>Ga0207433_10011624_pt1 | contig 13362 bp, 12 predicted proteins | sample YelNatPaOPGAMG01_FD_187559 | JGI IMG/M metagenome (GOLD analysis project Ga0207433, IMG submission 187559) | Hot spring thermophilic microbial communities from Obsidian Pool, Yellowstone National Park, USA - OP-RAMG-01 (SPAdes) (version 3) | ecosystem: Environmental > Aquatic > Thermal springs... | reverse complement strand
AGCGCAAATACCGCACTTTTCCAGACAAATCTGTACCTGTGGCCTTTTTTTACCATTTCACACCTCCTGCACTCAATATAATGTAAATAATCTTTATGGCAATAAAGGGAAGAACCACTCCACCAAATCCATAAATGAGAAGATTTCTCTTAAGAAGGCTGTTAAGGGAGGATGGTCTGAATCTCACGCCTCTAAGGGCCAGCGGTATAAGGAACGGAATAACAATTGTGTTGAATATTAAGGCTGAAGTTATTGCAAGTATTGGATTCTGCAGATCCAGAATATTTATGAATGCCAGCTGTGGCACGAAGAAGAACATTGCAGGTATTATGACAAAGTATTTTGAGAGATCATTCGCAATACTGAAAGTTGTCAGGGCACCCCTGGTAATTAGTATCTGCTTGCCTATGAATATTACATCCATTAGTTTTGTGGGGTCGCTGTCAAGGTCAATCATGTTTGCAGCCTCCTTTGCTGACTGGGTGCCGTTGTTCATAGCCAGTCCAACATCAGCCTTTGAGAGTGCCGGAGCATCGTTTGTTCCGTCTCCCACCATGGCAACCATCCTCTGTTTTCCCTTCTCCTTAATGACCACCTCATACTTGTCCATGGGTGTGCTGTTGGCTATATATTCATCAATCCCGCTTTCTCCTGCTATGTATGCCGCAGTTACCTCATCATCACCTGTACACATTATGGTTTTGATGTTCATCGACTTCAGGCTGCTGAGCCTCTCTCTGATTCCAGGTTTAAGTATATCATTGAGTTCAATAACGCCAGCGAATTTACCATTGCTTACAACAGGTAATGCAGTTCCTCCTCTGGAGGATATCTCTTTGCACAGTGCCTCTATGAAAGTGTCCTGAAGGTTATACCTGCTCTTAAGGGTCTTCAGTGCCCCCTTGACCACGTAATCGTCCCCTTTGAATATGCCTGAATATCTGGTTTCTGCAGAGAAAGGTTCAAATCTGTACCCCTCAAGTTTTTCAGGAAGATCCGGATTCTCACGTTTTGCCAGCTTGACAATTGACATTCCCTCCTTTGTCTGGTCCTGGAGCGAGGACAGCAGGCACATTTTCTGGAAGTCCTCATATTTGACTCCGGAATTGGGATAGAATTTTGTGGCCTCTCTCTCCCCCATTGTCACAGTTCCTGTCTTGTCAAGTATTATTGTGTCAATATCCCCGGCATTCTCCACTGCCCTTCCGCTCTTGGCTATTATGTTGAATTCGGAGACCTTGTTTATGGCTGCCACACCTATGGCAGGCAGAAGCCCGCCTATGGTGGTTGGGATCAGAGCTATGAGAAGGACGATGATTATCATCACATCGATTGGATTCAGGAAGAAATATCCCATTGAGAATATGAGAGCAGCAACTATTACAAATACCAGAGTTATGCCTGAAAGGAAAGTTGTAAGGGCAATCTCATTTGGGGTCTTCTCACGCCTGGCAGATCCAACAATTTCTATCATCTTGTCAATGAATGTTTCCCCAGGATTTGATGTGACACGGATAACTATATGATCAGTAACAAGTGTTGTTGTTGCAGTAACGCTGTCACCAAGAACTTTCAGAGACGGCCTAGATTCACCTGTAATGTTTGATTCATTCACATAGCCTGACCCTTCTATTATCTCTCCATCCATGGGGATTGCCTCGTTCTTGTTCACCACAACAACGTCATCCTTTCTAAGATCCGAAGAGCTAACATCCACCAAAGTTTCACCTTTTTTAAGGTGGGCTACTGTCTCCTTCTTGAATTTCTGGAGGGAGGAGGCTATTGCCTGGCTTTTGCCCTCTGATATTGCCCATGATAAGTTTGAGAAGAACACGGTAAGGAAGAGGAGAATAACCACTGAGATGTAAAACTGCATGTACGTTGAAGTTGCGGGAACATGAAATGCCGAGGGAAATATGGTGATAAAAAGTGCAACAACTGTGGAAATCTCAGTGAGGAACATCACAGGATTTTTCACTTCCCTGTCCGGGCTGAAATTCTTAAGTGTCAACACCAGTATTTCCAGATACCTGTTCATCTGATGATCACCCCTATGAAGAGGTTAAAATCCTTTGCCCATGATAATATGGGACCAAGAGCAAGAGCAGGAAAGAATGAAAGAAGTCCAAGAAGCACCATTATTACAATCAGAAGAAAGGCGAAAGTGTAAGACCCAGGATCAATAGTTCTTCCGAATTCTATCTTTGGTGATTTATTGGCAAAGGATTGCCCAATAACAAGCTGAAATCCAATTAGAAGAAATCTTCCAAGGATCATTATAACCCCATCCAGATAGTTGAAATATGCCTGGTTCGTGAGAAAACCACCTATTTCAGAACCATTGTTTGCAGCGGAACTGCCAAACTCATAAAGCAGGGATGTTAGATCTGCAGATTTGCTGTTTATGAATGTTTCAAGAAAATGTGGAAGCAGCAGAGTAACGCCAAGAGGGATCATCACCAGGAGCGGATGAGTTATAAGGCTCAGCGTGGAATACTTGATCTCCTTTGATCCTATTCTCAGGCTCATGAGTTCCGGCAATTTCCCAACTATGAGTGAAGCTATGAAAACAGTGAATATAACATACATGAAGATGTTCAGAACCCCGGTTCCAACCCCTCCCAGAGGATCATTGAGCAGAAGAGGGATCATGACGCCCAGAAGACCTGCGGGAGTGTAATTGAGGAGAGAACCATTGGATGCCCCTGTGGAGGTTAAGGTTGCGCCAGTTGCGAAGATGGATGATTGGGCTATGCCCAGATAACTCTCCTTTCCAAGAAGATTTCCTGTATATATGAGCCCAAGGTTGGACATTGAAGGAATTCCTATATATTCACTGAAAAAGACCAGGAATGCCGAAAACATGAAAATAGCCATTATGACAGTAAAAAGCATTCTTCCAAACCTGGGTTCCTTCAGTGCCTTTCCCAGGGCAAAGATGGCACCTAGAGGGATAATGGTGAATGATATGACCTCAAGAAGATTTGAAAACCAGTTTGGGTTCTCAAAAGGGTATGCAGCATTTGCACCGTAAAATCCACCACCGTTTGTCCCGATATTCTTGATTGCTTCAAGTGTTCCCACCGGTCCAAGCTGCACGTACTGGAAACCTGGTGCTATGAGGTTATGCACCGCAAGGTACGACTGGATTGTCTGTGGGACCCCGTCCAGTATGAGAAGGAGGCTTACAATAAGCGTCAATGGGAGAATCAGATAGAATATGGAAACAAGAAAATCATGAAAGAAATTTCCAATGGTCCCCTTGTCAGTAAGTATGCCCCTTACAAATGCCATAGATGCAGCGAAACCTGTACCAGCCGCAAGGAACATCAGCCCGGTTATGCCGAATGTCACGCTGAAATAGCTTAAATCTGATGGGTTTGAATAGTGCTGTAAATTAGTATTGGTAAGAAAACTGACAACGGTGTTGAATGTCAGGCTCAGATTAAAATGATTGTTGGCCAGAGAATAAGGAAGGAAATTCTGGAAAAAAATTGCAATAAATACAATAATGCCTGCAAAAAGATTAAAAACAACAAGCACAGTGAAATATTCCCTGAACTTCATCTGCCTCTTTGCCTCATCTCCAAACAGCTTCTCAAAAAAAGAGACCATACGACCGGATACTGGTGTCAACCATGTGTTCTCATCCCTGTAAAGTTTCGAAATATAGTTTGATATGAGATAGGCAAACACTGAGATGAGGGCAAGATAGATCAGTATTATGAGAAAACCTGAAAGTTCCCTGTTGGATGCGAAAAATACACTCCAGAAATATTTGTTCCCTGAAGTGGCAGCATAGACCGCCAAACTCAAAACTTTTCAGCTCCCACTATGGTGTAGATAAGGTAAACAGTAACAATAAGCGTAATGACTCCCAAGACTACATATCCTATTGCCAAATCCGTCCGAGCTTAATTTTTTTCATATATATAAATTTCACATGCAGAGGGTTAAGCCATGACTGCAAAGGAAAAAAACTTAACAGGCATCACTATGATCTAATGTGGTTCAGCCCTATCTGATGCTTTTTCTAAGCGTGGCCCTTGTGATCATATCATCATATATTTTCGTCAATGGGCTTGAATACGCACAGCACAGGATGAAGTGGTCCGAAACATTTACTGGCAGCGTAATTTCTCCTATTTTTACCTCTTTCCCTGAACTTATCGTAATTCTTGTTGCCATATTTGCTGTAGGTAAATCTGCCGGGGATCAGATAGGCATAGGAACAATTTTTGGTGAACCGTTTATGGCCTCATCCCTTGCATACAGTGTGGTTCTCGCTGCTGTTGTTGTGGCTTATATCCGGAAAAGAAGAAATGACATGACAATGCACCTTGACAGAGATCTGTTTCTCCCCTTCCTGTTCACCGCCGCCATATTTCCAGTGCTTGTAATTCCAGTATTCTACATTAACCGTACTGCACAGGATATAACAGGAACCAGCCTCATACTGCTATATATTGTTTTTTTCATAATAAGTGCCAGAAAACGCATGTCTCTGGAGGAGAGTGATGGTGGAAACCTCCTTCTGTCAAGGATAATGAAACCATGGATAGGGTCAATTCTCCAGATATCTCTTTCTGGTGTGGGCCTCTATGCAGGGTCGGTTATACTTGTATCTTCAATAGAAAACATTGCTGTTCAGTCTTCTTTGAGTCCGCTCTCACTGGCCATACTGATTGTTCCAGTTGCAACCATAGTTCCAGAGACCGTGAGTGCCTTGCTCTGGGCATATAAGGGGAAAGATACAACAGCCGTAGCTTCCCTGGTAGGAGAAAAGGTGATCTTCACAACACTTTTTCCAGGCATTGCCCTGATCATAATACCGTGGCAGGTTGGGATAGCATCTTATTTCAGCGTTATTGCAACCGTCACCATATCGGCTGTTTATCTCCCCATGGTCTTAAAAAGAAAGATTCCCGGTTATGCTCTGTCTGCCGGTGTGATTTTCTTTATCCTCTTTGTCTACTTTGTATTCATTGTCTGAAGGTTTTATCATCAGAGTTTTCTGGCCATATATGGCCCCAGTTGAGAGTATCCTCTGGCCCTGAAATATTCTCTCACCCCTATGCCGCTGATCACCAGTATTCTCTCCATGCCAAACTCCTCACGAGATATTCTTTCAGCTTCTTTTAGAAGGTTGCTGCCCATACCCCTGTGCTGCCATTTCTGTTCGTTATGGGAACCTATTGGCACAACATTTCCGAAAACTTTAATCTCCCTTATTACGGAGGAAGATGCCATCTCTTTCCTGTGGGCAAATTCTGAGGGAATCCTGAGCCTCACAAACCCTATTATTTTGCCATTCAGGTCTTCATAGGAAAGAAAGATCTCCTTTCCACCGGAGGCATCATAATCCCTTCTGATCATTGAGAAATCAGATGTTCCGAATGAATCGTTTGCAATCTCCCTCATCCTTATCTCTCCGGTGTGGATTTTTTCTTCTCTGATCCTATCTTCCACCATGTTCCTGATATCGCTTCTTTTTACACCTGCCTCTATAAACTTAACAGGAATATCTCTCTGCATTCTCTGTATCCTAATCCATGGAGGCATGATCTTCATCATTTCAACAATAAGATCCACTGCAGTATCCGTGTCCATCGGGACATAGTCGCCGTTTTTCCACATCCTGTATATTGTGGTTCCCTTAACAACCAGGGTTGGATAAATCTTGAGCATGTCTGGTTTGTATGACTGATCATTGATCATTGCCCTGAAACTCTCAAGATCCTGATGGAATGTCGATCCAGGCATGCCCGGCATTAGATGGTATACTATTTTAAGTCCTGCGTCTCTGGAAAGCTGGGTGGATTTTACTATCTCAGCAATACCATGACCTCTCATGTTTTTCCGGAGTATTTCCTCAGAAATGTTCTGTACTCCCAGTTCCACCTTTGTTGTTCCATAGGACAGAGCTGCATCAATTTCTTTCTCAAGGAACCAGTCAGGCTTGGTTTCAACTGTAAGGCCAATACACCTTCTCTCTGCAGTTTCGTTTATCTTTATTGCCTCCTGCAGATCAGAAGATATTGACCTGTTCATTGCATCCAGGCAGCCCTTCACAAACCATTCCTGGTAATCCAGAGGACGGGCTGTAAAGGTTCCGCCCATTATTATGAGGTCAACCTTTGATGTATCGTGGCCAATGAGATCAATCTGCTTAAGCCTGCTGAATACCTCATTGTATGGATCGTAGTTGTTGTTCCTTCCCCTGAGCGCTGCCGGCTCATGACCTGTGTATGCCTGAGGAGAGTTGTTGTCAACACCGCCGGGGCAGTATATGCATTTTCCATGGGGGCACCGTTCCGGCGAGGTCATTGCAGCCACCACAGCAACTCCAGATACTGTTCTTGTTGTTTTGATCCTCAGGAGATTGTGATATTCCTCGCCTATGGGATGCCCGGAATTCAGTATTTCAACATCACCCGGAATGTAATCCAGTCCCGCCTTCCTGGCAAGCTTTATTTTTTCATTCTGCAACTCTCTTTTGTTTCCTATTGTACCGGAATTAATTTTTTGGACAATTTCTTCGTAAAAATCCATGTGCGTACCATAAATGCCAATCCCATTTAAAAGGTTTCAATTATTTTGAAAAAATTAGGTTCTTTTGAATTTTAAGCTTAATCAAAGGACTTTGACCTCCTCTCAGCAGGATCATGTGATCTTCCTGCTTCAACCCCTTCACCATTCTTCCTCTCTCTCAGGGAGATCTGAGACCGAAATGGATTGGAAGAGATTATATGACCTTAATTTATCAGTTTTCATGGAAACTATATTTGAAACAGTTGATTTGACCGTACCTTCAGGAGCCAATATAATACTGGGTTACTCCCATTTTATAAAGACTGTGGAGGACCTGATGGAGATCATAAATACTACTATCGGCAATTGCCGATACGGAATTGCCTTCTCCGAAGCGTCAGGAGAGAGGTTAATCAGGTATGAGGGAAATGACAGCCAGCTCGTGGAAGATGCCGTTGAAAACCTAAAAAAGGTAGCTTCCGGCCATACTTTCATAATAATTATGAAGGATGCATACCCAATAAGCGTCCTGAACCAGATCAAGCTGTGCCAGGAGGTTGGTACTGTTTTTGCTGCAACCGCCAATCCAATAAAGGTTGTGGTGGCGAAATCAGAGAACGGCAACGGCGTGATGGGTGTGATTGACGGTTTCTCGCCACTGGGAGTTGAAAGGGAAAAGGACAAAATAAATAGAAGGGAACTATTGCGAAAGATAGGCTATAAAAGCTGAGGACTCGTAGTGTAAGGGATATCACATAGGCCTCCGGAGCCTATAATCCGGGTTCAATTCCCGGCGAGTCCGTTAGGAAACATGTTCAACTAAGCAATCAGCTGAATCTTAGTTCTTCCTGATCTGTTTTCCGTATACGCTCACTATCTCTCTGTACCCCATCTTTTTATAAAAATTCAAGGCTATAACGTTCAGAGAAGGAAATTCAGCAGTTACCAGATCAATGTCTCTCTTCCTGCATTCTGCATACAGAGAATCAACCAGCGCCTGTCCAACAGAGCTCCTTCTGAATTCGGGCATTATATAAATTTCCAGTATTCTTGCCTCCATGGGAGGTTTATAAAACACCCTCTTCCTGAATTCTGACACTATTATTCCTGCTATCTTCCCCCTTGATTTGGCAACCTGTGCAAAATAGCACTCTCTGTCCGCTGCTATTCCTTTCAGCAGTTTCAAAGCATCTTCCCTGGAATCCTCGTTTACCTCAAATGTTGAATCAAACTCCTGGTTCAGTTTTTTCAGTCTCATAATCAGATCCAGCACTTTTTCAACATCCTTTTCCTCCAGTTTTCCCAGTTCCACCTTATCTTCCATTCAATCCATCTCCGGCAATTTTTTTATTATGTTTCCATCAACAAGTTTCCTGTATGCTTTTCTGTTTTCTTCAATAATCTCTCTGGCTATTTTATAGAATCCCTCGGTTGAGTTATTTCTTCTTGCAAGACCTTCCTCCACAGTAGCCCTGGCTACGGCAGATGCGACCTGTGGATATAATTCCCAGTTTTCCATTGTGGGGACTATTTTATCCTCTGTTGGATCCTTTACAAAATTGGCTATCTCGTAAGAAGCTTTCACCATTATTTTAAAATTTACACCACGTGATCTGGCATCGAGCACTCCCCTGAACACTCCTGGAAAAATCAGGCTGTTGTTGATCTGATTCGGAAAGTCTCCTCTTCCTGTGGCAATGACCTTTGCACCCGCTTCCTTTGCAACATTGGGCCATATCTCAGGCACAGGGTTTGCAAGTGCGAATATTATGGGATCACTGTTCATGGTTTTTATCCATTCCGGTTTTATTGTGTCAGGTCCAGGCCTTGCAGCGGATATTATGACATCTGCCCCCTTGAATGCGTCCTCGGAAGGACCTTTTCTTCTTTCTCCGTTAGTTGACATGGCCAGTTTATATTTCCAAGGGTTGTTGAGCATGAGAGTATCCATGTCCTCTCTTTCAGGATGCAGTATACCCTTGCTGTCAGCAATGATCAGATTTGCCGCCTTGAAACCGGCTGCCATAAGAAGATGTGCTGCTGCAATATTGGCTGCTCCTGAACCAAACAGAACAATTCTGGAATCCTCGATCTTCTTTCCAACAACCCTGAGAGCATTGATAAGTCCGGCGAGAATGATTGAAGCAGTACCGAGCTGATCATCATGCCATGCAGGTATGGAAAGATCTTTCTGCAGTTGCTCAAGTATAAAAAAACACTTGGGTGATTCTATATCCTCCAGGTTGAACCCACCAAAAGATGGCTCAAGCGCCCTGGCAACGGTTATGAATTCCTCCTTTGTTTTTGTTCTTATTGGAACAGGGACTGCATTAACTCCACCGAGATAGTTAAAGATCAGTGCCTTTCCCTCCATTACAGCCATAGCCGCCTCAGGCCCAACGTTTCCCAGTCCCAGGACTCTTGTCCCATCTGTGAGGATGGCAACTGAATTCCATCTTCCGGTGAGTTCAAATGAGCTCTCAATATCCTTTGATATGTGTGTGGACACTGCAGCAATTCCCGGCGTGTACCAGTATGAAAAAGATCCAAGGTCATTTATGGGTACCTTCGGTAGTATCATTGTCTTTCCCTTATAGAATTCGGAAAACTTCAAAGAGATTCTGTTGAAGTGTTCCGTCCGTTCCTGATCAGATTCCGGTACCATTTTTATCAACTTTTTGCGTATCTCCTGAGGTATATTAATCTGTTACGCCTGAAATATAAAGCAATGATCGATTTTTCTGTGAAAATCTTTAAGGCATAATTTAATCATGAAAACATGGAGCTTACCAATGTTAAAGTTGACTGGAATCCAATACTCGATAATTACATAAGCCATCTTGAGGAGGTATATCCGGACATTCCAATACGGGAATCTTATGGATATATAATTGAAAATCTCAATGAAAATCACATACCTTCAAGAATAGTGCTTCAAGGAAACGATGTCGCAGCTTATGCGTACCTGCTGGAAAATCCTGATTTACAGGATAGGCTGTATGCATATGTTGGTTTCATGTCAGAAAATTTCTACAAAAAAGAAAGGATGGAAAATCTTGTTACATGGGCTGAAAATTCAGCCAGAAACAGAAAAAGAATCGTGGTTATAAATGATGTTTTTAATGGTGGAACGGAATCTGAAAACTTCCTCATTGAAAAAAAATACGAAAAGATTGAGAGATATGGAATGAAACTGAACCTGAAAGAGGCTACAAACCTTGACGAGAAATTCCCGGTTGAGTTCATGACCGGGGATTTGTCGGACTTCAACCTTGAGGAATTTTTAAATGAGGAGTACGAAGCTTACCGTGATACACCAGACTTCTTCCTGTTCCACGGCCTTGAGAAAAATAAGGGGAAAGAGTTCATACGTAAAATATTCAGCGGGATGTACGGTGAGGTACTGAACCGGCCAAGTATACTCATACGCCACAAGAATCAGCTGGCAGGAGCCTGCATCATCACAGACGGTTTTCCATCGTCACGGAAAAAGGTGCCACTTGTTGCAGACATTTTCGTGAAAAAGGAATATAGAGGGAATGGCCTTGCTACAGGAATGCTTTCCAGATCTATCAGTGCCCTCAGAGATATGAACTACGGAGAACTTTCACTGTGGGCCACTGTCGGAAACCCAGCCATCAGCATATATGAGAACCTTGGGTTTGTGAAGAACCGCAACCAGACAGAGATATCCTTCATTAGAAAGATATTCTAAATAAGGTATGATCCCACTATCATAAGCAGAGGTATTACCAGGTTATCGTCAAAAGGATACTGTGATATGGATTCCGCAAAGGCACCGATTAATGCTATTGCTATTCCTGCATATCCCATAATAATAAATCCAAAGAGTGCAGAGCTGAGGAATATTGCAGTAAAACCTGCAACCGATTTCCTGCGGTTGTAGGGGAGTTTCGGAGACTTTATGGAACTGCCTGCTATGGTCGCAAGTGAATCACCGATTATGAGAACAAAGAATATTTCAGCAAGTATTGCGAAACCGTGAACAAGCGCAAATGCCAGAAGTACACCGGTTGCAAACCATATGGCTCCGATCCCCAGCTCTGTACCTCCTCTTTCAAAGAACCAGATTGTTCTGGCAAGTATGCTTTTTCTGTTAATACCCAGATAATTGCCCAATGCGTAAAGATCCAGTGCTATGAATGTTATGAGAATTTGCGCTGTATCTTTGCCAAATTGAAAAAAGATAAACAGCATAACGATACCCCCTCCTATCTGGAGAACATCCCTGACAATCTCGTTTTTTCTGCTTCCTCCCTTTGCATTTTCATTATTCAGATTAATCTGCCTCAGCCTCTCATTGAAAAAGAAACTGATGATAATGGAAACTGACATGGCGAAATCGAACCCGTCCCATGAAGCCGGAAAACCCACACCTGCCAGGTTAAGGAAAAATAGGGTTATTATTCCTGCAAATGCCAGATAAAATAATCTTTCGTAAAGAAGTGATGAAGCGATTAAAACAAATACAAATAGAGGAATGTCGATGGGGCTGTGCCAAAGATAGAGGGAAAAAGCAAGAAATGGTGATCCCACTATAGTAGCTGAGATGTAGAACCTGCCCCATTTCTTTATGGATAGAAGGATCGCTGCAGCCGAAACTGCAGAATAAGATGCAAAGGCAATGATCTGGTTCTGATCCATCATTACGCTATGTTGGAGATGTAAATTAAGTCTTCACAGCCAGATGTAATATACAGGAACAGTGACTAAGTTTATGATCTAATAAGGCATTTAAGTTGCATATATGAGAATTATAGCGCTTGACCCGGATAACCTCAAACCGATTAAGGGCTACTCAGAGAAAGACATAGTTGGATACATTTATTCATCTAAACCGTCCAGAATTCTGTGTACCCTGGGAACCGAAAATGGAGATATGAATCCTGCAGTGCAGGGGATATTAAATGATCCAGAAATTAAAACAAAGTTGAAATTTGTTGGCGTGGATAATTCAAAGTACTCTGGAATTGAAGCTGAATATATGAAGAAAAATAATGATAAGATAGATTTTCAGGTCAAGAGAAACGTGCTTGAAATGATAGATACCTCAATCAGATCTTTTCTTGAGGGATACTGGAACGGTCCTGAGACCGTAAATTCTGATCTTACCGATACCATGTACAAGGCAAAGCACAGGCTCAGAGCAACCATTTTATATGATCTTGAGGAAGCTGCCTGGGAGAAGAGAAATGAATCCATATTGAACAATATACGGTCAGCATCTCCTGGACGAAATGACGTGCTTCTATGCACTCTTGAAGAAAGGTACTGGTTCAATGAGAAGCTGTCCGTTTTCTGAGAAATTTATCGGGAATTAAGATTTCCCATACATTAGCATGGTGGATGCCTGTTTCACCGTTTTATCCTTGATTATTTTTTCAAGGTCCTTTTTCGTGAGAAGTGGAGGAAGTTCTTCTGTATAAAGGGTTGCGTATAAAGTTAGGATGTAGTGATGTTTGCTTTTTCCGGGGGGGCACGGTCCTCCATAGCCAACCTTTCCGAAATCGTTCTTACCCTGCGTGAAACCAAGGTCCGGTTTCTCAACCTTATTTATGTTTCTGGGCAGTTCCATAACGGTGTGTTTTATATTATATGCAACCCAGTGGACAAAATTCCCCCTTGGTGCATCAGGATCCTCGAAAATGAGAATGTATGACTTTGTGGATGCTGGCGGATCAGACCACTTTATTGCAGGAGATGTATCGTTTCCTTCACAAGTAAATTCCTTGGGCATATCATCGCCATATTTCAATCCCTCAATCTGCATATGGAAACTCATGGATGCAAATTGCTCAGAGACATATAATATTTGACCTTAAACCTGCAAGATCGAGACCCAGCCTTTGACCATAGCTTTTTTATATACGGAAATGGAATTTTCATGCAGAAAGTCTAAGGAAAATAAATTTATATACCCTTATGCTTATTTATTTGCCTGTAACAATGCATAAAACTATGCAGGTAAGATGGCCAATGGGTGGATTTTAATGAAGGAAGTTGTTTTGAGAAAAGATAGTGCAGTTTCACCCATAATTGGAACAATTCTGCTTGTAGCAATTACAGTGACTCTTGTAGCCTCCCTTTACACTCTCCTTAACGGATATGTCCCCACGGGTACATACTCAACTCCACAGGCGTCCTTTGAGATCAGCAACAACACACTTGCAGACAGTAATGGAGGGTATGTGAATGGGACTTATGATCTGTATGTCCAGTCCATAAACACAAATATTCCTGCCAACACAATTTCTCTTGTTGTAACAAACAGCCTTGGCAATATTACTACAGTGTCTGTAACAGGAAATGATTTGCAGGTTTTCGGGAAATTGACTACCCTCAACGTTTCAAACCCTTCAGGAGATATAACAACTGATTTCCAGTTCATCTTTTCAATGCATCTGGCAAATTTTTATCTCACAAGGATAGCATTTGTTGACAGCAGAACACAGGGAACTATTGCGGTGATTTCTCCAACCGGATATAATGCAATTTCTCAGTAATTGCAATAATTCTGCTGCATTTTCAAATATGAAAGCTAATTGAACCTTTGTGACATCCTCCCACGCCTAAAGAGCGTGGGCTTCCTGCTTCAACCACTTCACTTGCTTTATCCCCTCCTTCTGAAGAAGGGATAGAGTAGAGGTGATTGTGTCCACAGGCGTAAATTCCCTACTGTCCGTAGGTACTCCAGTCTTTATGAGACCGAATCTTTTTATGTTTTTTGCGGCATTACATTCTCTGTCATGTGCGGTATGGCATTCCGGACATGTCCATGTTCTCTGGTTGAGTTTCAGGTTGTAGACATAT
>Ga0207433_10011623_pt1 | contig 13363 bp, 10 predicted proteins | sample YelNatPaOPGAMG01_FD_187559 | JGI IMG/M metagenome (GOLD analysis project Ga0207433, IMG submission 187559) | Hot spring thermophilic microbial communities from Obsidian Pool, Yellowstone National Park, USA - OP-RAMG-01 (SPAdes) (version 3) | ecosystem: Environmental > Aquatic > Thermal springs... | reverse complement strand
CAGGTGGACGATACCCTCTACGCCTTGGGAGAGATCGCTCGCTGCTGGAGGCAGATGCATCCGGCCAGGGTGGTCGCCATCACCGGAAGTACCGGCAAGACCACAACTAAAGAGTGGGCCGCCGCAGTCCTCCGCCGGCGATACCAGGTGTTGGCCTCCTCGGGAAGCTACAACAACCTGATCGGGCTTCCGCTCAGCCTGCTCCACCTCCGTCCCTGGCATCAGGTGGCAGTTTTGGAACTGGGAATGAGCGCCAGGGGGGAGATTCGCCGTCTCAGCCAGATCTGCCAGCCCGACCTGGGTTTGATCACGAACATCGGTCCCGCCCATCTGGAGTACCTGCGGTCACTTGACGAGGTGGCGGCGGCCAAAGCGGAGATGGTAGAATTCCTGGCGGGAGATGGCATTCTGATCCTCAATGGCGACGATCCTCGTCTGAGGGACATGGCGGGGAAGGCTGGAGTGAGGTGCTTCACCTTCGGGATGTCTTCGGATTGCGATCTGCGGGCATGCGGAGTGCAGATGGGGCATGAAGGTCTGCGATTCCAATTGCTATGGCAGGGAGAGCGGGTTTCGGTTCGAGTCCTGGCCTGGGGTCGCCACCATGTCCACAATGCCCTGGGCGCTGCCGCGGTGGGAATCCTTAGGGGGATGACCCTTTTGGAAGTGGGAGAGGGTCTGAGTAGCGTTCGACCTCCCGCGATGAGATTGGAGAGGCTTGTCCTGGCCAACGGAGTTGTCGTGTTTAATGATGCCTACAATGCCAACCCGGTTTCGATGCGCGCAGCCATCGAAGCCTTTCTGGAGTTGAAAGGAAGTTCGCGCGGGATCCTGGTCTTGGGAGACATGCTGGAGCTGGGCATCGGCGAGGAAGCCATGCACCGAGAGATTGGAGCCTACTTGGCCTCCAGTCAGGAGGTGGGGGCCCTGATCACGGTGGGGGAAAGATGTCTTGCCCTGGCACAGGAGGCCAGAAGCAAGGGATTGCTGGCACCCATCGTGAATTGCGAGCATCCGGAAGAGGCCGCCTCGGTCCTCCGATCCATGCTGCAGGCAGGAGATTGGGTATTGGTGAAGGGATCGCGGGCTATGAAGATGGAGAAGGTCCTGGAGGGCCTAGAATAGCCATGCTCTTCCACTTGTTCTATCCCTGGCATGAGCACTTCATCCTCTTCAATGTCTTCCGGTATGTGACATTTCGGACCGGGGGGGCGATCTTTACCGCCTTCCTCCTCAGCCTGATCCTGGGCCCCTACCTTTTGCGCAAGCTCGAGCAGTACCAGATCCGCCAGCAGATTCGTCCGGACGGACCCCAGAGCCACCTTCAGAAGGCGAATACTCCCACCATGGGAGGGATTCTCATCCTCACCACCATAGTCCTATCTACCTTGCTCTGGGCGGATCTGCGAAACCGGCTTGTCTGGTTGTGCGTTTTTTCCCTCCTGGCCATGGGGGGGCTGGGTTTCGGGGACGACCTGCTGAAATTGATCCGCAGAGACAGTCGGGGTCTCCCGGCCGCGTACAAGCTTCTGGGGCAGGCATTGGTAGGTCTCTTGGTAGGTGGTTACCTGTTCTTTTGGCCTACCGGACCCCACGCCACCAAGCTTGCCATCCCCTTTTTCAAGATGTGGCTTCCCGATCTGGGGTGGTTTTATATCCCTTTCGTGATGTTGGTAATCGTCTCCACCTCGAATGCGGTCAACCTGGCCGACGGCCTGGACGGGTTGGCGATCGGACTCTTTCTTATGGCCTCGTCCACCTACACCCTGATGGCCTACTTGGCGGGGCATGCTGCCGTCTCCCGTTATCTGCAGATCCTATTCGTGCGGGGAGCCAGCGAGGTCACAGTTTTCTGTGGGGCCATGGTAGGGGCGAGCATAGGTTTTCTATGGTTCAATGCCTATCCCGCTCAGGTATTCATGGGGGATGTAGGCTCTTTGGGCCTAGGGGCGGCTTTGGGGACAGTGGCAGTGGCCATCAAGTCGGAACTTCTCCTGGTGATAGTGGGGGGAGTATTCGTGATGGAGGCCTTCTCCGTGATCCTGCAGGTCTTCGCTTACCAGACCAGCGGCAAAAGGATGTTCCGAATGGCACCTTTGCACCATCATTTCGAGCTGAACGGCCTCACGGAACCGAAGATCATCGTCCGCTTCTGGATTCTTTCCTTCATCTTTGCCCTGCTCTCTCTAACTACCCTCAAGCTGCGATAGGATGAATAGGGAAGAGTTGGCGGGCAAAAAGGTGACAGTGGTAGGGTTGGGCCGGAGTGGCCGGGCCGCCGCTCAGCTCCTGTTGAAGGTGGGGGCGAAGGTCCTGGTAAGCGAGGCTTTGCCTGCAGATGCGATGGAACCCAACCTCGCTGTCCTGAGGGAGAGGGGCGTGGAGTTAGAGTTGGGTGGTCATCGGCTGGAGAGCTTCCTGGGAGCGGACCTCATAGTGGTGAGCCCGGGGGTGGATCCGGAGATTCTACCCCTGCGGGCAGCTCGGGCAGAGGGGATACCGGTCATCGGGGAGGTGGAACTGGCTTATCGGTTTGCCTCAGCCACTTTCGTGGGGGTCACCGGTACCAACGGCAAGAGCACCACGGTCAGCCTGATCGGAGAGATGCTGCATAAGGCGGACCGGCCAGTGGTGGTAGCCGGAAATATCGGCCTCCCGCTCTGCGAAATCGCCCTTTCTCTGACTCCTGAACATATCGTGGTGACCGAACTCTCCAGTTTTCAGTTGGAGACCACCGAGACCTTTCGCTGTCATATCGGCGTACTGCTGAACATCACCCCGGATCACCTCAATCGGCATTCTGATATGGAGGGTTATTTGCGGGCCAAGGCGATGATCTTTGAGAGGCAAGGAGAATCGGATTATGCTGTCCTCAATGCCGATGACGAGCTGTGCATGTCTCTGGTCGGATCCATCCGGGCCGAGCTCCTCCTTTTCAGTCGCCGGAGTAGGGTAGAAAGGGGATGCTACCTGGATCAAGGGGATATCGTGTTCCGTCGCGGGGGAACGACCACCCGCATCTGCCCGATCGAGGAGATAACCATCAAGGGAGTCCATAACCTGGAGAATGCGATGGCTGCCACGGCGGTAGCCTCCCTTCTGAATGTCCAACCGCCTCTTATTTGCAGGTCTCTACGGGATTTCGCAGGGCTGGAGCACCGGTTGGAGTTGGTTCAGGAAAGAGATGGGATCATCTTCGTGAACGACTCCAAGGGAACCAATGTAGGCGCTGCCATCAAGTCCCTCGAAAGCTTCCACGGTCCCATAATCCTGATAGCGGGGGGCAGGGACAAGAAGGGGGATTTCACCGCCTTAGCGGAGGCGGCGCGGGGAAAGGTGAAGGCCTTGATCCTCTTAGGGGAGGCCAGGGGAAAGCTGAAGCAGGCCTTCCTTGGCATCGCCCCGGCGTGGGAGTCGGCAGACATGGCAGAGGCGGTCAGGAAAGCGTATTCACTGGCCAGAGCGGGGGATGTGATCCTGCTTTCTCCGGCCTGTGCGAGTTTCGATATGTTCGCTAACTTCGAGGAGCGGGGGAGGGCGTTCAAAGAGGAAGTACGGAGGCTGCCACCGAAGGAATAGCCGAGCGTGGGGGCAATGCGCAGGGGATTGCTGTTCGACAAAATGCTCTTTACCGCTACCCTGGCGCTGGTCGCCTTGGGAATCCTCATGATCTATAGCTCCTCGGCCATCCGGGCCCAGGAGAGATTCGGGGATCCCAACTTGTTCTTGAAAAAACAGCTCCTGTGGGCTGCCTTGGGGGTGTGCGCCCTGATGGCAACGATGTATTGGAACTATCGTGGGTGGCAGCGATGGGCCTTGCCTCTCTTTCTCATCTCGCTTTTCCTTTTGTTGTTGGTCCTCGTTCCCCAAGTGGGGGTCAAGGTCAATGGGGCGCGGAGATGGCTGTCTGTGGGTGGTTTTTCCTTCCAACCTTCCGAGCCGGCCAAGATGTCCTTGGTGCTGCTCCTCTCTCGGCTCTTGGCCCAAAAGGGAGCACGAGTCCAGGAGTTCAACCACGGCCTTTTGCCGCTGCTGGTCGCCATGGGTGTGATAGCCCTGCCTGTTCTATTGCAGCCTAACTTTGGAAATGTGGTGGTCATAGTGACAGTGGGGTTGATGATGTGCTTCCTGGGAGGAGCGCGGATGCGACACCTCTTGTTGGTTTCGCTCGCCCTCCTCCCTGCCCTGCTGGGGATGATGATGCTATCCTCTCACGCCCGCTCTCGGCTCCTCACCCTTCTCGATCCCTCGCGGATGCCGGAAGGAGCCAGATACCAGATCACCCAATCCTTCTACGCCCTGGGACCGGGAGGTCTGTGGGGAAGGGGTCTGGGTGACGGGATCCAGAAGCTATTCTATCTACCCGAACCACACACCGATTTCATCTTTGCCATCATCGGTGAAGAGATCGGTTTCCTGGGGGCCTCCACCGTTGTGTTTTTGTTCGGGGTCTTACTGTGGAGAGGCACCCGGATAGCGCTACGGGCTCCCGATCCCTTTGGCAGGTACTTGGCCATGGGAATGACCTGTCTCCTCGTTTCCCAAGCCGCTATCAACCTGGGCATGGTGGTGGGGATCCTTCCCACTACTGGCCTTCCCCTTCCCTTTCTCAGCTTTGGAGGATCCTCTTTGCTGCTGAGCCTGATGGAGGTGGGGATCTTGCTCAACATATCCCATTTCGCGGAGGCGAAAAGCCCGTGAGGGTGCTCATCGCTGCTGGGGGTACTGGGGGACATCTTTTTCCGGCCCTGGCCATCGCGCGCAGCCTGAGAAGAAGGGACCCAGAGATGCAGATCCATTTCGCGGTATCGGGTATAGGGCGGGAGGAGGAATGGCTTGAAGGGGAGGGAATACCGGCCCACCGCATAGCGGTGAAAGGGCTCAAGGGTAAAAGGGCAGACCAGTTGGTCCTTTCCCTCGCCTCCTTGCCGCGGGCCTTGATGCAATGCTGGCATCTTCTCTCGCTCCTCGCCCCCCAAGTGGTAGTTGGCTTGGGGGGATATGTCTCGGGGCCGCTGTTGCTGCTTTCAACAGCGAAGGGGATTCCGACCTTGATCCACGAACAGAATGCCTTCCCAGGACTGGCGAACAGGATCGCGGCCCCCTTCGTCCGGCATATCGCCTATTCCTTTCCGGGCAGCGAAAGACATTTCCGAGTCAAGAGGGTGAAGATGACTTGCACTGGCATGCCCATACGGCGGGAGATTACTCAGGGCTCAAGGGGGGAGGCTGCGCTCCGTTTTGGGTTGGATCCGGAACGGTTCACGGTCCTCTGTTTTGGAGGGTCCCAAGGGGCTAGGAAGATAAATCTCTCCCTCTTGGAGTCCTTGTCGCATCTGATGCCTCTGCAAAGGGAGTTGCAGTTCCTGCATGTTAGTGGGCAGATCGAATTCGAGACGGTGGCGTCTGGATACAGCAGCTTTCCCTTTCCAGCGCGAATCTTTCCCTTCGTCCGGGACATGGCCTCCGCCTATGCTTTGGCGGACTTGGTCGTATGTCGCGCAGGCGCCTCCACTATTGCCGAGCTAGCCGCCTGCGGGAAGCCATCCATCCTCATTCCCTATCCTCATGCCGCGAACGATCACCAGAGACGCAACGCCGAGGCCCTGGCCGGAATAGGAGGTGCCTTTCTTCTCCCCGATGAGGAATTAAATGGATCGAGGTTGGCCGGCCTGATCGAGCAGTGTTACCGGGATCCCGAAGGTAGAAGGATCATGGGGATGAAGGCCGGTTCCTTTGCCCGGGTCGATGCCGACCAACGGGTGGCGGAGCTCGTCCTCAGCTTGATCCGGGAAGGGGAGCGAAGCAAGGAGGAGTTGCCTTGCTGAAGAAGGTCCAACGGATCCATCTGGTGGGGATCGGGGGTGCGGGGATGTGTGGAATCGCCGAAGTTCTGGCCAACTTAGGCTACCGTGTTTCCGGATCCGATCTCCGAGCCTCGGAGAACACCAGGCGGCTGGAGTCCTTGGGGATCAAAGTCTACATCGGCCACCATCCTTCCCAGGTGGAAGGAGCTGATGTGGTGGTTCGATCCTCCGCCGTGACTCCTGACAATGTGGAGCTTCGGGCAGCTCGAGAGAGGTTGATTCCCGTGATTCCTCGAGCGGAAATGCTGGCCGAACTGATGCGCATGAAGTACGGGATAGCGGTGGCCGGTACCCATGGCAAGACCACTACCACCTCGATGGTGGCCAGCATAATGGCCCATGCTGGCCTGGACCCGACGATCGTCATCGGCGGCCGCCTGAACAGCTTGGGATCGAATGCGCGGCTGGGGAAGGGGGATTTCCTGGTTGCCGAGGCGGACGAGAGCGACGGTTCTTTCCTCAAGCTATCCCCCACCATCGCCGTAGTTACCTCCATCGACGAGGAGCATCTCGATTTCTACCGAGACCTGGATCATATCAAGGATACCTTTATGCAGTTCGTGAACAAGGTGCCTTTCTATGGTTCGGTGATTCTCTGCCTGGACCAGGCGAATATCCAGGAGATCCTGCCGGCAGTGGAGAAGAGGTTCGTCACCTACGGCTTCCACTCCCAGTCGGATTTTACGGCTCGAGGGATCCGACTAGACGGCCTCCATTCCAGCTTCGAGGTATTCAGGCAAAACAGGCCGCTGGGAAGGATATGCCTCCAGGTACCGGGACTTCACAATGTGCTCAACTCCTTGGCAGCGGTGGCGGTGGGGATGGAGTTGGAGCTGGAGTTTTCGACGATCCAGGAAGCCCTCCGGGATTTCTCAGGGGTAGCGCGCCGCTTCGAGGTCCGGGGGGTACTACCGGGAGATATAATGTTGGTGGATGACTACGGGCATCATCCCGCCGAAATCCTGGCCACCTTGAAGGCGGCCAAAGACGCTTTCGACCGGCGAGTCGTGGTCATCTTTCAGCCCCATCGTTATACCCGCACCCAGTACCTCCTCTCCGAGTTCTACCGCGTTTTTCATCAGGCCGATGTGCTCATCGTCACGGAGATATATCCGGCTGGCGAGGATCCCATCCCGGGCATCAGCGGCTCCCTGATAGCGCAGGGAGTCAGGGAGCGGGGGCATCGGGAGGCGTATTTCGCGGCCAAGAAGGAGGAGGTCTGCGATCTGGCCATGCAGTTGATGGAGGAGCACGATCTCGTTCTCACTCTGGGCGCGGGGGATATCTGGCGGGTGGGAGAAGAGCTAGCCCGTAGGTTGGGGTCCCAGCGGTCAGGATGAGAGGGCATTGGGAGCGGAGCATTTTCGCAATTGGTTGGCAAATAGATGGAGCGACAGGATCCGCTGGAGAGAGCCTCTGGCTCACCATACTTCCTGGAGGGTGGGTGGTCCGTGTGACCTCATGGTCTTTCCTTCCCTCGAGGAGGACCTGAAGGAGATTCTGGAGGAGGCGAGCCGGGCAGGAGAGCAGATCCTGGTGATGGGGAGGGGGACCAACCTTTTGGTCCGGGACGGGGGAGTCAGGGGAACGGTGATAAACCTCAGTCGAGGCCTCCAGGGAATCGAAGCGGAGGAGACGAGGATCAAAGCGGGTGCGGGGTGGCCGCTTTCCCGGCTCGCAGGCTGGGCAGCGAGAAGGGGTTTGGGGGGCCTGGAATTCGCGGCCGGCATTCCAGGGACGCTGGGAGGAGGGGCCAAGGGGAATGCTGGGGCCTTCGGCTTCTCTTTGGATCGAATCGTCAGGAGTCTGAAGGTAATCGACGGAGAGGGAAGGGAGCAGGTCTTGTCCAGAGAGCAGATCCTTTATTCCTACCGGGGATGCTCCCTCCCCACCGAGGGTATCATCGTGGAGGCGGAGCTGACCCTCACCCCGGAAGATCCCCAGGCCATCTGGCAAAGGATGGAGGAGTTCCATCGCTGGAGGAGGGAGCGTCAGCCGCTGAGCCGTCTGACGGCTGGTTCGGTATTCAAGAACCCCACCGGACTCCGGGCCGGTCGAATCATCGAGTCCTTGGGGCTGAAAGGAAAGAGCATAGGAGGAGCCCGGGTGAGCGAGGTGCATGCCAACTTCATCGAGAACCTGGGTAACGCCAGGGCTTCGGATATTTTGGAGCTTATTCGGCTGATCCAGGAGAGGGTGGAGAAGGTGCTGGGCCAGGAGCTGGAGCTCGAGGTGCAGGTGGTGGGAGAAGGATGAGATGAGGGTGGATCTTCGGATTGGAGTGTTGATGGGAGGGTCGTCCGCCGAGAGGGAGGTCTCCCTCCGCTCCGGTCGGGCCGTGGAGGAAGCACTCCGAGCCCAGCGCTTCGAGGTGGAATCGATAGATGTGGGCCCGGACATCGTCGATCAGCTCAGGGAAAAAAGGGTGGAACTTGCCTTCATAGCACTGCACGGCCGTCCGGGAGAGGATGGATCGATCCAGGGTCTGCTGGAGATACTGGGCATTCCCTATACCGGATCCGGAGTGCTCGCCAGCGCGCTGGCCATGAACAAATCCTTCGCCAAGCAGCTCTTCCAGCTCCACGGTCTCCTCACCCCTCCCTATCGGGTGTGGCAGCGGAAGAACGGCCCCCCTCCCTCCCTGAGCGGTCTGGGGTTCCGAATTCCGGTGGTGGTCAAACCCTTGGAGGAGGGCTCAACCATAGGGGTAAGCATAGTGAAGGAGGAAGAAGAACTGGAGTCAGCCTGCCAGGAGGCGTTCCGTTTTGGGTCGTCCATTCTGATCGAGGAATACATCCCGGGAAAGGAAATCACGGTGGGAATCCTGGGGGAAGATCCGCTTCCCCCTATAGAGATAGTTCCCCGCTCCGGCTTCTATGATTATCGGGCCAAGTACACCAGCGGCCTGAGCGATTACCTGGTCCCGGCTCCTCTGCCTAGGCATCTGGCGTTGAGGGTTCAGGAGGCGGGCCTCAGGGCCCATCGAGCCCTGGGATGTTCTGGCTTCTCGCGGGTGGACATGAGATTGGACGCGGAAGGAAATCCCTTCGTTTTGGAGGTCAATACGGTTCCGGGAATGACGGAAAATAGCCTCTTACCGAAGGCGGCCGCTGCTGCTGGCTATGATTTTCCGGCCCTTACCCGCAGGATAGTGGAACTGGCCCTGGAGGCGAGGAGAGAATGACCATTACCCCCCTGGCGAGGGGTTCGCAGGATCGGGTCGGGCTGGGGAGCGGCCGGGACGGTCCCCGATTCTCGAAGAAGGGTCACCATGGGGCCAAGAAGGCAACGGCCTTTCTGGTGGTGGGTGTCCTTTGCCTCTTGCTGTTGGTTTATGCGGGGTCAAGACTGGGTGGGTTTTTCCGTCTGCAGGAGGTGCGGATAGAGGGTTGTACCCAGGTTCCCCCGGCCACGGTCATAGATATTTTGGCACTGGACCATCATCCGAGTCTGGTGTTCCTGGACTTGTCCCTGTTGGCAAGGCGATTGCTTGGTAATCCCTGGGTTCGAGAGGTCTCTTTTGCCCGTCTTTTTCCCCATACCCTGGTGGTGAGAATCGAGGAGAGGAAGCCGTCCTGCATACTCGAAGGCCCGAATCGGCTTTTGGTGAGTCATGACGGCACGGTCTTATCACCTCTGGAGGGGGAAACGGTTTCTAAGTTCGAGGACCTTCCTTCTCTTCGATTGGAAGTAGGAAGGGTTTATCGGCCAGGGGAGAAGATCGATTTACCACTGTTCGATCAGGATAAAGGCGAGTGCTTCTGGCGTCAGCTGCCCCAATCCCTGTGTGGGTCATCCTGTAAGATCCAGGAAATCCGGTGCGAGCGGGATGGCAGTGTGACTGTTTGCTTGGGAACGAATGCGCCCCTTCTCAAATTGAGGCCGGAGCTGCTGGAAGAACAGCTACCCCGACTGCAGACCGTTCTTTCCCAGGCTCATCTCGATTGGGAGGGCCTGGAATACATAGATCTCCGTTTTTCGCGAAAGATCATCCTTAGGCCCTTAGGCAAAGGAGGTGGAGCAATTGGCCCGGGATAATGGCCTGGTGGTGGGGCTGGACATAGGAACGACCAAGATCTGCGCCATCGTGGGAGAGGTCTCGGAGGATGGGGGAATCGATATAATCGGGCTTGGGATCCATCCCTCGAAAGGATTGCGTAAGGGTGTAGTGGTGAATATCGAAAGCACCGTGGATTCTATCCAGAAAGCAGTCCACGAGGCGGAACTCATGTCCGGGGCACAGATCCATTCGGCCTTCGTGGGGATAGCCGGGGGCCATATCAAAGGATTCAACAGCCGGGGGGTGATCGCTATCTCCGGCAAAGGACGAGAGGTGAGCCAGGCAGATGTGGAACGGGTGATCGATGCTGCCAAGGCGGTGGCGCTCCCGGTCGATCGAGAGGTCATCCACGTCCTGCCCCAGGAATTCATTATCGACGATCAGGGTGGGATCAAAGATCCATTGGGGATGACAGGGGTGAGGCTGGAGGCCGAGGTTCACATCGTTACGGCGGCGGTGACATCGGCTCAGAACTTGGTAAAATGCGTCAACCGAGCAGGTATAGAGGTAGCAGATATCGTCCTGGAACAGCTCGCCTCCGCCGAAGCGACCCTACTCCCGGAGGAGAGAGAGCTGGGGGTGGTTCTGTTGGATATAGGGGGCGGCACCACCGGTATGGCCATCTTTTTACAGGGGAGTATCTGGCATAGCTCGGTGATCTCCCTGGGGGGAGAACATATTACCAACGACATCGCTATCGGGCTTCGCACCCCTCTGCATGAGGCGGAGGCGATAAAGAAGAAATACGGCTGTGCCCTGGCCTCGCTGGTCAAGGGAGACGAAACCATCGAGGTCCCCAGCGTGGGGGGACGGAGGCCCCGCGTGCTCTCTCGTCAACTTCTGTGCGAGATTATCCAGCCGCGGGTGGAGGAGATCCTTTCCTTGGCTCAACGAGAGCTGCAGAAGTCGGGCTTCGAGGACACGGTGGCGGCAGGGGTCGTCCTGACCGGGGGAACTTCCATAATGGAGGGCATGCCGGAATTGGCAGAGCAGATCTTTGACCTTCCGGTCCGCAGGGGCGAGCCAAAGGGGGTGGGAGGGTTGGTAGATGTCGTCTCCAGCCCCGTCCATGCCACCGGAGTAGGGCTGGTTTCCTACGGGGCTACTCACCGCAGTCAAAGTCGGTTCGGGCGTGTCTCGGAACGGACCATCTTCAACAAGGTCCTCGGCCGGATGAGGGAGTGGTTCGAAAGCTATTTCCTCGTCTGAGAACGAAAGGAAGGGGGGCGACGGATGAGCTTCTGTTTTGAGGAGGAGACGGAAAGACCAGCGCGGATCAAGGTGATAGGGATCGGTGGCGGGGGCAGCAATGCCGTATCTCGCATGGCTACTTCCGATTTCGGAGGGGTGGAGTTCGTGGTCATCAATACCGATGCCCAACAGCTAAAGGCCTCTCCGGTTTCGTCGAAGCTGCAGATCGGAGAAAAGCTGACCAAGGGCTTGGGGGCGGGCTCCAATCCTGAGATCGGTCGCAAAGCGGCCATAGAAGACACCGACAAGATTTTGGCGGTTCTGGAAGGGTGCGACATGGTCTTCCTGACTGCCGGTCTGGGAGGAGGTACGGGAACGGGTGCCTCGCCCATCGTGGCTAACTTGGCCAAGGAGATGGGCATCCTCACCGTGGCGGTGGTGACGAAGCCCTTCCAGTTCGAGGGGAAGGTGAGGGCCCGCCAAGCGGAGGATGGGCTCATGGAGTTGAAGGCCGCGGTGGATACGCTCATCGCCATACCCAATCAACGACTCCTCAATGTAGTGGAGAGGCAAACCACCTTGCCGGATGCCTTTCGGATCGCCGATTCCATACTCCAACAGGCGGTCCAGGGGATCTCGGACCTGGTGGTTATCCCAGGCATGATCAATCTTGACTTCGCCGATGTAAAGACCATCATGGCGGAGAAGGGGATTGCCCTGATGGGGACCGGCGTTGCCAGTGGCGATAATCGGGCCCTTGAAGCCGCTCAGCGGGCCATCAGCAGTCCCTTGCTGGAGGATGTTACGATCGAGGGGGCCAAAGGGTTGCTCATCAACGTCACCGGTTCTTCCAATCTCACCCTCTACGAGGTCAATGAGGCTTGCACGGCCATTGCCGAGGCGGCCCACCCGGACGCCCATGTGATCTTCGGGGCGGTGGTGGATGAGAAGATGGCGGACGAGGTTAAGGTCACGGTGATCGCAACCGGGTTCGACGCCGTGGCCAAGTCCCGGGAGGAAGAAGGTTCACGAGCCATCGATCTGCGCTCAGTGGCGGGCCGAAATCTGGACCGACCCGCCTATCTCCGTCGGAGAGGGGCAAGGGGAGGAGAGGGGAGGACGGATCAATTGACCTTTCGGGCCTTCGATGAGGAGGACCTGGAGATCCCCGCTTTTCTCCGCAAGCAAGCGGATTGAAGTTATCTCCCTGCAAGAGGCGCCTGGCCGCCCCCTTACATGTCCTGGAAGCTGAGAGAAAAGGCGAGGAAACTGCTGGCTGCGGAGAGAGGCACGGTTTTCAAGTCTCCCGGTGGAAAGGTCACCGTAGCCCTCATCTATCCCAATACCTATCATGTCGGCATGTCCAACCTTGGCTTCCTCTCCCTTTACCACTACCTGAATGTCCACCCCTTCATTCTCTGCGAGAGGACATTTCTGCCGGACCCGGAGGATCTGCCGGAGTACCTGAGGACGAGGACCCCTCTTTTCTCGTTGGAATCGGGGCGGCCCCTTTCCTCCTTCGATGTGTTGGCCTTCTCCCTATCTTACGAAAACGATTATCCTAACCTGCTGCAGATCCTGGAGCTGGCCGGAGTTCCCCTGAGGAGCGAGGAGAGGGGCCTGAACTGTCCCCTGGTAATGGCCGGAGGGATCTGCGCCTTTTCCAATCCCGAGCCCTTGGCGCAGTTCGTCGACCTCTTTTTTCTGGGAGAGGGTGAAGAGGCCTTTCCCAAGGTCCTGCAACTGCTTTGGCAGATGAAAGGCAAGGGGGAGGGAAGGGGGGATTTCCTACGCGAGTCCACCCGGATCGAGGGAGTATACGTACCCCATTTCTTCTCCTTTTCCTTCGATCAGCGAGGGGAAATCAAGGCGGTAGAGGCTGCCGATGAAGCCTTCCAGCCGCCGCGGCGTCATTTCTTGGATGATCTCGACTCCCACCCGGTCTCGAATTTCATCGAGACCCCGAACACCGAATTGGGGGGGATGCGATTGCTGGAAATCCAACGAGGATGCAAGCGCAATTGCCGATTCTGCCTGGTAGGGCGGATTTACTCCCCCTTTCGCTTTCGGTCCCCCGAAGTCCTCTTGCAGGAACTGGAGATGGGAGGGTTGAGGCGGGTTGGGCTGGTGGGTCCATGCATCTCCGACCACCCCCAGATAAACGATTTCTGCTCCGAACTTCTGACCAGGGGATATTCCATCTCCGCTTCATCCTTGCGTCCCCAATCCCTCTCTCCCCACCTCC
>Ga0207433_10011621_pt1 | contig 13365 bp, 8 predicted proteins | sample YelNatPaOPGAMG01_FD_187559 | JGI IMG/M metagenome (GOLD analysis project Ga0207433, IMG submission 187559) | Hot spring thermophilic microbial communities from Obsidian Pool, Yellowstone National Park, USA - OP-RAMG-01 (SPAdes) (version 3) | ecosystem: Environmental > Aquatic > Thermal springs >... | reverse complement strand
TACTTCGTTATGTATAAGAACAAAGAAAACAAAATCCAGGGGATAGTCAAAATTATTCTAATGAAATAATCAACATTTTTCAGGCAGGCGGGAAAGTGTTACAAAACAAAAAAGTCAACATAATTCAGCCTGTCTGGAAAGTGTTCAAAACAATGATGTTGAGCAATTGCATATTCTTCTGGGGAAGTATTTTGTCAATTGCATATCTTGTCAATAGTGGCCCGGGGATTTGCAAAATGATGGTTATTAAGGTCAAAATTACAGACCAATAACCATATTTATAGTATTCCCGACACTTCTTCAAAAAATTTAAATAATGTGTGAGGTGCTCTTTAACCTTAATTTTCAATGTCTGAAAAGGTATTGAACTTTTAAGAAAACCTGAGATCCTGTATGTTCATAGCTGCGGAAATCTAAAGGTGCTTCATTACTAAAATTGTGATTTGAGCCGAAATAGAAAATTGTCAACGGTGTCGGTGTAAATGAAAATAGAGGGTTAATCAAAAGATTCTTCAGCCCTGAATTATACTGACAAATTACCCTTACGCCCATAATTCGGGTAAATGCATAACTAAGATTTGTGCCATAAGTCTTCTGGTCATATATCCATTCACCAAATCTTTCTGCCCAGAATAGATAACGATAATGTTCAAAACGGGCAGATAAGTCACCAAGGTGGAATTCGGTCCAGAAATACGGATATAAACTATAACCCAAACTCAATGGAAAAGAATAATAATTTATTTCCCGTCCGTAATTCAAAAATAGACCATAAGTCCAGAATTTCAGGGCATAACTTGATAGATTTCCACTATAAGTCCACAGGCCATTAAACCAATTGTCACGATAGAATTTATCAACTAATTGATAGGAGAACTGAGCACTGACAGAATATTTGCACTGCAGTGTTAATGAACCACCACGCACAAAGCCCGTATTTTCTCCCCAATATCTATGCAACCATTCTAATTTTAATTCGGGCGTAACCGCATAAAGAAGAGATTTTTTTATAACATATGGAAATTTGAATAAGGCTCCATATTTTGTATAATCATTATAACCGATATAACCCTGGTCTGCCCGAAATCCTGGAGACAAAGATTTCAGATAACCCGTAAAATTGAAATATTTTCGGTTATGGTTAAACTCAAATAAAATTCCATTGCCCGTAAATTCTTCAGCATCAAATCTTGCTGTCTTGCCATCAAACTCAATCCCGAAACCATTGAATAATAATGTATCAAAAGGCTCTTTTGTCCAGGACAATAATGCCTGATATTTTACTGTATTCTTACCCCAGAAACCAAATCCCCCATCAAGACCAAAAACCCGATTAAACCCGCCATCCAATATCTCACGATCAGTGGTAGTCAATCCTAAATAGGTATCTAAAAGTAAACTCTTTTTCACCCGCAAAACATTGCACGAACTATATTTATCACTGACAATATTAAAACTCCTTTCTCTGAATGGAATGATAAATGGTGAATGCTGGTCAATGGCAAAGATATAACCAAATGAATTGTCTTTAATACTACCCGCATATTTTATTGCAAAGAGAGGGTCGTTTATCATCCTTGAATAGAATACCTCAAGGGGTGTCTCAAAGAATGACTTACGCTCAGTAAAAAAGGGCCTCTTCTCCTGATAGTATAAGGCAGATATCGCATTGACATCAATCTGGGGCATATCGGTTTCAATCTGGGAGAAATCAGGCAGGAGTGCAAAATCAAGGATATTTTCATAATTGAAATAATACCGTGCACCAAAACCAGCACGGAACTTCAAATCTCTGGCAATAGTATCAGCAGACAGTCCACCAAAACCATAAGGAAGAAACTCTATCTTTTCAGGTTTGGCAATCCAATCATTTATATACATCCGGGCAAAATATGTATTTATCAGTTTATCGCGCACCCTTGGGGATAGATGATAAACGAAAAAAAATCCTTTGCTTTCACCCTTCCAAAATCTATGCGCCAGTAGTCAATGTAATTTGAATGAATCTTAAGACTCTGGAATGGAATTTGAACCTCTACAGTCCAGCAGGTATCAAGAATCTTACCATCTGAATACCAGATGATATCAACGAGTTCATATTCAGAACAAAGCCCTGGGGCAATATAATTAGAAAAGAGAGGCATATTGTGTATACCTTTTGGATTTACCCAGAAGCAATATATATTGTTTTTATCCTTGGAAGGATTAATTAAAATCTCTACCCGGTCATCTTCTAACATCTCCTCTGAGAGGCCATGCCTTTTAGCATTCGCCCGCAACTCTTCCATATGGGGCTCTTCACAGATAAAACCAAGATAGAGGTTTTTATCATCATAACCAACAAAGATGATTGTCTTAATCGGCGCAATTTTACCCCATTCAGGGTCATCAAAGTTTTGATATATCCTGAAATCCTTATCTATCCGTGTTGCTTGTTCCCAGCAGGGGTCATTGAGATAACCATCAATCACCGGTGGCTTTGTAAACCTATTTGCTTTAAATTCATATGGTTCAAAACCGAATATAGAATTGATTCCCAGGATTAGGCACAAAATGTAGGAAAAAATTCCCATTTTTGTGCTATGTAATTTCCATATCTTTTGTAAAATCAAATGCATTTGGATTCGCCTCCATAATCGTTGCATAAGTAACAAAATCAAAATGTTTTGCCATCCTGATAACCTCGCATTGTTCTCTTTTCCTCTCAATATCAAACCGGTTGTTTTTTACCGCAGTGGCAAAACAGGCACTGCAATCCTTTGCTGCCCAGCAATTAATACAATCGTTTTTCGAATTCACTGTATACTCCTCTATTATATTAAATATTTTACTGATTTCTATTCCTTTGTCAATATTCCCGATGTTATACGCCCGCATCACCCTCTCACATGGATAAATTCTACCATCAGTAAAAACAAAAAATTTTCGCAATCCTGGAATACAACAACCATTTAATCCAATTACATCATAAGGTTCTGCTATTTTCCGCAACATCTTTCAGGCAGGCGGGAAAGTGTTGCAAAACAGAAAAGTCAACATAATTCAACCTGTCTGGAAAGTGTTGACTTTTGAAAAATGATTTATGTTTGATTGTAGCATTCAATTCGACTATTCGACAATTGTCGAATTGACGAATGGATAAATATGCCATCGTGTGCCTTTTATTCAATTGTGCCGTCAATTCCTCTCTTTCACAATCCCTCTCTTTCCCCCTTTGATAAAGGGGGATTTTTTTGCCCCCAATTGCCTCCAATTGCCCAAAGATGGGATAGATGATTGAAAAAATATAGAGGAGATTTCTCAAAACTGACACAATCCCCTCAATCCTTTCCCTTATCTTTTCTTCCACTTTACCCACTTTCAATTGTTTTTGAAAACTGCTCATCATAAAGAGTTTTGTAAACCGGGCAGGAATTGTATAATTCCTCATGTCTACCAATCCCCACAATCCTGCCCTCATCCAATACCAGAATCTTATCCGCATTTTGAATCGTTGATAACCTGTGGGCAATGATGAAAGTAAAACGATTATCTGGCGAATTTGCACCTAAGAGAAAAGATCTTTTACTGAACTATGAATTATAACCTCTTTTTTAATTATTCTGATTTTCATAGATTTAGATTAAGACCACACTGAATTTTTAGTAAAAGTTTTTCAAACCTACTAACCCACTCATTATTTTCGCACTCTATTTTTTTACTAAATGCGATGTAAATGCCAGTCATATATTTTGGTTCATATAAGAGTACACCATTAAGGGTTATATTTTTTTGTGCAGTAGAATAATCAATTGTGTAGTTAATATATGGTTTCAGGAAAAACGATTTGATCACTAAGGAAATCTCACCAAAGGTCTGATACATCAAAAAATCATCCAAAGTTGATTTGACCTTAAGAAGGGAACCACCGATGTTTAATCTCTTAATGAAAGAATATTTAATTTCTCCAAAATACTGTTCTATACTACCGCCGAGATAATCACCAAATGAATAATAGAAAGTTGATGATTTCCAGGTTTCGCCGAGATATTGAATACCTATGGTATATACCTCTATATTATTATTCTCAAGATTTAAATAATTCAACTCGGCAATATTCCTTCCAAACAGCAGGATAATCGGAATTGGTCCAATAAGAAAGGAAAAGTCGCCTTGCTGAATTAACCTATCCCCATTGTACTTATCCACCATTTTACTATATTTAATTCCACCATTTACATAAATCTGATAGTTGCTAAATTTAGGGAAAAAAGTCATTTTGCATGCACCATTTAATTTCTTGATGCCATCAAAATGTATTGAAATAGTATTGAGATCCGAAATAAAATTTGAATCTATCTCAAGATAATTTCCCGCCAAAGATATTCCGGGTTTCTCTTCTCTCGTTATAGAGATATAAGAAAGCTTTGAGAGATTAGTTAAATTTTTTGAGACCTGTCCCTGAAAATTTGTAGTTAGGGATTTTAGGTAATAAAATATATCTCCTGAAATGAGATCATAATTATTCTCGCTTATAATACCAAATGAACCCAAGGTTAGATTATTTAGAGGAGTATATGTGAATCGCGTGAAAGAAATGTTTTTTAGGGCAGAATCATCAAGGAAAAAGGTAATAAATCCTGATTTGTTGGTTGTGGAATAGAATTTTAGTCCATATTGTGGTAAGCTAAGATTTCGGGTTCTTATTAATGTGATAGGGGTTTGATAAAAAGAACCACCCTCCACAAAAAATGGCCTTTTCTCGGGATAGTTTATGGGAAGCCTTTCCAAACTAAAATCTTGAACATCGACATCAACTTCTGAATAGTCAGGGAATAGAGTAATTTCAACAAGTTCACCAGTTCCCTTTCTAAGTCTACCCGTTAAACCTATTTTTTTAATAAACTCTGTGTTAGCCGCAATTATTCTCTCAATCCTTCCGCTCGGGATAAAAAGAAGAGATGTCTTTTCTTTAGATTTTATATAATTAAAGTCGACCTTTAAATCACAAGCATCTTGAAGGTTGCTAATATTCTTTGTTTTTGACAAAACTTGGATTTCCATCTTGTTGAAAATGACCTTAAATATTTGAATCCCCCATAATGTATTACTATAATTTATCGCGGAGAATGGAATAGAAATTAAAGCCACCCAACCCCAATTTTCAATACTTACATCAGCTTTAATATCACCGTCCCACTGCACAAAACCACTGTTATCTGAGATTATACAATCGTAGATTGCTCCAAAGGGATTTACTCCTATCATATAACCATCTTTTCCCTTGCCGTTCGAAGCGAGTAGAATAAAAACACAATCTTCTTGCTGGTTTCCTAATCCTTCTGCATCTCGTCTTTTTGATGAAACACTTATCTCCTTTTGCCAATTTTTTAGGTAGATTACGAATTCATTTGGTGTATAACCGAAGTAAACAATAGTAGAATCTTCTGGTTCTTCACATTCGGCGGGTATTATTGCGGTTAGTTTATAACCTTCTGCAGTATTTCTTATCTCTTCTGTCTTTTTAAGAGTGTTGGGTTCTATTATTATACCCAAAATACATATTATAGGAATTAAATTCATTTTATGCCTCCCTTTCTAATCTTATTATTCTATCAAATAAATGGCGATATTTTTTATCTCCATGCATAATTATAATCAAAGTTTTCCCCTGAGTATAGATAAAAATTCTATCCATTATTAAATTCTTGCTATTTTCATCAAGATTAGCAGTTGGTTCGTCAAAAATATATAAATCTGCATTCTTCATAAGTGTCATTATAACCTCAACTTTTTTTCTTTGGCCAGCTGATAGACTACTGAAATCTGTATATAAATCCTTTTTCAAACCTAATTCTTCTACGAGTTCTAAAAATTTATCTTTGGATTTTTCAAATATAGGGTTACTATCTATTATATCTTTTAAGCAACCTTTTGGTAAGTTAAAAGGATAGATTCCAGCGCTTATCTTTTCTATAGCAAAGGATGAAATTGAACCTCTGTCTGGATTTAAAAAGCCACATATAATATTTGCCAGTGTACTTTTGCCTACGCCATTTTCTCCTTCAATAAGTATTCTTTCACCCTTTTTAAATTTGAGAGTTAGATTATTGAGAACAGATTTATTCTTAAACGAAAAAGAACATTCATTCAATTCAATTTTTTCTGAGGATAAAGACCATGCTGGTTTTTCTTTGGCAGATCTCTTGAATTCCTCAATTCTTTCAACATATCCTCTTAACCTTGATATTTCTGGAATTTGTTGTATCATTTGCTGAGCAGATGAAATAACTTTCCAGAAAGCAGACATAAAGCCAAATAACCCACCAATTGTTAATTGATTTTTCATAACCTCATAACCAGCAGATATTAATACAATCAACTCACCATAAGATAGAAAAATGGAACTTAATGTTTGAAAGATTGCAGAAAGTTTAATCCTTGAGTAAGTAATAGTAAGAAAAATTTTTAAATAATTCCGAAATGATGAGCGAACAAAAGAATGGAGGGAAAAAATCTTGATGTTCCTATATGATTCAACTGCTCTCCCTAAAATTTCTCTGCAAATACCCTCTGTTTCATTTTCCTCCTTAGATTTTATCTTAATCTTCCTTCCATACCTATTGCCCAGATAGTAAATTGTTGGTACAACAATTACGAGGAAAATAGTTAGTCTTACAGAAAGCCATAGACATATAATGAGAGCGCCTAGAAGTGTAATAGATGATATTAAAGAGTTGAAAATAACTTCTACAAAATTAGAGATCTTTATAGGTTCGTCATATATTCTTGAAATAAAATAACCTGTGTCTTGTGTGATTATATTATGATATGGTAAATTGTTGTAGGAGTCAAGCATCTCCAAAGTCAACGATTCAATAATTTTGTTCTTTAGTTTCTGGGTGAATAATGTATAAAGCATGGAACCCACTCTAATTGCGGTACCAATCAATATAACACCTAGAGAAAGAATGACGAAAAATTTAAAATTATGTTTCATTAAACCCTCATCTAAAAGAAACTTCATTAGCAGAGGGTCTATTATAGCGAACAAGAAATTTATTGAAACAACTAAAAGTAAGGTAGTAAAAAATAAGAACTTAAAAGGAGTAATAATGGTTATGAATTTACGCATTTTTATCTTCTACTAAATGGTCAATCATAAAAATCCTGGGGGTCTTCGTAAGGTAACGGTGCAGGAATAGTCCCACACCAGCAGAACCGGTTCCGTAATCGTTTGAAATTCTTATAAGTTCATCTCCAGGAAAAGCAATACCATTATCTTTTTTAATTCTGAATAGAAAAATTCCGCTTATTACATCTTCTGTTTTTCTCAAAAATTCATCGTTTTCCGTGATATCATACATATCTAATAGAAACTCACCCATTCCACTTAATCCCCTAAACTGGGAAGGTAGTACTGCATACTTTCTATGAGCATCTTCTGAGCACAATTCTGCCAATTTCAAATATCTATTTTCTCTTAGATATTTATAAAATCTTATCAAAACCGAACCAACTCCAGCACTCCCATACTGCCAGTATGAGGTTAGAAAATTAATATCATTGATTGTTCTTGGAAATGTTATATAATTTTCTTTATATTGTTGATAAGATAAATCAAACTCCAATGCTTTTATTGCCGCGTCCAAAAACTTTTTTTCTTTGGTAGCCAAATGTAGATATAATAAAAAAAGTGCTGCACCTGATGCCCCATGGGCTAACCCGATATAAACATTTCCATCTGCATTTTCCCAGTAATAGTAACCCTTATCATTAGTTTTAGCTGTTTTCAAAAGAAATTCACCTGCATCAATTGCCTTATCAAGAAATTTCAAGATTTTAACTTGAAACCAAAAATATAGACTTGTCAATCCCCATCCACTTGTTCCATAAAAAATATCAAACCCGCTAAAAAGTAAACGATGTTTATAAAGCATATCCATAATTTCCATTGCTTTTTCTTTGATCTCTATTTCATAAAATGCCCAAGCGATACCTGATAAACCGACATATAACCCTGGAGGATAATTTATAATGTCAATTGGGCTTCGAACTATCCAAGTTTTTATATCATTCGTTAGACTTTGGACTTTGTGCAAAAAATAAGAAATTCCTAATGCACCATAAGCGATAGAAAGAGGGTTTGTTGTAAAGACACGAAAATCTGAAGGCCACAATCTATCATTTCTTTCAAAATTTACTGTTGAACATATATAATTAGTAATTCCATCTATCGTTTTTTTTATTTTTTGGGAATCTACGATAGAATGAGATAAGGTGTAGTTTGCAGGTTTTAGTTTTCCTATTTGTAATAATGAAACAATTTTTGTTGGATTAATTCTTTTTCTGGGATTTTCTTCCATTAATCCAAGCACAAAATGCTCGATAATATGTGGTAATCCAGTATCTTCTAAAAATTCTTTAATAAATCTTTTCTTAAGTGACTTGTCAAATTTAAATGCCTCGTTAACTGGCAACAGAATACTGTATATTAGAGAGCCCAATGCATAATAATCATCTTCTAATTTTGGAAGACCGCCTTTTAGTTTCTGGGGAGATGCAAATCCAGATGTAAATATTGGGTAATATTGATTTTCTCTTTTGTTTTCATCTTCTATTAAATAAGCGCCTTCAAAATCTATAAATTTGATATTCAGTGTAGTCTTCTCGATCAGTATGTTAGACGGGGAAACATCACCGAGGATTATTTTTTTCTTATGGAATAATAAAAATCCATGAACTAATTTTATAACTATCTGGCAAAAATCCTTATAAAAATTTTCAACAATATCTTTATTCCAAATTTTTCTTAAAACAAGTCCAAAACCTTCTGCAGCTCTATAACTGGACAATGGTATGCCGTCAATGAATTCTTCAACTAGAAAATAATGTTTCCACTCTTGAAAAAAATCAATAGGTTTTGGAACAAACCCTGTATTAGCCATTTTTTTCAATACCTTGAATTCTTTTTTTAGAACGGTCATTGCGTCATTTCCAAATAAAGTTATATCAACAAAAGGTCTTGCTTCTTTGATTATGACTGGTGCACTAGTCGTCAAATCTTCTCCTTTGTATACACCACCTTTATTGGAAAATGATAGCGCTTCGTATATTAAATAACGACCATTCAAAATCAATTTATTCTCTGAATAATTTGATTTTTCTATATTTTCATTTTTTACTTTCATTTTCGAAAGGGTCTTTAACCCATTTTGGAAGAACAAAGTATGGCAATCTCTCATCAGGTATTAAATCTCCAGTATTAGATAACATTTGCGGAATTTTCTCGCCAAAAATGTTAATTAAATACTTCAACTGATAACCACCATACCTATAAAAAACACATTCGCTGTCCTTATATGGTTTATCTGACAGAATATATGGTCCAGAAAATTTTTTAGTGAGCAAATAAATTTTCTCAATTAAATCTTTAAAATGCCCTTCCGAATAAGGGTATATAGCAATAAATTTACCTGCTCCACTTCTATTGTAATTCTTTGAATTAATATATTGTAATATTTTCCCATCACATACAAATTTGAAAACCACTTTTTCTGCAATAAAAAGCGGAGTTAATGTTTCAAGAATTTCTTTTCCATTTAGAATTGTTCCCGATATATGAATTTTCCATCCCTGAAGAGGCAATTTATTTTTGTGCACAGGATTACGAGCAACAAACCAAATGCTCTCCTTATCAATTTTCCAACTGCTGTCCAATAATTTCTCTACAATTTCATAAAATTCGTTAGTTGGCTTATAAACCCCTAAATCTTCGAAATACTCATTACTCAAAAGTAAATATGAAAATATATCTCGTTTCAGACGTCTTTCTATTGACATAAATTCCTTTCTCATCATCGGGTGGGTAATTTACCCACCCGATCCTATCCGTTTCTTTCAGTTTATTTTTATTAGCTGCAATTACACAATGTACTCAAAAGCGAGGAAAGTTTCACATTTCCTCCTTTTACTTCATCAAGTTTTTGTAGCGCAAGAACGGTATTCATATAAACCTCCTTTCGCATAATATATATGCAAAAACCGTGCCCACTTGAAAGTGTTGAAATTTCAAGACTTTCAATTTTTTTACTGACATCTGATGTCAGTGAGTTATCCACATTTTATCCACAAAATCGCGCAAATGCAGTCCAGTTCTGCATTTGAGGCACTGACATTTAATGTCAGTGGTTTGACATAAAATGTCAGTAAATCCTATTTTTGCCATTTTTTTGCAGGAAATCCTGAAAACCTACGAAATTTCAATACTTTGATGTTAAAAAATATGCCTATTTTTTGCTAAATTTTGTAGTATTTTTTGATTCTTACGAGACTTAAATCCCCTGTTTTAAACACAAAATTATAGTAATTTTTGTATTATTATTTTAATCCATGCCTCCAACAATGTCTATTGACCAATAAACATTTTTATAAAAGGCTCACGCCTTAAAGCCTCAACGCTAAAGTGCAACATTTTTCAGGCAGGCGGGATAGTGTTGCAAAACAATAAAGTCAACATAATTTAACCTGTCTGGAAAGTGTTAACTTTTGAAAAGTGATTTATGTTTGATTGTAGCATTCAATTCGACTATTCGACAATTGTCGAATTGACGAATGGATAAATATGCCATCGTGTGCCTTTTATTCAATTGTGCCGTCAATTCCTCTCTTTCACAATCCCTCTCTTTCCCCCTTTGATAAAGGGGGATTTTTTTGCCCCCAGTTGCCCCCAATTGCCTCCCAGTTGCCTTCAATTGCCCTCAATTGCCCCCAATTCCCTTTTTAAAAGTATATGAGATACTTCGCCTTTATCGCCCCAACCTGATTTTTGAGTGTTAATCTATCTGTTTCATCCTGCACCCGATAATCATTTAAGGCAATATAGAGCCAGGACTTGGGCTTGAAGTTATAAGAAAAGAGAAAGCCAAAACGGTTGGTGAGATATTCAGTCTTACCAAAATCTGTGCCCGGCGTAGTAAAGACAAATTCATTGAATATCCCACAGGTCATCGTCGGGGTTATAGTAAAATCAAGCCTCGGTGTTGCCACAGGCCAGATTGAAATAATCGTATTTGTCGTATCCCATTCAACCCAGGAATAGGAATCTAAATTCAATGAAATACGCGGCATTATAGTCCAGTAAAAACCATGATAGGTTGATGCCTGATACGCAAGGAAATTACGAGAATAATTATAAGAGTAATTCACATTTCCACCAAACCAGATGTTATATTTTGCACCATTACCCCAGATGGAAAGATTTACACAGCGGAATAGAAAACTTGTATCTGCCTCATAATAAGGTCCTGCCTCAAGTTCCAGATTACCACCCCAGTTGTTGCGGAGATTGGGATTGAAACAGAAAAATCCCAATTTTGTCCAATCCATCTCACCCGGGTTCTGGATTAATGCACCACCAAAACCAATCCATAGGTTCCTTAAAAGACCTTTTGGATATGTCTTGTATGGACCTGTAAATAGCATAAATTTTTTCATTCCAGCCCAGGGCACATAACCAATATCCCGAACATCAAATGAATCCTGAATGAATTGGGCACTTGAAAGGGTCAGAAAATTCTTGGTAAAACCCATAAACCCCGAAGTAAAGGCAAATCCCTTTTTATTATTCCGCTCACTATATGCACCCTGCATAACCAGTTGGTTTGGACCTGAACGATACACACCATCAAGACCAATGGCATAATTATAGGTATCACTATTTACTGCCATCCCACTTAATAAGAACCCTAAATCCGAATTCTGCAATACACCAATCTTTGCCCGCACAACCCCAAATCCTTTTTTCGGCTCAATGAGTGTATCACCATTCTTCAATTCATCTGTATACGCACCAAAAATACCATAATTTAGTTTCTCTGATTTGCTCGTCAATTTTAAACCACCGATTATCGGCACAACCTCGTTATTTATTGATTTGCCAATTCTGCGGGAATAGAATATTCTAAGTGGTGAAAAGAATCCTTTACCCTCACCAAATTCCGCCATCCGGAATATCTCAAAACCTTCAATAAAGAATGGCCTTCTTTCGCTCAAATAAGTCTCATACTGCGATAGATTTAAAGTGAATGGGTCAGATTCAATCTGGGCAAAATCAGGAAATGCTGTGGCATTGAGGGTGGTCTGTGGGGTTATATCCCATTTGAGATTCAAACTCCCGCTGAATTTTGTCACCGCAGAATCAGTTCCTACTTTATCTGAACGGAAGAATCCTTCAGGATAGAATTCAAAGTAATAACCAGTTGACCGGGGATTGATATTCTTTAATGTGCCATACTTTGAAACCAGATTTCCTTCTTTTTGTGTCACCTCAATCCAGTAGTCACTCTCCTGATTTGCACTGATATACCGCTTAAAATTTATACCCCATTCAGATAGCCCCTTCTTATAGCGGATAGATTTAAATGGAATCTTTATCTCCACCTCATATCTGTCATCATAACTTTTTACCGCATAATTCCAGACCCCATCCCAGGATTCGTCTCTGGAACGATTATCATCAAGGATTAGACCATCACTGTATAAACCACTGATATGTACAGCAAAGGAGTAAGCGGTCGTCTTGCTACCAAATGGGTCTATGTAGAATACAACAGCATCATCATTTGTAGTCATCTGTTTTACAGGTTTTGTATTCTTTGTCCAGCATCTAAAGGCAACATAGAGATTATTTGCATCCTGCAAGAGATAGACCACGGTCTCGTCAGAAGGCGGGCATTTTTCATAAGGCATATTCTGGACAAAATCACAGGCTGAATCTGCCTTCTGCCACACCTCTTCTATATACCCATCAATCACCGGTGCAGTATCACAGAACCGCACCTCAACAGATTTGCTGTTTACACCGAGCAAAAAGATTAATAAAAGATTCATTTAACCTCCTTAGTTAATAAATTCCAATCTCCAAACACCAAATTCCAAACAAATTTTAAATCCTAAATAAAAAACTATAAAATATTACCTCCACACGGGACTGAAGTCCCTACTCCTATCATAAACAAGGGTTATAAGGGGTTATCAGGGGTTTCCTTTCCATTGCACTTCCTTTCGGTGCACGGTTAACGGTAAACGTTTCACGAATCACCCCTTTTTACCCTTCTTTACCTTTTCTTGTTACCTTTTCTTCCTTCTTTAGCCCTTTTGAGCCTTTTAGCCTGTATTACTACAATGTATTACGCAAATTCAGTCAAAAAAGTTTCACCTAATTGATCAACAATCATTTCGCAGTCTTATTTGTATCGCCTCTTGTCTGAACTGCGGTATTCTGAATCCAATTAATGCACCGATAATCAAAACTAAGCTGATGGTAATAAAGATGGTTCGTAAAGAAAAGATATCAACCAGAAGACCACTCAATGCCATTGAGAC
>Ga0207433_10011612_pt1 | contig 13373 bp, 10 predicted proteins | sample YelNatPaOPGAMG01_FD_187559 | JGI IMG/M metagenome (GOLD analysis project Ga0207433, IMG submission 187559) | Hot spring thermophilic microbial communities from Obsidian Pool, Yellowstone National Park, USA - OP-RAMG-01 (SPAdes) (version 3) | ecosystem: Environmental > Aquatic > Thermal springs... | reverse complement strand
GGAGAAGCCGTCGCGCTCGATCACGTAGCAGACGGGTACGCCGGGCGTCAGCAGGCCGGCCGGCTCCGCCGGTTCACGGCGGATCCGCACCCAGGGTTCGAGCAGCTGCCCGCTGAGGCGGAACCACCAGGGCACGCGGCTGCGCGCGGGGTGGTCCGCAGCGATGGTGTTGGACGTCGGCATCGGTCGATTGTAGCGGTTTGGCCCGGCGGCCCGTGTTAGTGAGCCGTTGCCGCGCTGGTGGCGGGCGCGGGCGCTGGCGCGGCGCTGGCGGCGGTTGCCGGCACCACCGCCACCTTGGCGGCAGCCTGGTGCTGCAGCAGCTGCTGATGGGCCTTGCGCACCGCATCGACCAGGTTCTGGTCATACCAGCGGCCGTTGTCCAGCATCATGTGCGTGTCGAGCGTCAATGGCTTGCCGAGCAGGGTGTAGTTGATCTGCACGTGGGCGTGGCCATGGTCCATCGACACGGTCGTGGCCTTGGCCGAGTCCAGCACGTCGTCGATCGACAGGCCGTAGATGGCGAGGACCTGCTTGAGGCCGTCGAAGACCTGCGCGTACTTGGCCATGGCGGCATCGAAATCCAGGCTGCGCAGTTCATTCGGGTTCTTCAGGTCGAGCTGGCGGGCGGTAGTGACGACCACGCCGATCGCCTGTTTGGCCTTGGCCTGATCGAACCACGGTGCCTTCTGCGCCCACGGCAGAAGCGCGGACAGCACGTCGCTGGCCTCCTTCTTTTCCGCGTCGGTCAGGCCTTTTGCCTGCGCGATGCCGGTGCTCACGATGGCCTGGCCGATGCCTACCGCGACCGGCACCTGGTCCTTGTACTGCTTCTCAAGCAGCGCCAGTTTGGGCTGGACTTCTGCATAAAGCTTGGCTTGCGCACCCGGGGCGGTGAGCTGCTGCATGGCCTGCGCGAAGCGGGCGCGCTCTTCCGCGCTCATCGGGTGCTGCTCCAGCGACAGCTGCTTCCAGTCGGCGCGCATGGTGGCGTAGTCGGCCGGTGGCAGCGCGTGCTTCCAGAAGCCGGTGAAGTTGCCTTCCTTGATCAGCTGCGCGGATTCCTGCACCACCGCCTCGGGGGTGCTGCCACCGGACCGGTCGGCAGGGTTCTCGTGATGGCAGGCGGCCAGTGCCAGGACAGCGGCGACGGGCAGCAGGACGCGGAAAACAGAGCGAAGATGCATGGGATATCTCGCGGCAGACGGCGCCGTGGCGCCGGCGGGATGGCACATCCGGGTCGGATGCGATGACGCGCGCAGGGTAAGGAGGATGACGCATAAAGAAAACCCCACAGACGAATCGCCTCGCGGGGTTCATGCCGGCAGAGCCGGAAGGGAAATGGCCTTGCCTGCGCCGTCACGGTGCGGTCGACAGGATTCGGCGGAAGAAATGTTAGCTGGTCGTGAAACCTAAGGCAACACTTTATGTTTAAGGCTGAAACATATTGTTTTAAATAACTTTATTGGTCATGCAGCGCATGCAACATGTCGCGTCGACGTTCCTGTCGCGGCAGGCTCCAGTCGTTATTGAACAGCGCTGGCTGCCAGTCGCCGTAGGTGGGGTTGGGCAGCACGAACCAGCGTCGGCCGATCCACTTCAGGTAAGGCTGCATGGCCTTGGCCCGCCCCGCGTCGGTGTTGACCATGACGTTGACGAAGTCGCCCAGCTGATCGCCGAACTGCATCAGCACCCGGTACTTCCGGCTGATCAGCTGGCGGCGGCAACCCTTCTGGGTGCCGATCTGCTCGCAGTTCGGTACCGAGATGCCCAGGCCGAGGAAGGCATCGGGGCCGGAGACGGGAAAGCCGTCCTTGCGAAGGTTGTCCAGGGTCGCCTGGTCCAGGCTTGCATCGCGGTTGGTCACGTAGATGACGGCGATGCCGTGGCTGGCTGCGAACCGGGTGAAGGCGACCGCGCCTGGCAGGGCGCGCGCCTTTTCCTCGCGGCACCAGGCGCTCCAGGTGGCGGCGTCGAACTCGGCACCGCGCCTGATCAGGCGGACCTGGTAAGGCGAGTTGTCCAGTACCGTTTCGTCGATGTCCAGCACCACGGCTGGTTTGAGATGCCGGTTCAGCGGAACGACGCGGTCATCCTTGGCCAGCGCGTCCCAGTGCGGGTCATGCAGCGCGGCAAGCAGCCGCGACTGGGCATCGCGGTAAGTCTGCAGGTAGACCAGGTCGTGCTCCATCGCGGTCTGGGCCCAAACCACCGCATCGAGGTTGTCGTCGGGCGGGGTGCCGGCACGTGCCGGTGCGGCGGCGACCTTCGCTGCCGCGGCTGCCGTGGGCGACGGGTTGGATGCGGCACGATGGGGCACGGGCGCGCTGGCGCAGCCGGCCAGCAGGAGGGATGCGCTCAGAAGCGCCGGCAGGAGTCGGGACATGGTGGGCCTTGGAAGCGTGGTGCGGGAAGCGCTCATCATCGAAGTTTAACGTGACCGCCGGATGTAACGATTCGCCGCGCGCAGATGAACAGGTGGCCGCAGCCGGAAGCGTTCGGACTGGCTGTGACGGCAGTGGGCTGACAGACTGCGACCGTTCCCATCCTCAATCCGGTGCGCGCATGGAATCGACCCCGCCCATTTCCTCCCAGGTCCGGATCGCGAGTGCCGTCCTGGCGGCGCTCGCGCTGTTGCTGGTGCTATGGCTGCGCCTGCTGCCGGCCCTGCTCGCGGGCCTGCTGGTCTATGAGCTGGTGCAGTCGGCTGCGCCGTTGCTGGGTCGGCGTATCTCGGGTGAGCGCGCGCGCATGCTGGTGGTCGCGGTGCTGGGGGTGGTGGTCACCGGCCTGCTGATCCTGCTGGCACTGGGCACGATCAGCCTGGTTCGCCACGAGATCGGCAACCCCGAGCAGCTTTGGCAGGATCAGCTGATGCCGCTGGTGGACAAGGCGCGCCAGCAGTTGCCGGCCTCGCTGACCAACTGGCTGCCCGACAGCGTCTATGAACTGCGCAGCATGGCCGCGGAGCTCACCCACAAGCATGCGGGAAGCCTGCAGATGGCCGGCAAGGAGACCGCGCGCACCCTGGTCCACATCATCATCGGCCTGGTGCTGGGGGCGATGGTGGCGTTGAGTCATGCCCGGCCGGTGCACAACGCAAGGCCACTGGCGGCGATGCTGCGCAAGCGCAGCCAGCGGCTCGGGGACGGCTTCCACGACATCGTGTTCGCGCAGATCAAGATCGCCTTGATCAACACCTTGCTGACCGCCGTGTTCCTGCTCGGTGTGCTGCCGCTGCTGGGCATCCATGTGCCGCTGGCAAAGACGCTGGTGATCGTGACCTTCATGGTCGGGCTGCTGCCGGTGATCGGCAACCTGATCTCCAACACGGCGATCACCGTCGCCGCGCTCTCGGTGTCGCTGTGGGTCGGTGTGGCCGCGCTGGGTTTCCTGATCCTCGTGCACAAGCTCGAGTACTTCCTCAACGCCCGCATCGTGGGCACGCAGATCCGCGCCCGCGCATGGGAGCTGCTCATGGCGATGCTGGTGTTCGAGGCCGCGTTCGGGCTGGGCGGCTTGATTGCCGCGCCGATCTACTACGCCTACCTGAAGCGGGAGCTGGAGGCGGAAGGGCTGATTTGACCGCGCTGGGATAGGCCGCGCGACATGCTCTCGCAGCCCGCAAATCACTCACCTGTTCTGTCCCTTGTCGCGGAATCGCAATATCTTGCGATTGAGTAACGGTCATGCTAGGTTGCCTGAGGAGTTGGCAACGCGCCAGCTACGGGGAGGGGTCCGTCGAGGCCTTCATTGAACCGGTCATCCGATTCGTTTTTCGCAAATTATTGCGTTGCGATCTGGAAAGGTCGTGTCTTTCAACAAACTCAAGGACTGGGTCTCATATGTTGAAACAGAAGCTGACGTTTGCGGTCGCAGCAGCATTGGTGTTCGGTTCTTCGTCCGTGTACGCCGGGGGACTTTTTGAGCAGGCCACGGCTCATTCACAGCACGATGCTTCGTCCGCTCAGGGTGCTGACCAATCTCAGGTTTCGGGGGCAGCCAGGGCCAGGAAACTGAAGGCGATCACGGTAACAGGCTCGCTGATTCCGCAGAGCGAGATCGAGACAGCCACGCCCGTCATCACGATTACCGCCGACCAGATGAAGGCGCGCGGGTTCGCTACTGTAGCGGAGGCATTGCAGCAGGCTTCCTTCGCCACGGGCAGCGTGCAAGGCATGCAGGACACCAACTCGTTCACCACGGGCGCCGAAACGCTAAGCATGTTCGGCCTGCCTGTGGGATTCGTGAAGTACCTGGTGAACGGCCGTCCGATGGGCAGCTTCCCCGGACTCTACAACGGCAGCCAGACATTCAACAGCATCAGCGGCATACCCATGGATATGGTCGACCGGATCGACATTCTGCCGGGTGGCCAGTCATCGCTTTATGGCTCCGATGCGATCGCGGGCGTGATCAACATCGTGCTCAAGAAGCACATCGACCAGCCCGCACTGGACCTACGCTACGGCTGGTTCACCGGTGGTGGCGGCGCGAACCGCCGGGCCAGCTTCGCGGGCAGCTTCACAGTGGGTAAGTGGACTTCGCTGGTGGGTATGCAGGTGGACAGCACCCAGCCGATGTGGACGAGGGATCGTGCGCTGACACGCCAGTTCAACACGCATGGCACCACGCCCCCCATCCCGTCTCGCGATACCCTGGTTCTGAACGGCAGCACGGGCAAGTACGTGTTCAAGGACCCGAGCAAGTGCGCCAACGTGAGCAATCAATGGGGCGGCACCGAAGGCCTGCATGATCGGCCAGGCCTTGGCCATTATTGCGGCACGTTGTATTCCGGTGGCGCGGGAACGCTCCAGTTGGGAGGCAAGTCGGCGGATTTGTATATTCACAACATATTTGATGTGAACGGCAATCTGCAGCTATACGGCGACCTGCTCTACGACTACGCGGAAAAACAATGGAGTCAAGGCGCTGACACAACGTACTGGGACACCAGTTATGCGGTAGCGCCCAACACCTCAGGGTATTTCTACGATCCCGGTCTCGATGGCGGCAGCCTCGTGATGTTGAGTCACACATTCGCGCCGGAGGAGGTGGGTGGCTACCAGAACATCATGAGCAAGGAATACGAAAACTCCTTCATGCTCTCGTTGGGTGGGCGCGGCACCTTTGGCCAGTCGAACTGGAACTACGATTTGGGCTTCACCCATTCGGCCGACCACATCACCGATCGCAGCTACAACCGCCTTGCGGTACCGTTCGAGCAGTACTGGGCCGGTCGTGTTCTCGGTCCACTGCTCGGCACTAGCAATGGGTATCCGGTGTATTCGCCGAAATATCCCGCCATGTGGCAACCGATATCGCCTTCTGATTTCAGCAGCTTTTCCACCCGGGTGACCAACCATGGCAAAACCTGGGAAAACATGGTGCGGGGACAGTTGACCAACGATTCGCTGTTCGCCCTGCCAGGTGGCGATGCCGGCGTGGCGGTGGTACTGGAGGGTGGCAACGAGGGTTGGGACTACTCGCCCGATCCCCGCCTGTTGACGGACTTCACGTTGGATCAGACCTCAACGTCCGATATCTGGGGCTTGAGCGCTACGCCGGGTGCGGGCCACCGCTCACGTTACGCGGCGACCACCGAGCTCAGGTTGCCGCTGCTGCAGCCGTTGACGATGGATGTTTCCGGCCGTTACGACAGTTACAGAGTCGCCGGCAAGACGGTCAGCCACGGTACGTACATGCTGGGACTGGAATACCGCCCCTTCGCTACCCTTTTGTTGCGTGCCCGTTACGGCACGGCGTTCAAGGTGCCGACCTTGGCCGATGAATTTCAGCGGGCAAGTTCGAGCTATGTCGAAGTCAAGGACTACCTGAATTGTGGGCGCCTCGGTTATGCGCCATCCCGGTACGGCGCATGCCACGACAAATATTACCAAAGCATCACCACCGGCCCGCTCGTGTCGGCAGGTAATGTCCAATCGATTACTTCCGGTAATACGGCGCTGAAGCCCATCACGGCCAAGGTCTGGACCTACGGCGTGGTATGGGCGCCGCTCAAGCAGATGTCCATCAGCGTGGACTACCTGCACTGGGACATCAACAATGAAGTGACCCAGCTCTCTGCAGGTGCCTTGTCGAACACACAGTACCTGTGCGACATCAAGACGATCGATCCGAATTCGGCGACGTGCACAGCTGCATTTTCGTACCTGATGCGTGGCACGGCCGGAAAGCCGGTCGATGGTGTGGCCTTGCTTGGGCCTATCCTCACGGCCATTTCACCGAAGCTCAATCTGGCGAATGAACAAGTCAATGCGATTACTGCGCATTTCAGTTATGCGCATGGAATTGGCTCGTGGGGAAAGCTGGTATGGGGCGCGTCGTATTCCGATGTGCTCAAGCATACGAGCCAGGAGTACGTCGTCGACCCAAAGGTCAATGTGTTGAGGCACCCAGCGTACAGTGGTGATTTCAAGAGCAAGATAAATGCGTCGCTGACCTGGGAGAAGGGTAAGTGGAGCTCCACGCTCTACCTCAACCGTTATGGGCGCACGCCCAACTATGCAGCGGTGACCGCCGACAACTATGCGGATCCGGGAGCTGGAAAGTTGGGAGCATGGATCCTGTGGAATGCCAGCGTGGCCTACAATCCGACCAGGAGTCTGGGTATCTCGTTGCAGATCAGCAATCTGTTCAACAAGATGCCGCCGACCGACTACTCCTACGACGGGTTCACGACCGCGCCTTACAACGCGGACAATTACAATCCGTTCGGTCGATCTTTCTTCCTCGAGGCGAACTACAAGTTCGGCAATCCCGCCAGTGGTTGATGTTGCGGTCAATAAGTGCCCTAGAAGGAGCACACCCCCCATCTCAGCAGTGCCGTGCTCGTGATGGCATGGGCCGGAGGATATGGCCCTGTGTGCGCGTGAGCGCAGTCGCGAATCGGTCATTTGGCGAACGACTTCGTGACCGGCCCTTGATCGCCGGACATCGCGTACGAACATCAGCGGCACTCAGCTGCCCGCCAGCATCGCAGCAATCTTCGCCATGTGCGATTCGGCGGTCTCGCGCACCGCTTCCTTGTCCGCTTCCGGGTCCTTGCCCTGCCAGTGCAGGTCGTCCTGCGGTAGTTCATGCAGGAAGCGGCTGGGCTGGTTGGCGTGGATCTCGCCGTAGCGCTTGGTGCGTGCCGACCACGACAGGGTGAGAAGCTCCTTGGCGCGGGTGATGCCCACGTACATCAGGCGGCGCTCCTCATCGATGCGGCCCTCGTCGATGGCGCCGTCGTGCGGCAGCGTGCCGTCCTCACAGCCGACGATGAAGACGAAACGGAACTCCAGGCCCTTGGCGGCGTGCAGGGTCATCATGCGTACGGCATTGCCGGGATCGTCGCGGTCGGCATGGCTTAGCAGGGCCAGCTGCGAGGCGAGGTCGCCGGCGCTGTTGCCGTCCTTCTGCATGGCGCGGAACCAGTCAGCCAGTTCACGCAGGTTGCCCAGTTTGCGTTCGCGCACGCTGACGTCGGGTGTGGCGGCGGCGAGTTGCGCCGCGTAGCCGGTGCGCTTGAGCACGCGTTCGACCAGGTCGGCCGCGCCCTCGTGCAGCGAGGCGCTGCGCAGTTCGTCGATCAACTCGGCGAAGCTGGCCAGCGCCGCAGCGGGGCGCGGGCTGAGCTGGCGCAGCACGCTGTCGCTGCGGGTGGCTTCCAGCAGCGAACAGTGGCGCGATTGGGCGAACTGGCCCAGCCTTTCCAGCGTGGTGGCGCCGATCTCGCGCTTGGGCACGTTGACCACGCGCAGGAAGGCGGCATCGTCGCTGGGGTTGGTCAGCAGGCGCAGGTAGCACAGCAGGTCCTTCACCTCGGCCCGGTCGAGGAACGACAGCGCGCCGGTGAGGTGATAAGGCACGCGGGCCAGGCGCAGTGCCTTTTCCAGTGGGCGCGCCTGGAAGTTGCCGCGGTAGAGAATGGCGATGTCGTGCCATCGCGCCTTGTGCTTCTCGGCGAGCGTGGTGGCGATGGACGCCACCTTTTCGGCTTCGTGCTCGGCGTCCTTGCACTCCAGCACGCGGATCGGAGCACCCTCGGGGTGCTCGCTCCACAATTTCTTTTCGTGCAGGTGCGGATTGTTGGCGATCAGCCGGTTCGCCGCACGCAGGATGCGCTTGCCGCAGCGGTAGTTCTGTTCCAGCTTGATCACGCGCAGGTTGGGCCAGTCGCGGCCGAGCTGGTCGATGTTCTCCGGGTTGGCTCCCCGCCAGGCGTAGATCGACTGGTCGTCGTCGCCCACGCAGGTGATGCGGCCGCGCTCGCCGGTGAGCACCCTGAGCAGGCGGTACTGCGCGTCGTTGGTGTCCTGGTATTCGTCCACCAGCAGGTAGCGCAGGCGTTCGCGCCAGGCGTCGCGACATTCCGCATCCGATTCCAGGATGCGCAGCGGCAGGCGGATCAGGTCGTCGAAATCCACCGCGTTGAAGGTCGCCAGGCGGGCCTGGTAGAGCTCGTAGATGGTCGCCGCCTCCAGCTCCTTCGGGGTGCGCGCGGAGGCCAGCGCTTCCTCAGGCGACAGGCCGGCGTTCTTGGCGCGGCTGAGCAGGTTGCGGAGGCCCCACAGCACGTCCGGCTTGGCGCCCTTGGGCGCTAGCTCCTTGACGATGCCCTCGCTGTCGTCTGCGTCCAGCACCGAGAAGCCGCGGCGCAGCCCGGCGCGCTCGTGCTCGATCTGCAGGAACTTCAGGCCCAGCGCATGAAAGGTGCAGACGGTGAGCGCGGCGGCGTCCTCGCTGCTGACCAGCTTGCCCACGCGCTCGCGCATCTCGCGGGCGGCCTTGTTCGTGAAGGTGATCGCCGCGATCTTCGACGCCGGCAATTTCCGCCGCTGGATCAGGTAGGCGATCTTCTGGGTGATCACGCTGGTCTTGCCCGAGCCGGCACCGGCGAGCACGAGCAGCGGTGTGTCGCAGTGTTCGACGGCGGCCAGTTGTTGCGGGTTCAGCATGGGTCGAAGCCGGACGTGAGGCGGCGGCTGATGGTAGCAGAGCGCCCGCCCGGTGCTGGCGTGGCTTCATCTTCGTCATCTACCGCCTCAGCCGACCGGCGATGCCGTGGCTGTCCCGCCACCCTCGCCGGCGCTTCAAGCAGACGAGGCTGCTAGGGAACTCTGGGATTTTGCTCGTCATCCCAGCGAAAGCTGGGATCCAGTGCCTATGTCGCCTTGAAGGCAAGGGCGCTGGATTCCGGCTTTCGCCGGAATGACGAGCAGAAAGCCGGTTATTCAGACCTTCCCTAGCTCGATGCTGACCGGTGATGTGTTCCGGTGTGGCGGCCATCCCGCGGTTCCGGTGGCTCGACCGGGACTGCGTGCAGCGTGGTGGTCGCGGCTGGCTGGCCGGGCGTCGCTTGCAGCGCGAACAGGTCGGCGGGCGATCACCGGCAGCACCCTGCCGATGGATGATGCCTGCGGTCGCGGAGTGGCCGAGGCGTTACCATCGTTGCTCCGAACCGGAACGCATCATGGCCAAGCTCTATTTCTATTACTCGGCAATGAATGCCGGCAAGACCACCACGTTGCTGCAGAGCGCCTACAACTACCGCGAGCGCGGCATGCGCACGCTGATTCTCACGCCGGCGCTGGACAATCGCTATGGCGAGGGCGTGGTGGCTTCGCGCATCGGTCTCAAGGCGCACGCATGCCGTTTCGCTGGCGACCACGACCTGTTCGCGCTGGTCGAAGCGGACATCGCCGCACGTGGCCCGCTGCATTGTGTGCTGGCGGACGAGTCGCAATTTCTCACCCGGGCGCAGGTCTGGCAGCTCAGCGACGTGGTGGACCGGCTCGACATTCCGGTGCTGGCCTATGGTCTGCGTACCGATTTCCGCGGCGAGCTGTTCGAAGGCAGCCGCTACTTGCTGGCCTGGGCCGACAACCTGGAGGAGATCAAGACGATCTGCCACTCCGGTCGCAAGGCCACGATGGTGGTGCGCGTGGACGAGCAGGGCCGCGCCGTCACGGAAGGGCCGCAGGTTGAGATCGGCGGCAATGATCGCTATGTGTCGGTGAGCCGTGCCGAGTTCAAGAAGATCAGCGAGGGACGTGGCCGCATCGAGTTGCAGCAGGCCGTGTTGCCGCTGAGCGATAGCGAGCCGTCGCCTCGTTCGTCCTGAGCCCGGCCCGGTAGCGGCACAGTCGAAACGGCTTCGCACGCGGCTTTCCGACCGGCATCCATCGGCGCCACGACGCCCGCCCCGGGGCGGACTGCTGCCGCGGGGCCGGTGCGGTGCAACCCCATCAACAAGGAACGATTCCCCATGAGCACCCCGATCACCATTCCCGCCTGGCAGCGTCCGCACTGGCAAGCCAGCGACGAGCGGATCGTCCTGCAGTTCTACGTGTTCGGAAAGTTCGGGACGGTGCGTGTGCCGTCCGACGGCTATGGCAGCGCGGGCCTGCCCAGGGGGGTGGAGCTGACCAGCCACCATCACGCGGCGCTGCGCCAGTGGGAGGGATATCCGCTCAAGGGCGAGCTGGGTCGTATGTTCAAGGACGATGCCCCCGAGGCCTACCGGCTGGCCGTGGACGCGCCCGAGGTGCTGGTCGTGCGCGGAACCCTGGCGGACGTGGGCGATACCGGCTACCTGCGCGACACGCTGGGCGTGCTGGCGGGCCTGCTCGACATCGGCGGCACGGCGATCCTCGATCCGCAGATCCTGACCCTGTTCGATGCTGCCGACTGGCGACGCCAGTACCTGGTGAAAGGCGGTGCGCCGATCCGCAACCACTTGCTGATCCTATGCGACGACGAGGGTCCCGGGCGGCACTGGATCCACACACGTGGCATGCGCAAATTCGGTCGGCCCGATCTCAGTCTGCACGATGTGCCCGCCGCCAGCCTCGACCGTGCCGGCGCGCTGTGCCAGCACCTGGCCGAATTGCAGGCATTGGGCGCCCGCTTCGCCGATGGCCAGGCGATCGATGTGGATGGCGTACCCGACGGTCTCGTGGCGCGTCTCGGCGGAGGCATGGACGATCCCCAGTTCAACAACACCTGCGTGGCATTCGACTGGCCTACCTGACGTCATGAAGCGACCAGGGCGACACATCGTGCCGCCCTGGCGCACCCGCGGCATGCCGCGGTCGTGTGCGATCAGCCCACCGTGATGAAGCGCTGGGTGTCGTCCATGAAGGCCTTCTCGCCGAAGCCGCCCTCGTGCGAGCCGAACGGCATCTGCGCGCGCAGCTTCCACGAAGCCGGAACGTCCCACGCCGTGCGAACGGCGTCGTCCACCACCGGGTTGTAGTGCTGCAGGCTGGCGCCGATGCCGGCCTCGGTCAGTGCCAGCCACACGGCGAACTGGGCCATGCCGCCGGCCTGCTCGGACCACACCGGGAAGTTGTCCGCATACAGCGCGAACTTCTCCTGCAGTCCCTTCACCACGTCCTGGTCTTCGTAGAACAGCACGGTGCCCGCGCCGGCGGCGAAGCTGTCGAGCTTGGCGGCGGTCGGCGCAAAGGCGTCGGCCGGCACGATCTCGCGCAGCGCCTGCTTGGTCAGCGCCCAGAATTTCACGCTTTCGTCGCCGAACAGGATCACTGCTCGCGAACTCTGCGAGTTGAACGACGACGGCGTGTGCCGTATGGCTTCCTTGATCAGGGTGCTCAGGGCGTCCTTGTCCAGCGGCAGGTTCTTGCCCAGGGCGTACTGGGTGCGGCGCTTCTTGAGCGATTCAATCAGGGTGCTGTTCATGGCGAGGTCCTCGGCCGAGTGGAATGGGGGCGTGCGAATCGCGTGGAACGTGGCCTGGAATGCATGCGTCCTGGAAACAGCGGTTTTCCGGATGCCGAGGCTCCCGCGGGCACTGGGTGCCGTGAAGTCATCGTTGCAGGCCAGATCCCATGCGACTCATGGCAACCATGTTAGGCGGCGCTGGAGCCCTGGGTAGCCGGTGATCGGTGGTTACTCCGTTTCCAGGGGGAAACGATGCGGCCGGTCAGCGCTGGCAGCGCGGACACCAGAATGTCGAGCGCTGTCCCAGCACGACGTGTCGCACGGCGCTGCCGCAGGTGCGGCAGGGTTCGGCGGCGCGGCCGTAGACCATCAGCTCGCGGAAGAAATAGCCCGGTGCACCGTCCGGATTGAGGAAGTCGCGCAGCGTGGTGCCGCCGCGCTCGATGGCCCAGGCCAGGATGCGCTTCACTTCCGCGGCCAGTCGAGCGTAGCGCGCACGCGACACGCTTCCGGCCGCTCGACGCGGATCGATGCCGGCGGCGAACAGCGCTTCGCTGGCGTAGATGTTGCCCACGCCGACGACCACCGCATTGTCCATCAGGAACAGTTTCACCGCCGCGCTGCGGCTGCGCGACAGGCGCCACAGCCGGTCACCGTCGAAGGCGTCGGTCAGCGGTTCGGGGCCGAGGCCGGCGAGCAGTTCGTGGATTTCGCCGGGCGCCTGCCACAACAGGCAGCCGAAGCGGCGCGGATCGGTAAAGCGCAGCACGCGCGGGCCACTGGCGCCGGTCCGTTCCAGCGCGATGTCCACATGATCGTGCTTGCCGACAGGGGTGTCGGGCGGCAGTACGCGCAACATGCCGCTCATGCCCAGGTGCAGCAGTGCGCTGCCCGCGGCGGTGTGCAGCAGCAGGTATTTCGCGCGGCGCTCCACTGCGTCGATGCGCTGGCCGGGCAGGGTGTCGCTGATCTCGCGGGGGATCGGCCAGCGCAGGTCGCCACGACGCAGCGTCACCGCCGTGACGCGACGGCCGACCAGATGCGGCGCGATGCCGCGGCGGGTGGTTTCGACTTCGGGGAGTTCGGGCACGGAGCGATTATCGCCTGGGCTGCGGGATCAGTGCAGGTCGACCGTCGCCATCTGCGGCGCCTGCGGCATGTAGCGCAGCGATACCAGCGCGATCCGTGTGCCGACCTGCACGTAGCAGCGATGGCCGAGCGCCGCGCTGGCGCCGAAGCGCAGGGTTCGACCATCGAGGGTCAGGATCGCCTGCGGCGGTGCGAGGCCGATCTTCGCCGGGTCGAAGTCGCTGGCGGCGCGCCAGTGCTCCACCGGTGCTGTGGCGATGGCGGCCAGCGCCGCGACGCGGCTGTCGTCCGTGCGTTTCTCGGCGCCACCGTCGGCGCGCCACCAGTGGCCGTCGTGGCGGACGTAGTGTCGTGGCGGTGCCGTGCCGGTCTGCAGCTCGACATGGGTGACCGTTGCCGGATCGAGCGCGAGCAATGTGCCCGGCGCGCCTTCACGGTCGCGATGCCACTGCCACAGCGCAAGCGCCATCAGCACGGCCACGCCGAGCAGCAGGCCCAGTCGCTGGCGGGCGGCGCGCTTCATGCGCGGCGGCGGCGCCAGGCGATCAGACTGCCGGCGACCAGCAGCAGCAGCGGAAGGCCGGCGATGAAAC
>Ga0207433_10011608_pt1 | contig 13377 bp, 12 predicted proteins | sample YelNatPaOPGAMG01_FD_187559 | JGI IMG/M metagenome (GOLD analysis project Ga0207433, IMG submission 187559) | Hot spring thermophilic microbial communities from Obsidian Pool, Yellowstone National Park, USA - OP-RAMG-01 (SPAdes) (version 3) | ecosystem: Environmental > Aquatic > Thermal springs... | reverse complement strand
ATGGATTCCCTTTCCTTCTTGATTCATTGTGAATTGCTGATGCAAAGAGCCTTTTCCCAACCCCTGATTCCCCAACTATAAGAATATTCTCCTCTGTCCTTGCAAGCCTCTTCGCCTCTTTCTTTACCTCCTCATAACCGATTATATCATCAAAGGTGAAAGGAGCCCTCCTCACCCCTCCTCTTTAAATCTTTTCAATGGTTTATTTTTTCCTGAGTCATTGTTTCTCAGATCTCACCTCACCCCAACCCTCTCCCCTAAGGGGAGAAGGTATATTTTTGGAGAAACTTACCATTCACCAATCTTTTCCTATTTCTTAATTAATTCTCTATTTTATTAAATTAAAAAAAATAATGTCAAGTCAAATAGATGCCACTGAATTATTTATTAATTCTCTTTTAAAAATCTCCATTTTCCCTCTGGAATACCACATTATGATAAAGATAGGCAAGAAAGAAAAGACTGACTCCCAAGCCAAAGAAGGAAAGGATTCTATAAACATCTTTTAGGGCTAAGGAATCGTAGAGGAATACTTTGAATATTGAAATCACCATTACAACAAGGGAAGAGTATCTTAAAATATTACTTCTTCTTATTATTCCAATAATTACAAGGATGATCCCCATTAAAATCCAGACTATTGAATAGGTATATTTTTCAGCTAATGTTGCTTTCCCTTTATAAATAAACTCTCCTCTGTAAATTTGACGAACTTCAAGAGTTACAAATAAAAACAATAGTAATAAAGAGAATGAATAACAAAAGTAAGGAAGGGTTTTTCTCCCTTTCCTCTCCATTTCTTTTCCTGCTATAAAGAAAAGAAAGGAGGGGAGAAAATACAAAAGAAGCAATTTATTAATAATTGGAATGCTTCCAACAGAGGAACGATATATCATAGGATTGTAAAAAATCATCAGACAAAGAAAGCTCTGAATAATAGTAGCAATTATAATCCATTTAGCACTAATAATTAGAGAGCGAATACCAAGTTTTCTGTGAAGAAGTATTAGAGATATTGCCAATAGAAGCCAGAATATTGATATTATCCCCCACTCCTCTATTAAGAAATTTTTTGAAGCAACCTTCCCTGGATGAAATGCCTGCCTTATCTGAAGTGTTATATAGACAAAGAAAAGGAATATTGTGCAACCCTCCCATAATTCCGATAGAGATTTATCTTTTATTCTATTAGCCTTCCAGGCTGATAGAGCCAGTGATATTATAGGTATTCCAAAACCATAAGTAATCCAGTTAAATATCACCATATTCCCAATAGGGTATTCCAGAATAAATGGATCTATAAGTCTGAGCATGACAAAAATAGTTAATATTATAAGAAAACCTTTTATTTTCGGTATTCTCAACCAATCCGATATGAAAAGAATTGCTGGGATCTCCATAGCCCATGCAACTGCTATCCATTCCCTCTTAAGCTCAATGGCGAAAGTCAAACTTAAGAAAATGGAGGCTGAGATCGCAAAGATGGAAACAATCTTTTTATCAAAAATTTTAAAGGAGATTAGAGTAAAAAAGGAAAATACAAAGGAAAGGATTATAGTTACGATGCCCCAGTGGAATCCTTTTAGCTCATATGCCTTGTAATATGCGAGTAAGAAAAACAAAATTGAAGAAAGAGAGGATAGTAAAGCCCATTGCTCTTCCTTTTCAGACTTCCATATTAACATGAATATCCATGGAAGAAATATAAAAAGGTTTGCATAAAACAAGCATGTTAGAAGATACCTATTTATGTCCCATTGAAGAACTGGTTTCCAGAGAAAGAGAAGAAACAAAACAAATCCCAAAGAGATGTAGGCTAAATTTGAATATTGAATTCTCAAACGGGAAATAATCAGGGTAGCGGTTAAAATAAAGGAGAAAAATATCCACTCCCTCAATTCAAAATTTGAGATTTTTGTCAACATTGAAAGTATGATAAAGGAAGATACTATTGATGCCTTTCCTAAGTAGACATACTGAGTTTTTGAAGCCAATTCCTTTTTGGAAAAGAATAAGTTAAAAAATGCAGAGGAGATTATTGCATAAAAACCTATCCAGAGAAAATGGGGCTTTTCAAAGAGTAGAATTAACCAGAAGAAGCTCCATAAAAATCCTCCTAAAAGAGAAAGAAGAATTAAATAAAACCAATTTCTTTTTAATGCAACCATTCCCAATGCTATCTGAAGAATTATTATGAAAGGGAACACATGCTCAGGTCTTGGCTCTTCAAATCTCACAAGAATGGGAGTGAGAAAACCACCAAGGAGTCCTAAGATTGCAATTACAGGACCCCTGAAAAATGAAAGAAGAACTGCTATTGCTGTGACAATACCCATTAATAAAAATCCCAGTGCTGGATGAATTAAATGATAAATGGAGACAGTAGAGTATAAAGAAAGATAGAGAACTCCAATCCCTCCTGCAGATATACCATCACCAACCCTTCTGCTTCTTTTCTGTATAAACTCTCCTGAGAGAAGAAGGACCAGCCCAAAAAATATCCCCATTAAAACTCTGACAGAAGGAGAAATTAAGCCCTTTTCAATTGAATATTTTATTAGGAAAGCACTGGCAAGAACAAAGGATAATGCACCTATCCAGATGAAAATATTTGCGCTAACCCTTTCAAAGACATTTTTCTCTTCCTTCTTTTGAATTCTAATATCAGCTGGAATTATTTCTTGTCCTGACTTTCCAATTTCAATCTTTGCTTCAGGTTCTTTAAGTTCTTCCTTTAGTTCAGGGTATATCTTCTCAATTTTTTCCTTTATTCTATTTATGTCTTTCCTAATTGTATCCATTTCCCTTCTTACACTATCTTTGAAACTTTTTAATTGCAGGCTAAAAATTAAAAGGACAATAACAATAAAAAACAAAATTGCTGGAAATGTACATAACTCAATCATAGATTCTCCTCCTCTTCCATTTTTATTTTAAACAGTTAAATAAGTCAAGAAAAGATAAAGTTATTCCCCTCTTTTTTCCGCTGAAACTATGAATACATCTTTTTCAATTATTCTTATTTTTGAAAAATTTGCCTCTTCAAGCATTGAGATAATTTCAGGATTTTCGGGTAAAAGGTCATCTGCAATGATCCCACCATAATTTTTGTGAAAGGAATTCACCTCTTCCCTCGGAAATGTGTGGAGAATAAAGAGCTTTCCCCCATCTTTTAAAATTCTGAAAGTTTCCTTCAGAACAACCTTTTTATTTCTGAAATGAGGGAAGGCATTTAAAAATATAACCGTGTCAAAGGAAGAGGAGATAAATGGCATAAATTCAGCATCACCCTGAAGAATGAATTTAGGATTTTTAATTTTTGCAATTTTCAACATATTGAAGGAAATGTCCATCTCAAAAATTTTCCCCTTTGGTCCTAATTTTTCGAGAAGGAATTGATGGAGAATCCCTGTTCCGCAACCGCAATCAAGGACATTCCCATTTCTTATCTCAATTTCATCAATTAGTCTTTCAATCCTTTCAAAATCCTCCTCTTCCAATTTTTCTTCCCATTGAGGAGCAAGCATGTCGAAAAATTCCCTAAGATTCATTGGCTAAACCTCCTCTTTGGCGAAATTGAAATTGTTATTCCGAGGAGAAGTCCACTCCCAAGAACGATTAAAGCTCCAGGGGAAATGGGTAAAAAGACTGACAAAAAAAGTCCGAAAGTTGTTATTCCCATTCCGAAAATAGCTGATAGAAAATACATCTTTTTTAAGTCATAGGTAAGTTGGTAAGCTGATGCTGGAGGACCTATTATAAGGCTGAAAATTAGAAGCCCTCCAACAGAATTTAGGGAGATTGTAATCTCAGCACCTATCAGGAAAAGGATGAAATAGAAAATCGCTTTTTCAGGTATACCAGAAATCTCAGCAAGCTTTCTGTTAAAAAGGATAAACTGAATCTCCCTGTAGAAAAGAATTAAGACTGTTAGGGTTATTAATAGAAGGATTGAAAGGAGATATAGATCTTTGCTCGATAGGGTCAGAATGCTTCCCCAGAGGAACCTTAATCCCCTTTCCATTTCATCCTTTAGAAATCCCATTCCTGCAAAAGCTATTCCAAGCATTATAGAGAATATAACACTTAGGGAAAGATCAGGCTCAATGTCTGCTCTATCAGAGATCGGACCTATGAGGGCTGAGGAAAAAAGACAGAATAGGAAGGAAAGAATCAGGGGGTTAATGTGAAAGATAAGCCCAAGAATAGCTCCAGCAAATGCTGAATGGGACATTAAAACTCCCACAAAGGGGATTCTTAAAAGGAAAACCCAAACTCCGACAATTCCACAACCTGCCCCTGTTAGGAGGGAAGCAATTATTGCTCTTTGAAAGAATTTATACTGGAGAAATTCCATAATTTTTCCCTGAGAAATTTTTTATAATTTGTGTCTTTAAAATTTCCAGACCCTCTTCCTTTTTCCCTCGAAAGACTATACTTCCTTCTTTCATAAAAATCACTTCTTTGCAAGATTCTGGGATATGGGGAATCTGATGGGTTACAAAAACTGTTGTGATTTTATTCTCCAAATAGAGCTCCTCTAAAAGATTTATAAGCTCTTTCTGGGAGGATGGATCAAGATGAGATGTTGGCTCATCAAGAAGGAGAATCTCTGGCTTCTGACATAGAGCTCTTGCAATAAAAACCTTTCTCAGCTCTCCTCCAGAGAGATGCCCTATTGGTCTATCCTTTAAATCAATTATCCCAGCTCTTTTCATTGCCCATTCAGCTATTTTTCTATCTTCCTTTTTCAGTCCCTTTAAAAATCTCAATCCAATCCTACCTGTAAGAACAATCTCATAAACACTTATCGGGAATTTAGGGTCAATGAAAATATTCTGGGGAACATAACCAATCTTCCTTCTCAACTTTCTGATATTCCTCCAATTTAATTTCTCACCGAAAATCTTTATTGTTCCTGAGTCAATCCTCTTTATTCCAAGAATTGTATGAATGAGAGTGGTTTTACCTGCTCCATTCGGACCAAGAATTGTTAGGAAAGAGCCTTCCTCTATATTAAGGATTATCTCTTTAAGAACAATTTTGTTCTTGTAGGATGCCCTTAAATTCTCTATGGAGATTGCAAAACTCATTTCAATGCTTCCTCTATTTTTCCTAAATTCTCAAGAAGAGACTCTCTGTAAGAATTCCTGGTAGGAAAGTTTGTCAAAACAATATATTTCGCTCCTATCTCCTCAGCAATCTTCCTCCCTGAAATCGACTCCCTCTGAAGGTTATCCACAACAATTTTAACCTTCTCCCTCTTCCCCTTTTCAACAATTTCTTTCATCTCTTTCAGGCTAATCTCTGAATCGGTGAAGGTATGTAATACATCCATCCCAAGCCATTTTAAAAAATCCCTTTGCTGAATAGAGGATATAACTTTAAGACCTTCAACCTTCTCCTTCAACCTTCTGCATTCCCTTTTTAAATCTTCAATCTCCCTTTTGTAAATAGAGAAATTTCTCTCAAAAAACTCCTTTCCCTCAGGATCGATTTCTAAAAGTAAATTCAGAATCTTTTCCGATGCCTTTAGATTAATATCAGGAATCATCCAGTTTCCATCAATCTCAACAGGAATTCTCTCAGGCCCTTCCTTTATATTTTCCATCCATCTTTCCCATCCGTGGAATAAAATAAATTTCCCCTTTTGAATCTCTTCTAAATCTTTCAATTTCAATTCAAAATGACCAGGGCAAAGGGAAGGAGGGACTATGTTTATGACTTCAATCCTCTCTTTCCCAAGGGTTTTTAAAATAAATTCAATATCTGAAGTTGTAGTTATTATCTTTATCCTTTCGGAGGAGATTAGAAAGGAGCTGAGAAGAAAAAGAATGCAAAGGAAAAATTTCTTTCTCATTAGATACTCCAGCTAAATCCAAAATTTATGCTCCTTCCAGGCATTCTGTAAAGCCCTGCCTTTCCACCAGGAATATCAACATAAAGGGAATAATTTCTATCAAAGATGTTTTCAATTTTCAGGATTAGTTTTAAATTCTTTACTATCTCAAATCCAGCAAACAAGTTTGTAATAAAATAGTCATCAATCCTTGATTTTCTATTGTTATCCGCATAGTACCTTCCAACATACTGGGAGTTTCCTGAAAGAGTAAATCTATTTAATCTGTATCTTATTATCAAGTCTAATTTGTCCATTGCTCTTCCGAGGGTTAACTCTCCAGGATCGAGATAGCTATAGTTAAAGTCAAGGGATAACCTCTCTGAAATCTTTGAATTTATTGATAACTCAGCTCCTTTAAACTCAAATTTTCCTGTATTTTCAAATCTGAATAAGGGAGGGGGAGTTGGAACCTTTGTAAGTTGAATCATGTTCTCTCCCTTCATTAGAAAGGCTGTAATCTCAAATCTCAAAAATTCCCCAAAATTGTGATCAAATCCAATTTCATAATTCCATGCCCTCTCTGGCTTCAAATTTTTATTGGAGGATGGGAACATGTAGAGCTCATTTATTTTGGGGGTCCTGAAACCTTTACTTATGGAACCTTTTATATTTGTCCTTCCTCCTAATCTAAAAACAATTCCAGCATGGGGAGATAGCTCATCTCCTGATATTTCATCGATATGATACCTTGCACCAAAATTCAAAATAACTCTATTAGAAAGAACTTGTTGATCCTGAAGGAAAAAGGCATACTCCTTTCTCTTCCATTCTCCCTTTGGAGAGTTTAAAGATTCACCACCCTCATTCTTATAATCTGTTCCAAAAATTAACTCATTGGAAGACGATATTTTCTTTGAACCCTGAATTATAGCACCGTCTGTAAAATCCTTTGAATGCCAACCATCAGAGAAAACATGCTCTCCAAAGTTTCTGTATAATTTAAAAAATAAAGAACTCCCTTCCCATTTACCCTCAAAATTTAAATCTAAGCTCCCCCTTTCGTAATCATTCCATAGATTAGATACTAAATTTTTAGGATCAGTAGCCCTTAAAGGCTCCTCCTTATAACCGTCAAAATATTTTCCCGTCAAATAAAAATTTAAATTTTCGTTGATTTTATAACCAATTCTTGCTGAAAAATCCTTACCATTGTAGGATGAATTGGGAAGATGACCATCAGAGCTTCTTCTGTCAAAGGTCAAATAATAGTCTAAATTTTTAAAATTCCCACCATGTCTGATTCTAAAAATCTTTGTGTCAAAACTTCCGTAAGATGCAAGAATGTCAGATTCAAAGCCTTTTTCAATTTTTCTAGTTATAATATTCACAACACCTCCGAGGGAATCAGTTCCATATAGGACTGATAAAGGTCCTCTAATAACTTCAATCTTTTCCACATTGTCTAAGGGAAGAGAATGGGTGATTGTGCAACCGTAAAGACTCATTTTTTCAGGTCTCCCATCAACAAGAATGAGTATTCTCCTTCCATTATCTCCCAAGCCTCTTATTATCAGATCACTCCTTCCAAACTGACCAGTCTTCTGAACAAATATACCAGGAAGAATATTCAAAATCTCTGTTGCTGAATTGGCAACTGCAAATTCTATCTCCTCCCTCGTTAAAACGCTTACTGAAAGGGAAATATCCTTTACCTCCTTCTCTGACCTTGTTGCTGTAACGATTATGGAATGGGATTCTCTCCAAACATCCTTCTCCTCAGAAAAATCAGGAAGAGGAAGAAGCAAAAGGATTAAAAGAGTTAAAAATAATCTCTTCATGGAAACCTCCTTATGTCATTTTTTTAAATTTCGTGCTACCATATTTAAAAAAAATTTTTTAAACAATTCCTTTTCCTGTAGAAGTTCTTGCAAGGGAGCAATGTTTTACTCCTTTTACTGAATGCAATTTGTCATAAAGCTCCCTCACTCCCCTTGCCTCACCCTTAACAACAACCACCTCAAGACAATTGGAATGATCAAGATGGATGTGAAGGGATGACTGAATAATCTTGTTGTAATCGTGCTGAATGTCAAGAATCTTATCCGCAAGCTCCCTTTTATGATGATTGTAAACAAATAGAATAGCTCCTGCAACCTCTTTCCCCTCTTCCCACTCCTCTTCCACCAAACTCTCCCTTATCAAATCCCTTATTGCCTCTGAGCGGTTGGAATACCCTTTTCTCGATAAAAGAGCGTCAAACTTCTTTATCAATTCCTCATCCATTGAAACTCCAAATCTAACAATCTTTCCTTTCATGGCACCATTTTAAAATTTATAACACCAAATTCGAAATGTCAAGGGATGGGGGTAAGGAAAAAAGAGTTTCATGGAATTTTTATCTCTTTAAACTCAATTATGAGAATTTTTGTTCTCTAAATTTGATTTTAAAAGAAAGAGTAATTAAAATTTAGTTATGAGTGTTGGTTTGAACAATGATATATATTACAAAGGAGTTAATCTTCACATTCAAACAGAGCTAAAAGGTTCACCTCCATCATATGTGGAAACCTTAATTTACAAAAAAGGGGAAATCATCTATGTAAAGAAGACAGAATTGAAGGATACGGATAGGGAATTCATAAGAAAGTTTGTCGAAGATCATCACAGGCAGACAATATTTGAAATTAAAAAGGGAGGTCTTGATGGAATTATATGGCCCGCCGGGGAACCTTCTCTTGACGATCTCGTTTTAGATTTTCTTAAAGAACTTCCTGACAAAAGCCTTAAAATCCATCTCTTTCCTTTCACATTAATTCCTGCAAAACCTCCAAGGGTAAAGATTTATCTCCAGATAAAGGAAGCCATAACTGATATCCCTGTTCCTTACACAAAAATTAAAATATCTATTAAAGACACCTCCAATTCATGGGATCTATGGGAAGGCTTTTCTGATAAAGAGGGAAGAGCTGAATGTGAAATTGAGATCCCGGAAAATTCAGAAAATAGATTTTTTGTAGTTATCAATGCAGAAAAGGAGCACTATGGCTTTGATGAGATAAGAAAACTAATCCATAAAGTATGAATAATGGAAAAGTTTGTAATCTTAGATGCAAGCTCCTTAATTTACAGATCCTTTTACGCAATCAAAAACCTATCAACTAAGAATGGATTCCCAACCAATGCAATTTATGGCTTTTTAACAACTCTTAGAAAAATAATAAAAGAAATAAAGCCTGAATATATCTGCATTGCAATGGATCCAGAGGGGAAAACTTTAAGACATGAAACCTATGAAAGATACAAAGCTGAAAGGAAACCAATGCCTCCTGAACTTCAAGCTCAAATTCCCTGGATAAAAAGAGTTATATCTGCTCACGGAATAAAAATGGTAGAAATTCCTGGATACGAGGCTGATGATATAATTGGCACCCTCGCAGAAAAATTTAGTAAAGAAGGTTTTGAAATTATTATAGTAACAACCGATAAGGATCTTTTTCAAATTGTCAAGAATGGGATAAAAATTTATAACCCTGCAAAGGATTTATACCTTGATGAAAAAGGAGTGGAGGAATTTTTTGGAGTAAGCCCATCTCAAGTTGTTGATGTTCTTTCCCTATGGGGTGATTCAACTGACAATGTTCCAGGAGTCCCAGGAATAGGAGAAAAGGGAGCGAAAAAATTAATTAAGGAATTCCACTCGATAGAAAATCTCCTCTCAAATCTTGATAAATTGGATGAAAAATACAAGGAATTGATAAAGGCAAATTTAGAATCCCTCCTTATAAGCAGGGAGCTTTTAAAAATTAGGACTGATCTCGATATTGAATTTAAGCCCTCCGACTTCAAAATTAAGGAGGGTGATATAAACGAAATTAGAAAAATCTTTGAGGAGCTCGAATTTAAAAATCTCCTCAAAGAACTCCCCTCCTTGGAGATTATGGATAAGGATTACAGAATTGTCAAGAAAAGGGATGAGATTTCAAAGATTTTATCCGAGATAAAAGCGAAAAAAAGGGTTTCGATAAAAGTTATTTCCTCTTCAAAATTTCCTGTGGGAGCTGAGATAGATGGTGTATCCTTTTCAACAGAACCCAACAGAGCTTACTATTTTAGTATCATGGATGGAGAAATGGATAAATCAGAGGCATTAGAATTTTTAAAAGAAGTTTTTGAAGATGAGTCTATATCAAAAATGGGACATAACTTAAAATTGGATTATTTAATTCTGAAGAGTAATGGGATAAAAATTAAAAATATCCATGATGATTCATTGATTCTTTCCTATCTTCTAAATCCAAACAGAAGGGATCATTCCCTTGAAGAGCTCTCAAATGAGTTTCTTTCATATAGAATTAATGGTAATAGTAGAGGCTTATATGGAATTTTCGATGGAGAAAAAAGGGCTAAATATGCTTGTAATGCTTCTGATTTAGCATTCATTCTTGTAGAAAAATTGAGGAAAAGAGTTGAAGAGGAAGGTCTTGGAATGGTTTACAGAAATCTGGAACTACCATTTATAGAAGTCCTTGCTGAAATGGAATTTAACGGGATAAAAGTTGACACAGATTATATTTCTAAATTTTCAAAATTTCTTGAAAGAGAAATAAAGGAACTCACTCTTAAAATTTTTGAAATTTCAGGGGTGGAGTTCAACATAAACTCTCCAAAACAGGTTGCAGAGATCCTCTTTGAAAAACTAAATCTTCCCGCAATAAAAAAGACAATAAAAAGTAAAGATTTTTCAGTGGATTCAGAAGTCTTAAAGGAGCTCTCTCCTGCCCATCCCATAATACCTCTCCTTCTTGAATACAGAACCCTTTCAAAGTTAAAATCCACCTACTGTGACTCGATTCATTCCTTTATAAATCCGAAAACAGGACGCCTCCACACCTCCTTCAATCAAGCAGGGACAGCTACTGGAAGGCTTTCATCCTCAGAACCAAATCTCCAAAACATTCCCATAAAGTCCAGTCTGGGAAGGAAAATAAGGAGAGCCTTTATTCCTGAAAATGGTTTTTCTTTCCTTTCAGTTGATTACTCCCAGATAGATCTGAGGGTTTTAGCCCATTTCTCCCAAGACCCTGTTCTTGTATCAGCCTTTTGGGAAGGGGAAGATATTCATGAAAGAACTGCATCGGAGGTTTTATCTGGTGAACTTCTATTTTCCCCTGAAGAGAGAAGGAGGAGAGCTAAAATTATAAACTTTTCCATAATTTACGGAACATCACCCCTCTCCCTCTCAAAGGAGCTTGGAGTTTCGGTTCAGCAGGCAAAGGAATTCATTGAAAGGTATTTCCAGAGATACAAAAAGGTGAAAGAATTCATTGATAATGTCATAAAGGATGCCTGGAATAAAGGTTATGTAGAGACAATCTTTGGGAGGAAGAGGTATGTTCCAGAAATCAGAAGTTCCAACAAGGGTAGAAGAAATTCAGGGGAGAGAATTGCGGTAAATTCAGTTATTCAGGGCTCTACAGCAGATTTAATGAAAAAGGGAATGATAGATGTATGGAATTTTATAAAAAAAGAGAATCTACGCTCAAAACTGATCCTTCAGATTCACGATGAGATAATTCTCGAATGCCCTGATGAGGAAATTGATTTTGTGGGAAAAGAAGTAAAAAGGATTCTCGAAAATGTTTTTCCTCTAAGAGTTCCTTTAAAAGTCAATTTAAATAAAGGAAAAAACTGGGAAGAGGTGTAAAATGAAGATAGGAATAATATCAGATACCCATGACCACAGAAACTATGTTAAAAAAGCAATGGAAATTTTTTCCAATGAGGGTTGTTCCTGGGTTCTCCATGCGGGTGATTATGTTGCTCCCTTCATAATTGAAGATATGAAAAAGTTCAAATTTTCCTTTATTGGTGTATTTGGAAACAATGATGGAGAAAAGGAAGGTTTGATAAATGCAGTTTCTGGATTTGGACAAATTGAGCCCTCTCCTTATTCTTTCATTTTAAATGATAAAAAATTCCTCCTTATGCACAAACCATTGAAGCTGGAAGAGAAAATTGGAGAATATCAGATAATAATTTATGGCCATACCCACAAAAGGCTTGTTGAGAAAAAGGGAAATTCTCTAATAATAAATCCTGGAGAGGCTTGCGGATGGCTTTTCAACCAACCATCCATAGCAATTCTTGATATGGAAAATGAAGAAGTTATAATCATAGAGCTTTAGGAGAGGAGAATGAGAAAACTTTCCATTTTTTTAATTTTACTTACATTTTTAAGTTGTGCAACAGTTCCAGAAAAACCCTATGAGGTTGATGAGTCAAAAATAGGGAAGGGTTTCAATCTTTTCAGCAAAAAGGATGAAATTGAGCAAGGGAAAGGTTTTGCAAAGGAGATTGAGGCAAATTTAGAATTGCTAAATGACCCCTATGCAGAAAATTACATTTCAGAAATTGGTGAGACCCTTGTCAAGAATTACAGAAGGCAGGAGCTTGTATCTGGTTATGAATACAGATTCAAAATTGTAAATTCAATGGATGTGAATGCCTTTGCAACAATGGGTGGTCAGGTCTGGATAAACAGGGGTTTGATTGAAAAAGCAGATTCTGAAGAGGAAATTGCAGGGGTCTTAGCCCATGAAATAGGACATGTTGCAGGAAGACATATCTCCCATCAGATTTCGAGACAACTTCTTATTCTTGGAATTGTTGGATTAGCTTCAGCAGTAATAAAGGATGAAGATTTGAAATCGGCTGTTCAGATTGGTGGTGGAGCTTATCTATTCTTCTCAACATTAAAATTCAGCAGGGACAATGAGAGGGAGGCAGATTATCTTGCCATTCAAATGCTCTACGACAGTGGTTATAACCCTTCAGGAATGAAAGTTTTCTTTCAGAAACTCCTCGAAATGAAGAAGGGAGGAATTGAACTACCATTCCTATCAACCCATCCAACAACAGAGGAGAGGATTATGAACATAGAATATTACATCTCAAAGCTCCCTCCTAAAAGTTACAAAACCCCAAACAGAAAGAATTTCATCTATGTAAAAAGAATTCTATCAACATATCCTCTTCCTGAAAAGAAAGAAAAATGATATTTAAAAAATCATGAATTCGATTGCCTTGATATTTAGATTTTGAGCCTCCTGTGGTATAATTTTTGTCATGAAAAGAAGGGTTCATGTCCTTGTTTATGGTAGGGTTCAGGGTGTTTTCTTCAGGGACTTTACAAGAAGGCAAGCTCACAGGTTCGGGGTAAAGGGCTGGGTTAGAAATTTAATGGATGGAAGCGTTGAGATTATGGCAGAGGGGGATGAGGAAAATTTGAAGCTTTTTCTTGACGAGGTCAGGAAGGGTCCTCCCCTTGCTGTCGTTGAAAAACTTGATGTAGAGTGGATGGATTTTAAAGGGGAATTTCTGGATTTTAGAATTACTTTCTAATAAATAAGGAGGATTTAATGAGAAGGATTGGAATTCTAACAGGTGGTGGTGATTGTCCTGGGCTAAATGCGGTAATAAGAGCGGTTGTAAAAACAGCAGTAAATGAATATGAGATGGAGGTCTTTGGAATTGAG
>Ga0207433_10011600_pt1 | contig 13383 bp, 15 predicted proteins | sample YelNatPaOPGAMG01_FD_187559 | JGI IMG/M metagenome (GOLD analysis project Ga0207433, IMG submission 187559) | Hot spring thermophilic microbial communities from Obsidian Pool, Yellowstone National Park, USA - OP-RAMG-01 (SPAdes) (version 3) | ecosystem: Environmental > Aquatic > Thermal springs... | reverse complement strand
CGGAGTCGTAGACCCCGTTGACCAGGGTGGCCTTGAGTATGGCCTCGGCCCCGATCTCCAGCGCGCGCAGGGCCGCGGTGGTGTCCGTGGTGAAGTACGGGTTCCCGGTCCCGGCGGCGAAGATCACCACGCGCCCTTTCTCCAGGTGCCGGATGGCCCTGCGGCGGATGTAGGGTTCGGCCACCGCCTGCATCTCGATGGCCGACTGGACGCGGGTGAAGACCCCCCTCTTCTCCAGCGCGTCCTGGAGGACCAGGGAGTTCATCACCGTGGCCAGCATGCCCACGTAATCGGCAGCCGCCCTGTCCATGCCCTTGGCGCTGGCGGCCATGCCGCGGAATATGTTTCCTCCCCCCACGACGATGGCCGTCTGCACGCCCAGCCGGTTGGCCTCTGCCAGCTCGTCGGCGATGCTCTTGACGGTGTCCGGGTCGATACCGTACTCGCGGCGTCCCATGAAGGCCTCGCCGCTGAGCTTTATCAGGACCCTCCTGTAGCGAGGTCGGGGTCCGGGCTCCATCTCCATCCCCTCTCCCTTGCTCCAGACCGGCGCGCCGCGCTCGGCATACACGGCCTGGTATCTCCCCCATTCCCTTCAGGGGGTACGGCGCCCTCCGCCTGGGGGACGGCGCCGCGATCTCCTGGGATGAATTCTATCTCTCCGCCCCTCACACCTTCTTTTACCGGTTCGTCCGGCCGGCACGCCGCCCCCACGCCGAGGCGACGGCCGCCCCTCACTCCTCGGTCTTCTCCCCGAGCTGGTAGCGGACGAACCTCCTGACCACGATATTCTCGCCCAGGGCGGCTATGGTGCGCTGCACCAGCTCCCCCACGGTTATCTCGGGATCCTTGACGAAGGGCTGGTCCAGGAGGCAGACCTCCTCGTAGTATTTCTTCATCCGCCCCTCGACGATCTTGTCCACCACCTTCTCCGGCTTGCCCTCCTTGAGGGCGCGGTTGCGGTTTATCTCCCTCTCCTGCTCCAGCACCTCGGGCGGGATGTGCTCCGGGGACACGTAGAGCGGATTGGCGGCAGCGATGTGCATGGCGATGTCGTGGACCATGCTGCGGAAGGTCTCGTTGCGGGCCACGAAGTCCGTCTCGCAGTTGACCTCCAGGAGCACCCCGATGCGGTTGTTGAGGTGGATGTAGGCGTCTATGACGCCGTCGGCGGTAGCCCGACCGGCCTTCTTCTTGGCCCCCGCCAGCCCCTTTTCCCTCAGGATGCGCAGGGCCTTCTCCATGTCTCCCTGCGCCTCCTGCAGGGCCTTCTTGCAGTCCATTATCCCCGCCCCGGTGGACTCCCTCAATTCCTTCACCTGCGCCGCGTTGATATCCATGATCCCTCCTTGTAAGGTCGTTCTCCCCTTCGGACCGGGGTCACTCCCCGACACTCTCCTCGACCGCGGGCTCCACCGCCTCCTCGGCGCCGGCGGCCTCCGGCACCTCGGCCGCCTCCGCGCCCTCCTCTTCCGCGGCCTCACCGCCCTCGCCGCGGCGGATCTCCCGCATGACCTCCCTCATCTGCAGCCCCTCCAGGACGGCGTTGGATATGACCTTGCAGATGAGGTTGGCGGCCCGGATGGCGTCGTCGTTGCCGGGTATGACGTAATCCACGAGGTCGGGGTCACAGTTGGTGTCCACCACCGCCACCACCGGTATCTCCAGCCTCCGGGCCTCCATGAGGGCGATGTTCTCTTTGCGGGGATCGATGATGAACAGGGCGTCGGGCAGACGGTCCATGTTCCTGAGGCCCTCCAGGTTGCGCCTCAGCTTGGCCAGGCGGTGCCTGACCCGCGTGGCCTCCTTCTTGGGCATCTTGTCTATCTCGCCGGAGGCCTCCATCTCCTCCAGCTCCCTCAGCTTGGAGATGCGCCGGCTGATGGTGGTCCAGTTGGTCAGCGTACCCCCCAGCCAGCGGGTGGTGACGTAGGGCATGCCGCAGCGTATGGCGTTCTCCTTGATGGCCTCCTGGGCCTGCTTCTTGGTCCCCACGAAGAGAAGCGTCCCCCCGTTGGCCACCATCTCGCGGATGAAGTTGTAGGCTACCTCGATGAGGGCGAGGGTCTGCTGTAGGTCGATGATGTAGATGCCGTTGCGTTCGGTGAAGATGTACTTGGCCATCTTGGGATTCCACCTGCGGGTCTGGTGACCGAAATGGAATCCCGCCTCCAGGAGATGTTTCATGGAAACGACGGTCATCTCTCCTCCTTGGTTGCTCCTCCGCCCGTTTCAACCCCCTTCCCCACCCCTGGGGGGCACCCGGGGAAAGGGTCCGCGGGCGTGTGTTCTAATACGACCAAAAAAAATCCCGCCGGATGCGGGCCTGGCTACGCACTTCCATTTTGTCCCAAACCGCTGACGTTCCGGCCCACCTCCTTCCACGCCTTCGGAGCGCCAATAAAATATAGCACAGGAGCCAGGCTCCGGCAACATGCAGGCCGCGGCCCCGCAGGACGGCGCCGGTCGGGTGAGGGGCCCTCCTAATCCAGCTCCGCCCCCATCAACCCCTTGGAGGCGGCGAGCCTTCCTCTCAGGCGCAGGATGGCCTTGGTGTGCATCTGGCAGACCCGGGATTCGGTGACCCCCAACACCTCGCCGATCTCCCTCAAGGTGAGCCCCTCGTAGTAATAGAGGCTGATGACGATCTTCTCCCTCTCCGGAAGGCGGTTGATGGCCTCGGCGAGGATGCGCTTCATCTCCTCGATCTCGTAGGTCTTGGAGGGGTCCTTTACCCGGGCGTCCTCGAGGGTGTCCACCAGGCTGACCTTGTCCCCCTTGTCCCCGCCCACGTTCCACAGCTCGTCCAGGGCCACCAGGGATATGAAGCTCATCTGCTGCAGTAGCTGGTGGTACTCGTCCAGGGAGATGTTCATGTGCTTGGCCACTTCCTCGTCGGTGGGAAGCCTCTTGAGCTCGTTCTCCAGAGACACGTAGGCCTTCTCCATCTCCCTGGCCTTGAACCGGATGGAGCGGGGTACCCAGTCGATGGAGCGCAGCTCGTCGATGATGGCACCCTTGATCCTGGCGATGGCGTAGGTATCGAACTTGATACCCCTCTTGGGATCGTACTTCTCGATGGCGTCGATGAGCCCGAAAATCCCGTAACTCACCAGGTCGGCGTACTCGATGTTGGGGGGGAGGGTGGTGGATACCCTTCCCGCCACGTACTTGACCAGGGGGGCGTAGTTGAGGATGAGCTTTTCCCTGGCCTCCTGCGAACCCTCTTCCTTGAACTGCCTCCAGAGTTCGTTTACGTCCTCGATCCCTTCCAACCTGGCCCCTCTTTTGTAGAAATCAGCCGTGTTCAACATGCTCCCCATCTCGGTTTCCGGGCGCTTTCCTTTGCAGTAGTTCACGCGCGGGGGTGGGCTTGAAAAAACGCTTCTTTAAGTCGGCTTTTACTGAGATGAGTATATATCTGGGTAGTCGATAAATCAACATGGCCCAGGAGCTCCTGGACCGCCCTCAGGTCCGCGCCGCCCTGCAAGAGGTGCGTGGCGAAAGTGTGCCGCAGGGTGTGGGGGCTCACCCTCTTGCCCCCCTCCAGGGACCTGAAGAACCTCTCCACCACCCGCCGTACGCCGCGATCGCTCAATCTCCCCCCGTTCACGCTCAGGAAAAGGGGATTGCCGCCCCCCTGTCCGAATCCACTTTTCGCCGCCAAGAGGGGCCGTTCCTTCTCCAGGTAGGACCGCAGCAACTGCAGCGCGGCGCGATGAACGGGGATTACTCGTTCCTTGCGCCCTTTCCCGAGAACCCTCACCTCCCCTCTCTTCACATCGAGGTCCTCCACGTTCAAGCCTGCCAACTCCGCCACCCGCATCCCGGTGGCGTAGAGCAGCTCCACCAGCGCCATATCCCTGAGAGAGGTGCGGTAGACGTGAAGCCCGCACCTCTCCTCGGCATCCTCTATCTCCTTGAGGCTCAGCACCCTGGGCAGCCGGCGGTCCAGCCTGGGCGGCGTGAGGGCCAGCGCGGGGTCCGACGACAGGCGTCCGTTGCGCACCAGGAACCGGTAAAACCCTCTCACCGCCGCCGTGCGGCGCGCCACGGTGGACCGAGAGTAGCCCCTGGTCTGCAGGTAAGAGAGGTAGCGGCGCAGAAAGCGGTGGTCGACCTGTCCCGGATCGTCTATCCCCGCCCGGTTGCAGAACGCGGTGAAGAGTTCCAGGTCGCCCCGATAGGCGCGCAGCGTCTCCCCTGAGAGGTTGCGCTCCGTCTCCAGGTGCCTGAGGTATTCCTCGACCAGCTCCTGCATCCTCCCCCCTTGGGACAAGCAAGCTGTTAAAATTATATATAATTTTATATTACAAGGAACTATTGTCAATACCTGAATTTAAAGTTAATAAAATTTATTATTGTTAATTTTTGTGGGCATAACGGCAGCCAGACCGTATTTTCCGCCCGCCTCCTCCCTTATCAACCCCTTGAGCTGCATGCGGGTGATGACCACCAGCAGCCGGCCGGCGCTCTTTCCGCTCCTCGCGGCCAGCCAGTCCAGGGATTTCTCTCCGTCCCGCAGAAGATCGACCAGCGCCGCCTCCTCGTCATCCGTCATCGCGCCGTTGGCCAGAGAAGGGAGCGCGGCATCCACCCGGCGCCCTTCCCCGGCAAGGGGGTGCATCGTCTCTCCAGGCGCCCTGGCATCCTCCGGAAGAGGTCCCCACCGGTGCCCCACACCCGGAGTATGTGCCGTACCCGCTGAAGGGAAGTCGCTCTCCGTCGGGACCTTGCCGCAGACAGGCGCGCTCACGCCCCCGTCCCGGGGCGGGAGAGAGAGCGGTTCTAAAAGACGGGGAGCGAAGATCTCCTCCAGGACGTCCTCCACGCACGACACCAGCTTGGCCCCCTTCTGGATCAGTCCGTGGGTGCCCCGAGAGAGCGGGTTGTCGATGGGCCCGGGAACGGCCATCACCTCCCTCCCCTCCTCCAGGGCGAACTCCGCGGTGATGAGGGCTCCGCTCTTCTCCGAGGCCTCCACTACCACCACCGCCTGCGCCAGCCCGGCGATCAGCCGGTTGCGGTGGGGGAACCTCCAGGGGAGGGGCGCCTCGCCGGGGGGATATTCGCTGATCAGGCACCCCCGGGCGGCGATTCGCTCGTAGAGGTCGCGGTGATGCGCCGGATAGACCTGGTCGATGCCGCATCCCAGGACGGCGGCCGTGAACCCACCTCCCTGCAGGCAACCCTCGTGGGCGCACCTGTCTATGCCGTGGGCGGCGCCGGACACCACCACCGTTCCCCGGCTGGCGAGCTCCCTGCCCAGGTATTCGGCGCACCTCCTGCCGTAGGCGCTGGCCCGGCGGGACCCCACCACCGCGACCCAGGGACTTCCCGCGGGCGGCTCGGCTCCCCGCAGGAAGAGGAGGGCCGGCGGATCGTAAATGGACCACAGGGCGCGGGGAAGCGTCCCCTCCCCCGGTAGCACCACCCTTATCCCCCTGCTCTCCAAAGAGGCCAGCAGGGAGGCGGGGTCGATACGGCGGGTGCTCTCCACCCAAGTGGAAGCCTTTTCCACACCCACCAGGGCTTCCGCTCTCTCCCCTCCCCTGCACAGCAGGTTCCAGAGCTCCCTCGACCCCCCGGCGAGCCCGAGGAGCCTGGGGAGAGCCAGCGGGCTCATGCCCGGCAGGCAGGCCAGGGCGGCCCTATATTCCCGCTCCACGGCACACCTCCTTGAACAGCGAGCCCTCGCGGGCGTTCTCCAGGTACCGGTAGCTCACGGCTTCGGCCAGGTCGGAGACGGCTATACTCTCCCGCCCCGCCAGGTCGGCTATGGTGCGGGCCACCCTCAGGCAGCGGTCGAAACCCCTGGCGGTGAGACCCAGCCGCTCAGAGGCCACGTACATGAACCTCTTCTCCTCCTCCCCCAGGGGACACAACCGGCGCAAGCGGGAGATGTCCACGTTGGCGTTGCAGGTGCCATCCCCTCCCCAGCGCCGCCTCTGCCTCTCGCGCGCCGCCACCACCCTCTCCCTGACCTCCCGGGAACTCTCCCCCGCCGGCAGCTCCACCAGCTCGCCCGGGGTCAACCTGGGTACGGCCACCTGAAGGTCTATGCGGTCCAGGAGGGGGCCGGATAGCCGGGAGTAGTACTGCCTCACCCTGGCCGGGTGGCAGGTGCAGGAGCGGAGCGAATCCCCCAGGTAGCCGCAGGGGCAGGGGTTCATCCCGGCCACCAGCATGAAGCGCGCCGGGAAGGTGGCGGTCAGCAGGGAGCGGGAGACGTTCACGTAACCCGTCTCCAGGGGCTGGCGCAGGGCCTCCAGGGCATCGCGGCGGAACTCCGGCAGCTCGTCCAGGAAGAGAACGCCGCGGTGGCTGAGGGTGGCCTCGCCGGGTCGCGGAGCGTTGCGCCCTCCCCCCACCAGTCCGACCGGCGAGATGGAATGGTGGGGCGACCGGAAAGGGGGCGTGCGGCGCAGCGGACGGTCGGGGTCCAGCAACCCGGCCACGCTGTGTATGCTGGAGACCTCCAGAACCTCCTCCTTGCTCAGGGGAGGGAGTATACCCGGCAACCTCTCGGCGAGCATGGACTTGCCCGACCCCGGCGGCCCGACCAGCAGGAGATTATGCCCGCCCGCGGCGGCCACCTCCAGGGCGCGCTTGGCGTGCAGCTGTCCCTTGACCTCCGAGAGGCAGGGCAGCGGCTCTTCCCGGTCCGGCATCGCCAGGGCGGGGGGCTGATCCAGCTCCCGGCCGCGCATGTATTCCATGGCCTCCCTGAGGTCCCTGACCCCGGTCACGCGGATACCCTCCACCAGCCTGGCCTCGTTGCAGTTGGGAAAGGGCAGGATGAGCTCGCGCCATCCCCGCTTCCTGGCCCAGGAGGCCATGGCCAGGGCTCCCCTTATCCCGCGCACCTTCCCGTCCAGGGCCAGCTCCCCGACCACCAGCCGCCCCTGGAAGGCGCCGGGTTCCAGGCATCCACACACGGCCAGCATGGCCAGGGCGATGGGGAGGTCGAAATTGGAACCCTCCTTCCTAAGGTGGGCGGGAGCGAGGTTTACGGTGATCAGGGTACGCGGGAAGGGCAGCTCGGAGTTGGCGATGGCCGCCTTGATGCGCCGGTAGGACTCCCTCACCGCGGCGTCCGGCAGTCCGACCATGTAGATGCCGGGCAGGTTTCCCGAGGTGTTCACCTCCACCTCCACCCCTAAAACCTCCATCCCCAGGATGGAGCAGCTGTTCAACCTGGCGAACATCCCACCACCTCCTGCAATAGTTATACAACTTATACATCATGGTGATGACATGGAACAAGTGCCGGAGGGTGGGATATGGGTACAAGAACCTGGGCGGCCTCAGGGAGCGGCCGTCTCGGCGGGGGCTTTCCGCCCCGCCAGCCAGGCCAACAGGCATCCCAGGAAGAGGAAGGCCGCGTAGACCCACCAGGTCCTGGAGATGAAGGACCAGGCGCTGGATATGTACCCGCGGCGGCTCAGAAACCACAGCGCGGGAGGCAGGGCGGCGGCCAGCATGAGCGCGTTGGTCAAGCCCGACACCAGGACGCCCCGCATCCCCACCCGGCGGGACAGCTTGACGTCGGGATAGTAGAAGGCGAAGAGCACTGCCATGCCCAGAAAGGCCAGGGCGGCCAGGGCCACGGCCGAGTTGTCGTAACTGACCCATATGGCGATGAGGGAGAAGATGAAAAAGCCTCCCAGGGCCAGCAGAAGGAAGAACGCCTTGCGCAGGATGGACAAGAGCACCAGGAGAAAGAAGGAAGGGGGTCTGCGCACGCGGGTGCGCCTCATCTCCTCCTCCACCCTCCAGGCGTCCTCGGGGCCCGGCACGGCGTTGAGGTCGCGCTCGCAGTTGAAGCAGTACTCGTCGCTGTCCAGGTTGTTCCTACCGCACCAGGGACAGGGTTTCATCTTCGTTCTTTTCCCTCAGCATCCTCTGCGATCCACTCCGTCTGCGCCTTGCCGCCGCCTGGAAAGCGTCCATGACGGCCTATCCCTGCCTCCCTCCCGCCGGGAGCCCCCGCGGACGGCCGCTTCGCGCCAAGCCCCTCAAAGGTCCCCGACCTCGAAAGCGTCCTCGACATGCATTATTTTCCACTTGCCACCTTCCCTTAGCAAGGCGATGACGTCGAAGCGGCAGTGCGAGCACGACGCTCCCTCCCGGTCCAGGAAGTGGGAAGCCGCCTGGGCCATGCGCCTCCTCCTGGTGGCGTCCACGGACCCCAGGGCCTCCTCCGCGTCCCCCAGGGTGCGCGTTTTCACCTCGCAGAAGACGATCTGGCCGCCCCTGGTGGCCACGATGTCCAGCTCGCCGAAGGGCGAGCGGTAATTCCTGGCCAGGATGCGGAAACCTCTCCTCCGCAGGTAGCGGCAGGCGGTCTCCTCACCGGCCTTCCCCTTGCGCAGGTTGTCCTTCTTGCTCCACAAAGGCCTTCTCCGGCATCATGCGCTCGGCGTCGCCGACACTGGAAGAATAAACCAGCCGGGCACGAGGGCTCTCACCGTTCCCAGGGGAGTTCGCCTTCGACCCCCATTCCCATCTCCAGCTGTAGCACGCCGCGGAAAGAACCGCGGTGCCCCGGGGTGGGGCCGTGGGCGGCCAGCGCCCGCAGGTGCTGGCGGGTCCCGTATCCCTTGTGGTTCTCGAAGCCGTACTCCGGGTAGCGCACCCACCAGCTGAGCATGAGGCGGTCACGTATGACCTTGGCCAGGATGGAGGCGGCGGCCACGCAGCGGGAGAGACGGTCGGCGTGGACCAGGCTCCACTGGGGGATCCCCAGTCCCGGCAGGCGGAAGTAATCCACCAGCACGAGATCGGGCGGCGGGTCCAGACCCAGGACCGCCTCCCTGAGGGCGGAGGCGTTGGCCTCCTGCAGTCCGCCGCGGTCGATCACCCAGGGCGGGACGCAGGCGAAGGACCATGATTCCGCCATCTCCAGGATGGGCCCGAAGAGTTCCTCCCTCCTGGAAGGGCTCAGCTCCTTGGAGTCCGCCAGGAGTTCCAGCAGGGCCCTGTCGCCTTCCTCCGGGAAGATCACCGCCGCGGCCACCAGGGGGCCCGCCAGTGCTCCCCGCCCCGCTTCGTCCACCCCGGCCACCCTCCGGAACCCCATGCGGTATGCCCACTTCTCGGGTGCGCCGGCGATCAATCCCCCACCTCCTGCCCTCAGAGACGGGACCACCTCCCCGGCGGCCACCATATGGCCACCGCCCTGCCGATTATGGCCCGGTAGGGAACGAAGCCCCAGCGCCGGCTGTCGTTGGAATTGGGTCGGTTGTCCCCCATGACCATCACCGTTCCCTCGGGCACCACCCACCTCCCGTCGCTGCCGTCGGAGATGAAACTGTAATCCGCCTGGTAAGGTTGGCCGTTCACGTAGAGCTCGCCTTTCTTCAACTCCACCACGTCGCCCTCCACGCCCACCACCCTCTTGATGAAGGGGAGAGACTCGGGATGCGTGACGTTGAGGACCTCCGCCAGCAGGTCCAGGGAACGGGAGAGCCCGTTACCGCCCTGGGTTTGGTTGGCGGGGTCGTTGGGGTTGAAACGGAAGACTATCACCTCGCCCCGGCGCGGCTTGCGGAAGTGGTAGGTGAGGCGGTCCACCATCACCCTGTCCCCTTCTTTCAGCGTAGGCTCCATGGACGGAGAGGGGATGACGTAGGGCTTGATGATGAAGGCCTGCAGGAAAATGGCCAGCACCAGCGCGGTTATGAAGAGAACGGCCACCTCGAGCCAGGCGCTTACATAACGTTCCCGCTTGCCCGTGCCGGAAGGTTTCCCCTTGTCCCCGGGCCGGGCGGAGGTCCCCGACGCCTCCCCGGCTCCGCCTTCCCTCTCCACGGCTCCAGACTCTCCCGGAGAAGGCTTCTCTGCGCCCGCCCTCGCGTCGCCGGGGGGGAGGTCTGCAGAATCCGACATCTAATTACCTCAGGTCCTGCGTTTTTCCTTGATCCTGGCCGCCTTGCCCACGCGGTCTCTCAGGTAATAGAGCTTGGCCCGCCGGACCTTTCCGTGGCTGACGACCTCTATCTTGGCGATGATGGGTGAATGGAGGGGGAAGGTTCTCTCCACGCCCACGCCGAAGGAGACCTTGCGCACGGTGAAGGTCTCGCGAACGCCTCCTCCCTTGCGGGCTATGACCACTCCCTGGAACACCTGTATGCGCTCGCGGTTGCCCTCCACCACCCGCACGTGCACCTTAACCGTGTCCCCGGGGCGGAAATCGGGTATGTCATCCCGCAGGTATTCGCTCTCCACGATATCCGTCTTCTGCATCCTTATCTCCTCCTCCGGTCTTAATTACAAAACATCATCCCCTCGGGGGCAAGTTCGCCGCGAGCGGGCAATCGGGACTATTATACATCATCGCCCCCTCCCTCACCTCCGCCAAGCAGCTCCGGCCTCATCTTCCGGGTCCACTCCAGGGCGGCGCGGCGACGCCACTCCTCCACCGCACCGTGGTCGCCGGAAAGGAGCACCTCCGGCACCTTCCAGCCGTGATACTCCGCGGGCCTGGTGTACTGGGGATATTCCAGGAGCCCCCCGCTGAAGGATTCCTCCCGCAGGGACTCCTCGTTACCCAGCACCCCGGGCAGAAGCCTGGTCACGGCCTCGATGACCACCAGGGCCGGGAACTCGCCGCCGGAGAGCACGTAGTCCCCGATGGAGAGGGCGTCGGTGCACAGGTGCTCCATCACCCTCTCGTCAATGCCCTCGTAACGCCCGCAGATGAGAGCCAGGTGCGGGTGGGAGGCCAGCTCGACCACCTTACTCTGGGTAAGCCTCTCGCCGCGCGGCGTGAGCATGATCACCCTCACCTCGCGCCTGAGCCGCTCCAGCTCGTCCATCCCGTAACCCAGGGTGGCGGTAACGGCCTCGAACACGGGCTCCGGCTTCATGACCATGCCCGGACCTCCCCCGAAGGGCGCGTCGTCAACCTGGCGGTGTCTCCCGGGCGCGTAATCCCTTATGTCGTGAACCCTCACTTTCACCAGGCCGTTCCGGATGGCCTTCCCGAGCAGGCCCTCCCCGAGAGGGGAATCGAAGATGGCGGGGAATATGGTGTAGACGTCGATGCGCATTACCCGTCCTCACCTCCGGGCCTCCACCGTCCCGGCGATAGGTCCGGGACCCGGGGTTCCTCCGGCACGACCCGGGATCCGGCGGCCCCTTATTCCTCCAGCAGACCGGGCAGGAGACGGACGGTGATCACACCCGCCTCCAGGTCCACCGACCTGACCACCTCGCGGGTCATGGGGATCAGGCACTCCGCCTCCCCCTGCACCACCAGGACGTCGTTGGACCCCGTCTCCAGTATCTCCGTCACCTCGCCCAGGCAACGGCCTTCCTCGGTCACCACCCTGAGGTCCAGGAGGTCGTGCTCCCAGAATGAGCCCTCCGGGGGCTCTCCCTGCTCCCCGGCCGATATCAGCAGCTCCTTCCCCGCCAGGCGTCCGGCGTCATCCCGGTCGTCCACGCCCAGGAACTTGGCCAGCAGGGCCCCCGACACCGGCTTCACCGCCTCCAGCTCCAGCCTGCGCATCCCCTCTTCCTCCTGCACCATGAAGGCGTTCCCGGCCAGGAAGCGGCGGGGGTTGGCGGAGAGCACCTCGACCTTCACCCATCCCAGGACCCCGTAGGCCTTGATCACCCTGCCGGTGACCACGAACGGCGACTTGCGGGAACGCGGCGACATCTCCTCAGGTCCAGTCGGCCCCGGCCGCGCCGGGGTGGGGGATCAATCGATTATCTCCACGATGGCGTTGCGGCCTTCCTTAACGGCCGTGGCCTTGACCAGGGTGCGCAGGGCCTGGGCGATGCGGCCTTTCTTGCCGATGACCTTGCCCACGTCCTCGGGATCCACCCGCAGCTGGAGGATGACCGACCTTTCCCCCTCCACGGAGGTGACCTCTACCCCGTCCGGGTTATCGACCAGGGCTTTCGCCAGGTATTCGAGCAGCTCCTTCATGGCAACCTCCCGGCTCGCAACGCCGCTACTTACCGCTTTTTTCCTCTTGGAACTTCTGCCAGATACCCTTGATCTCCATGAGCCTGCGCACCTGGTCGGTTGGCTGGGCGCCCTTTCGCAGCCAGTCAAGGACCTTCTCCTCGTCCAGCTCGATCAGTGACGGCTCGGTCCTGGGATCGTAGCGGCCCAAGGTCTCGATGAACTTGCCGTCCCTGGGGCTGCGGGCGTCCGCCGCAACCACCCGGTAGAAGGGCTTCTTCTTGCCACCCATCCTCCTGAGCCTCAGCTTGACCAAAGGACATGCACTCCTTTCTTCATCCTGCTCCCGCCTCTTTCGCGGATCCGCTACAACTGGAAGGGGAACATCTGCCCCAGCCTGCGGGGCGACATCTTCCCGAACTGTTTGATCATCTTCTGCATCTGCTGGAACTGCTGCAGCAGGCGGTTGACGTCCTGGGTGCTGGTCCCGCTGCCGCGGGCGATGCGTTGCTTGCGGCTGGCCCCGATTATCTGGGGCTTGCGCCTCTCCTCGGGGGTCATGGAACGGATGATGGCCTCGATCTTCTTTATCTGACCCTCGTCCACCTGCAGGCCCTTCAGCTTGGAGGAGGAGAGGCCCGGGATCATGCCCAGTATCTGCTCCAGGGGCCCCATCTTCTTGAGCTGGTTCATCTGCTCCAGGAAATCCTCCAGGGTGAACTCCTGCCGGCGCAGCTTCTTCTCCAGCTCCCTGGCCTTTTCCTCGTCGTAGGCGGCCTGCGCCTTCTCGATGAGGGTGAGCATGTCCCCCATCCCCAGGATGCGCGAGGCCATGCGGTCGGGGTAGAAGGGCTCCAGGTCCCCTATCTTCTCGCCCACGCTGGCGAACTTGACGGGCTTCCCGGTCACCGACTTGATGGACAGGGCAGCCCCGCCCCTGGCGTCGCCGTCCAGCTTGGTGAGGATGATGCCGTCGAAACCCACCTCGGAGTCGAAGGCCTGGGCCACGTTGACGGCATCCTGGCCGGTCATGGCGTCCACCACCAAGAGGGTCTCGTGGGGCGGGAACCTCTTCTTGATGCGCACCAGCTCCTGCATCATCTCCTGGTCTATGTGCAGGCGGCCGGCGGTATCCACGATCACCGTGTCCAGCCCCTCCTTCTCCGCCCTGCGGATGCCCGCCCCCACGATATCCTCCGGCGCGGCGCCACGGTCAGCGTAGACCTCGATGCCCGCCTGCTGGCCCAGCTTCTCCAGCTGGTCTATGGCCGCCGGGCGGTACACGTCGGCGGCCACCATCATGGGATGGCGTCCCTGGTTCCTCAGGTAGTGGGCCAGCTTGGCGGTGGCGGTGGTCTTGCCGGAACCCTGCAGCCCCACCAGCATGATCACCGAGGGCGGGCGACCGGAGAAATTGATGCGCTCGTTGGTGTTTCCCAAAAGCGCGGTCAGCTCCTCGTTGA
>Ga0207433_10011597_pt1 | contig 13385 bp, 8 predicted proteins | sample YelNatPaOPGAMG01_FD_187559 | JGI IMG/M metagenome (GOLD analysis project Ga0207433, IMG submission 187559) | Hot spring thermophilic microbial communities from Obsidian Pool, Yellowstone National Park, USA - OP-RAMG-01 (SPAdes) (version 3) | ecosystem: Environmental > Aquatic > Thermal springs >... | reverse complement strand
GTCACACCTGGATGAATGCGCGGGACAGCGTACTCAAACGTCTGGGTGATAATCTCCCCAGCCTTGCGAATGCAAGCCAGCTCATTCTCCGACTTGCGTATGCGAAGCTCATACATCAACGCTTCTACACTCACCTTCTCAGCATCTGGGAATACGCGCTCCAGCTTCTTATATATTTCATAAGGGAAGATCAGGTCGCCAATAATGCCAATCTTTCTGACCGCATACTTCGCCTTCATCTCCTTGAACAAATCCTCAAAGTCCAAGACGTCCAGGTCATACTCGACACCCGACACTTCACCCACCTCAGGCAAAACGCGGACATCGCGCACCTTCGATTTATAGAGAGCCCACTCGTAGCTGGCCTGCCCAGAACAAAGGATTGGCTCGCCACATTGGGGGATCACCATAGCGGAACTCTCGTTTACAGCATACACGTCCGAGAAATAGCGCACCGCTGAAGGGTCAAGCAAATTTGAAAAAATAACAACCAAATCAATCTCGTTTCGGGCCATCTTCGCCCGGAACGATTCCAGGCGCTGGGCAAACTCCTCATCAGGGATCACAGGAAACGTCGAAGCCATATCAGAAGTGTTCATTCGGTCTCCTTTCTGCAATTCCATGCGGTCGTAGAAGCACAGAGCAGTGCGGCGCTGACTGTGGTAAGCATAACGAAGATTAAAAAAGACCCTTTATGTGCATTCGTTTGCATTATATCACAAACGTAAGAACTTGTCAATAGAGTTGCCACAGGTTTTGGTCAGGGAGACTCTTGGTTGCCAAGGTTTTCACAAGAAACGGCCTTAATAAAGAGGATAAGCCTGATGATTCAATCACTCTCCCTAAAATCAAGGGGCGATTGGCAGAGTTCTCGTTTAGGCCGACGCGGTTGCAGATTGCAAAAGTAATGCTAACTGTGCTGTTTTGTTGGGCTCAGCGGAACTTCAGAACCTTGACACTCGGTCAACTCTCGGCGTACAATGTGCCGACGATTGCACAAACCTTTGACATTGTTGGTCCCGGCATTGTGCATTCGTACGGTCAACCTTATAATATAATGCTCGAAACACGAGCTCGATCCACTGGAGCACCGTTATGGGAAAAAAGGGGGTTGGATCCGTCACCATTAGTGATATCGCCAAGCAGCTGGGGGTTGCCAACTCCACCGTCTCGCGTGCCTTACGGGATGACCCTCGTATCAGTGTTCATGTCAAACGTGAAGTCAAGCGAACTGCTGCCCAGCTGGGCTACGTACCGAACATTATGGCGCGTAGCTTGCGGACTGGTCAATCCAACCTCGTCGGGCTGATTGTAAGAGACATCCGGGACGAATTCAGTATTGAGACAACGCGGGCTATCGAGGAAGCTTGCGCAGAACATAACTATGGATTGATCTTGTGCAACGCCGATCAGGATGAAGACAAGGAACAGTACTACCTGAGCGTTCTACAACAACGACGCGTCGATGGTGTCCTGATTCTCACTCCAGCCTCCGCAGCTGGAGAACCTTATGTTTGGGTAAAGACCACCACGCCGATAGTGCTGATAGATACTGAGTTGGAAGGCAGTCCGCTCTGCGCTATCACAGTAGACCATGTCCTGGGTGGATATCTCGCCACGCGACATCTACTAGAGTTAGGGCATCGCAAAATCGCCTTTTTAGCTGGACCTCTACACCTTTCTCCACCCGCTCGGATGATCAAAGGTTATCGCCAGGCGATGAATGAGGCTGGTATACCGCCCGAACAACAGGCCATTATTGTCGCCACCAGGACGGAACTAGCGGATGGTCGGACCGGCATGATCGAGATAATTGAGCGTTATCCCCAAGCCACTGGCATGGTTACCATATCTGACTGGATGGCTCTTGGTGCGCTGGACACCGCACGACAGCACGGCATAAGCGTGCCGGACAACTTCTCGATCGTGGGCTATGACGACATCCCTATCGCCCAGTTGGTGAGCCCACCCCTAACCACCATTAGTTACGACAGAAAAGCTCTGGGCAAGCTAGCAGTCGATATGTTGCTAGACGAGATACATGAGCACCCCCATGTCCACCGTCAAGTGATTCTGCCACCAAAGCTGGTGGTACGGGGATCTACTGGCCCATGTGCCTTCCAACATGATCTAGGTGACTTTAAGAAAATCTCTGTATCGCCTTGTCCTTGCTCAGATGCATGCAGAAGAGCGGGACAGGGAGGCATTTAACAGGGTTCTTCAATCTTGTCAGCCAGTAGAGGTTGAAAAAAACCTCCGTCCATCATACCCTCTGGATCTTGCCCCCTACGATTATCCGCTTACCGAAATCCTGACGATGGTGAGCGCAATGAACGCCACAACTTACTGCATTGACAACTCCTCACCATCCGCACTAAAATCGTCCCTACCAATAAAGCCAAGGTACTGTATGGCGCGCATCCTGTGGGTGGAAAAACAGATTGACTACGAGCCGCAGGGCATGATGTCGCTGGCTGCGGTGCTCAAGCAAGCCGGTCACGAGGTAGCATTGACCATCGCGACCCACGAGGATGCTGTCAAGGTCGCCCATGCCTTTCGGCCGGATATTCTGGCCTATACCGTGTTGACCGGCTCGCAACGCTATTACCTGGAGCTGAACCGGCGCATCAAGCATGCTTTGGGCGATCGTGAGCCCATCTCCGTCTTCGGGGGACCTCACGCCACGTTCTTCCCGGAGGTGCTAGAGGAGGAAGGACTGGACGGCATTTGCATCGGTGAAGGCGAAGGCGCCATTGTGGATCTGGCAAATGCGCTAGACGGGCCGGGATTTGATCCCTATGTCCCCAATTGGTGGTTCAGGCTCAACGGTGAGATCATTCGGAACCCAGTGCGTCCCTTGATCCGCGACCTGGGCACTCTGCCTATGCCTGACCGCGCGCTCATCTACGACAAAGACGAAGTCACACGATTGCGGCCGGTCAAGGCGTTCATCGCCGGCAGAGGGTGTCCCTACCGCTGCACTTACTGCTTCAATCACGCCTGGTACAAGAACTATTACCCGCGCGAAAAACGCGGGTATATGCGTCCGGTAGATGCTGTCATCGAAGAAGCGTTGTGGGTGAAGGCGCGCTATCCCTTGGAACAGATCATCTTCGTGGATGACCTGTTCATCATGTATGAAGACTGGTTGGAAGAGTTTGCCGACAAATGGCCACGTGCAGTAGGAGTACCGTTCTTCTGCAATGTGCGTGCCAACTTGGTGACGCGCGAAAAGGTGGCACTCCTCAAGAAAGCAGGCGCTACGTCGGTCAGCATGGGTATCGAAACGGGCAACGACCGCCTGCGCAACGAGCTGCTACGCCGACGTATGTCACGCCACGCTATCGTGGAAGCAGGACAGCTGCTGCATGAAGCCGGCATCGCGGCCAGTTCCACCAATATGCTCGCTCTGCCCACTGCCACGCTGGAGGACGATTTTGACACCATGCAGCTCAATCGGGAAGCCAAGATCAAATATGCCCATGCTTTTCTCTTTCAACCCTACCCGGGCACCGAGCTGGGTGGGTTCGTCCAAGAACATGATTTGATGGACGGCAATCTAGAGGACATCAGCGCCATTGCCTGGGATCGTTCGCTCATCAAACGCGATCCATTCGAACGCCTCCAGATGGAGAACTTGCAACGATGGTTCGCACTGGGTGTTGAGTTCCCATGGTTAGAGCCTTTGATTCGCCTGCTCATCAGGGTGCCGCACAATCCAATCAGCGATAACCTCTATCGATTGATCTACAAGCTCTTTAAGGGCTACGCCATTGCCCGCCGTATTCATCCTTTCCGGCACAACGCACGCATCACGCTCAAACAGCTCATGCACTTTTTCCGTATGGAGACATAGAAACGACCTGGAGCTGCAGACGATGGAGCAGGAAATCTCAAACCAGTTTAAAGTGGTCACCAAGCAAGTGCCCACTTTCTATTTTATCGGCGTTACGACTAAGCAATCCTCTATTATGAAGGTTTTCCCTCTTTGGATGAGAGAGGTAGGTCGTCCCGAGATCGTCATCGAAGGGGTGGACCTGCAAATTCACGACACGCGTGAGGCATACCGCCAGGCAGTGGCACAGATCAAATATGATCCACTCTCCTTGGGTGCCTTGGTTACCACTCACAAAATTGACCTGCTTAACGCGGCACGCGACATGTTCGACTATCTCGACCCCTATGCGCAAATATGTGGTGAAGTTTCGTGCATTTCCAAGCGCGATGGATCGCTAGAGGGACACGCTAAGGACCCCATCACCGCCGGAATGAGCTTGGACGCGATGCTGGGCAAGGACTATTTCGCCCGCACCGGAGGAGCAGTGTTGTGCTTTGGCGCGGGTGGGTCCGCTGTCGCTATCGCGTTGCATTTCATTAACAAGAAAGAGGCGGGCGATCGACCCAAGCGATTCGTGGTCGTCAATCGTTCCACCCCACGCCTGGACCATATGCGCGAGATGGTGGCCAAGCACGACACCGATATCGCTTTTGAGTACGTGCACAACGAAGATCCACGCGTGAATGACGCAATTATGGCCACTATGCCGGATGGTAGTATCGTGATTAATGCCACCGGCATGGGCAAGGATCGACCGGGCTCGCCAATCACCGACGCTGGAGTTTTCCCACGCAATGGAATCGCCTGGGAGCTGAACTATCGCGGCGCACTTGATTTCATGCACCAAGCAATGGCCCAACGGGAGAGTCGCGATGTGCGTGTAGAAGACGGCTGGTTGTACTTCCTACACGGTTGGACACAAGTTATCGCCCAGGTACTGCACATCCCCATCGAGGGCACACTTTTCGAGCGTCTGGCTCAAATTGCCGAGACAGTGCGCAGGTAAATCTTTCCGAATGACCTGAACACGGTGGCAGTATGCACTATCAACGCTGTCCGCCTATGGTAGATCTGCGGCTCCCGATGTCAGTGTCCCTCTTCAGCTCATGGACGCTATCGCCAGCTAAGCACACGCTCATCCACACCAAAATACTGGAGGTTGAGCTGCGCCTGCATCTCCTGCGACAGAAGGGGATGCTGATCGCTGCCGTCTGGATTCATCACCCAGACTTCCCACCGCCCGGTACGATCCGTTACAAAGGCAATGCGCCTACCATCCGGTGACCATGCCGGCGCAGCATTGTTCCAGGAACGCGGCTCCTTGCCGCTGAGACGCTGATCGGCCAGCTCGCGCAACGAGGTCTCGGTCAGACGCACACGCCCGCTGCCATCGGCATTCATCCGATGTACTTCCCAATGGTCGTGTTGCCAATACGTAACCGCGATATAGGCACCGTCCGGCGAAAAGACTGGGGTGTGATCCGCGACATCATCTGTAAGCGGCCAGGAAGCTTCTCGATTGATATCCAGGTTCACCAGTCCGCGTTCGCCCCGATAGACCAAACGCCAGGGATTCTGGGGATCCCAGTCACCCATATAGGAGAAGAGGCTATGGGGAAGGCTGGTGAAACGCCCGTCGTTAATGTCAACCTCGCCCAGTCCCCAGTAAGGGCGTGGCAACAAGGTATAACAATACTTCACCTTTATGTCACCATCTTTCCCAACTTTCACTACCACACGGATGTAATCCCCATTCTCGTCCGCCTGGAGAGGCCCATTAGGCAACTCGCTGCTACACTTGTATTCCGGCTTTAGTCGATCCCCTGTCTGCACATTAAGAGCAATGCGGCTGCCATCGGGCGACCAGATTGGCGCCTTCGGCTGCCGCAACTGATCCGCAATCAACCGCTCGCCAGAGCCGTTCACGTCGATAACCCATAGACTGCCCAATGCACCCAGAGAAGGGTTATCCCAACGAGTGAAGGCCACTTGTCTTACGTCCGGCGAGAGGGCAGCGTCCATGCCATCCGTGAGATAGCGCAGATTGCGAGGATTGTCGCCTGAGGTATCTACATCCACTACATAGATTGCTCCACCGCTCACCGTCTGAATGACCAGGTGATGCACATCCTGTGCCATCACACCCGTAACCGGCGGAGTGCTAGGCGCCAGGAGAAGTAACGCGGCCACTATGAGCCATGTCCCTACACGCCCACTACATAGGCACCGCTCCGCTCGCATAAATCCACACCCTTCATTCCTCATCTACGGCCGAGACATTAAGTAAGACGGCTTAAACTCTATGCAGACAAACTACCCTTATGCCATGCCAATTCACCCACTTACGAGAGTATAGTAGCCTGACCGCTCAATCTACGCAAGACTTGAGAAAGCTTATTCTCTTCACTTCAACACGCGCCAGTTGAGCGCATCCCAGGTCAGTGTGTCGTTGGGATTGATCACCAGGTTTTGCACCTTAGACGAAATAGCATACGTCTCGGTGAAATAAACCAAGTAGAGCATAGGGCGCCTCTCGGCCAGGAGACGTCCGATCTGACAGAACGTGTTGCGTCGCTCAAGCGGATCTACTTGGGTAAGCGCCTGCAACAACAGGCGATCCACTTCGGGATCGGCGAAGCGCATCACATTGCCCCCCTGACCACCATTGCTCTTGTTCGGCACCGACCAAGAGGCATAGCGCCAGATCAGGTAGTCTGTGGGGTCATTGTCGGGGTAGCCATCATCCCACAAATCCACCTGGAACTGCCCCAAAGCTTCCATCCCCTTCTCTTCCCAGCTCCCCTGCAGATCACGAGGGCCAACGATCTCAGTCTGCACCTTGACGCCGATCTCTTTCCACATCTGCGCGATCAACTTCTGAGCTTTGATCAGGGTATCCCAGCTGTCCGGCGCGCTGAAGCGCACGGTCAACGGGGTATCATCAGGCACATTGGCGACTCCATGGGCCTCCAAGACACCATTGCCGTCCAGATCGAGCCAGCCTGCCTGAGCCAGCAACATTCGCGCTGCGCCAGGGTCATAAGCCGGAGCGGTCAGTTCCGGGCAGCTCGCCCAGCCACGGAAGAATTCACTTCCGGCTGGCTGAGCACGCCCTCCAAAGACTTCGTCGGCCAGCCGCTGACGATCGATGGCCAGATCAAGGGCTTGGCGCACCAACGGGTCGGCCAGAGCCGGGTTGGGGCCAGGTGGAGATGGCGTCGGCGTAGCACGGCGACGTCCAGCTGGGGTTGGGGTGCCAGCTGGAGCTGGCGGTGGCTCAGCCAAGTTGAAGGCAATGCGCAACAACCAACGGGATGGCAATGAGATGAACTGCAGACCAGGGGTGTTTATCAGGAACTTGAGCTGTTCCGGAGTCAGCCACAGGGCAATATGAGCGTCGCCATCGGCCAACATGTCACTACGCACCAAACCATCCGAAACGATTGGAAAGACAATGCGGTCCAGAAAAGGACGCCCCGTCTGCCAGTAACGTGGATTACGCTCTAAGATGATGTGTTTCCCCTTCTCCCAGCTCTGTAACACAAAGGGCCCTGTGCCCACCGGCTGGCTGTTACACTCCCAACCGAGCATCCACCCAAGGTCACCACACGCATGCCGGGGAAAGATACCCGTACCGTGCCCGCTAAACTGTCCCCAAATATTGGGATATGGCTCCCGATAGTGTAGGATCACCGTGAAATCATCAGGGATCTCAACGCTGTCGATCAGGTCGATGCCGGTGACACGTGCCAGTCGGTTGTTGGGATGATGTAACGCTTCATAAGTGAACAGGACGTCACGGCTAGTGAAGGGAAGCCCGTCAGACCACACGATATGGTCACGCAACTTCCACGTAACGGTGAGGCCATCCGGAGAGATGCCACCATTTTCATATGTGGGTAGCTCCTTTGCCAACCTAGGGTAGAAAGTGCCATCGGGGGCTTGTTCGGCAAGCCCTTCGTATATCAGCTCACCAAGCAGCTCCTCGTAGCCGGTATCGCTGAGATACGCATTGAATCCAGGAGGATCTTCGGCAATCGGGATAACGACAGTCATCAAGGAACCAGGCAAAGGTGGCAGTGCAGGGGGCGGAGCAACAGGGGCCGATTGACATGCTGGCAGAATCAACAACAGGGCGAGCAGAAGGGGGAAGATCTTGTTCACGGGTTTCTATGGACAACTCACTCGGAATCACTGACGATACGCTTCTGCATCTGTCCCGTAGCCTTGCCCCATCCCTCGATAGGTGAAACCCAAACGGCGCATTTCGTCGGGGTCGTACAGGTTGCGACCGTCCACGATAAAAGGATATGCCATCATGTCGCGGATGCGCACCATATCCAGGTGCTTGAATTCATTCCACTCAGTGCATACCACCATGGCATGGCAACTGGTAACCAGATCATAAGGGTCCTTCGCCAATTGCAAGCTAGGCAGCACCTCGCTGGCATTGCGCATTGCCACTGGATCATAACCTTTGACATGAGCACCCTGGTTCAACAGTAAGCGCGCAATCTCAATGGCAGGTGCATCACGGATGTCGTCCGTGTTCGGTTTGAATGCTAAGCCCAATAACCCAATCGTCTTGCCACGCAATTGGCTGCCCAATACTTCACGCAGCTTGATAATTACCTGAAGACGCTGATGCTGATTGATGTCCATAACGGACTTAAGCAGCTGGGGATGGGTGCCATGCGTGGCGGCCATGTGCGCCAATGCCTTCACATCCTTGGGGAAGCAACTGCCACCGTAGCCGATCCCGGCATCCAGGAAGTGATGGCCAATGCGCTTATCATAGCCCATCCCAATGGCCACTTCCTTGACATTGGCGCCCAGGTGTTCGCAGATGTTCGCGATCTCATTGATGAAGGAGATACGCGTCGCCAGAAAAGCGTTCGAGGCATATTTGATCATCTCGGCGGTGCGCAGATCGGTGATAATAATGGGGGTGCGCAGACTGAGATAGAGACGTGCGACCTTCTCAGCCGCTTCACGGTTTAAGGAACCGAGCACGACACGATCCGGATTCATAAAATCGGCTATGGCATTCCCTTCGCGCAGAAACTCGGGATTGGAGACCACGGCGAATTCGATCGGCTCCGGCTGATGCGCACGGACAATGTCAGCCACCCAGTCGCCCGTGCCCACCGGCACTGTGCTCTTGTTAACGATGATAAGAGGGTATTTCATATGGCGCGCAATGGACTCCGCAGCCGCCCGAACATAGCGTAGATCGGCATCGCCATCCACCGCTTCAGGCGTGCCAACGGCGATGAAGACAAACTCGGCATCAGCCATCGCCTCCGCATAGTCCGTGGTGAAAGACAAGCGCCCTGCATCCACGTTCCGCTTGACCATCTCTTGCAGTCCGGGTTCGTAGATGGGAATGCCCCCCGAGTGCAAGATTGCGATCTTTTGTTCATCCACGTCCAGGACGCAAACCTTGTTTCCCAGATCGGCAAAACACGTTCCGGTCACCAAACCCACGTAGCCGGCGCCGATGACCGTAATGCTATGCATAAGACAACACCACCCCTCAACAAAAAATGCCGTCCCAATTATACTGACAACACAGGGCCTCGACAATCCAGTCCGTAGATGGGTGTAGCAGGACTAATTGCTCCCGTCACAGGCAGTATAGTGTTCCCAACCTGCCTGTAGCCCAATGGAAAACGGACCTATATCGCCAGTGCCCGACGTGCCACCTCGCGGCCCATCTCGACGGCATAGTTGGTACCGCGATCCCATGGATACACCTGGCTCATACTCGCCCAAAAGAGGCCTTTGATCGGCGTTGCCAGGTCAGGGATATTACACGAGTGATTCAAGCCCGGCACAGGCTGTGCATACTTCTCGCGGAAAAGCCAGCTGGCACGTACCCAATCCGGTGTGAAGTCGGGACTAAAACGTTTCAGCGGAGGCAAGAAGCGCGCCAACATCTCCTCATGCGACAAGCTGAAATACTCGTGATCCGGCTTGAGGTAATCACCACAATAGACCAGATGGTCACCCCCGTAGTGTTTCCGATCGATAAAATTGGTGTGCTCAACCAGTGCCAGGAACGGGAACCCTTCCCCTTTAGGAAGGTTGATCCAATAGTGACCCTCGGTCAGGCGCTGCTTAAGCGCCAGGATAAGCACCACCGCGCCCAACGATTTCAGCTGTTGCAAGCCAGCCAAATAGTTTTCGGGTAACTCAGGCACCATACGCGCCAATAAACCAGGTGATAGCGTGACAATTACACGGTCATATGGCTCTGCTAGCCCCTGTGAGTACACCACCAAATGATTGGTCACCTCCCCGGGCGCTGAGGACAACATTTCTGTTTCGATGCGCTCCACAGGCGCGTGGAGTCGAATCTCGCCGCCTTGTTTGCGTACCCGGTCCGTCAAAATGTCCAGAAGCGCTTGAAATCCCCCCACAAAATAACCCAGGCGCGGCGAGCGCTTGTGAATCCGCGCCCAGAACCAAGCCATATTGACCTCTTGGTAATATTCACCAAACTTGCCCACCAGCAACGGCTCCCACAAAATCTGATAGCCACGCTGTCCCATCCAGCGCGTCAGCCACTCATGCGCCGTGCAGCGTTCTAGACGTGGCCAATCGCGTTGCAGACGTAGATAAATCGCCACAGGCGCTGCCCGTAACTTGTCGATCAAAGAGAGATGGGGAAATAGCATCGCGCGTACATAACTATCAAAGGGGTAGATGCGTCCCTTGAACCAGATGGAAGTGGTGGGACGAGGGAAGAATAGCTTGTCTTCCTGTCCTAGCTGGCGAATCAGGTCGATGATAGCATCATCAGAAGTAAACCAGTGGTGGTAGAAGCGTTCCAATGACCATTCCCAGTTTGCATCACGAAAGCCCGATGCCAGTCCACCCGTCTGCCCGGATGCTTCATATAGCATCACCTGATGTCCCAATGCGCTGAGATAGTACGCGGCGGTCAATCCGGTCACACCAGCGCCTATGATTGCCACCTTCACCTTTCTTATTCCTCCTCGTTGTCTCCTCTGGTCTCCACAGCTTGACGAAAGTCACGCCAGCTAATGCTCTCACGCGCCATATAATAAAATCCCAGCATGGTGATCGGCAACCAGAGAGCGGCATGCAACACCAGAGTGTAACCGGCAGCAACACTGCGCAGCACCCCCCAGATGCTCAGGATCTCGATACCTGGCGCGTCAAACGTGCCCACATAGCCGGGGGAAGAGGGGATAGTGGTCGCTAGATTGACCACACCATTCATCAGCATGAGCACATAGAAAGGCACCGTAAAGTCAAACGCGTGCATGACAAACCAATACTTCACAGTCTCCGCCAACCAGATCACGATAGAAGTGACAAAAAGCATCAGTACACCGCGACCGCTGCGCAGAACACGCAGGCCAGTAACGAAACGCTCTGCAAAACCGAGCACACTGGTACGGAAACGTGCCGGCACCAGATGCCCGATCAGCCAGCTGTAGATTGCTTCGGTGCGACACGCATCAATCGCGAGCCAGATAAAGATGGCCAGCGCGCCAAAGAAAAGTGCTGAAGCCGCGATCACCATCCATTGTAACCAAGTTGGCATAGGGGTGAAGGGCAATCCAATGAAGACGAACATCAGCATCACCAGCCCATCGAAGACACGCTCGATGATCACGGTGGCAAGAGAAGCGCTGATGCTGATCCCTTCGCGTCGGCGCAGCACGTAGGCGCGGATCAACTCACCCGCCCGTGCTGGATAAACGTTGTTGCCCATATAGCCGATAACCACGATGGGAAACAACTGTCGCAATGGAATACGCTTCAGGGGACGCAGAAGATAGTCCCAACGCCAAGTGCGTGCCCAGACACCCACAAAATACACGGCCACACCGGGGATAATCCAGCCATACCGCGCGGTACACGCCACCTCCCAGACATCTGCCAGATGGAGATTACGCAGTGCCAGATAAAGGAAAAGAAGGCTGATACAAATGCCCAACCAGATGCGCCAGCGTTTCAGCACAAGTTCATCCTTACATCGAAATACGTTCGAGCCTTCTACAAATTCACCCGGGCAGCTTGGTGCGCCCCGTTACCTTCTCTCCAGAACCTCCAACACCTGTTCGCGCGGTATATCATCGTGTATTTCGACTCGACCGATGTCGTGTGGGAGCACAAAACGCAACCGACCACCTCGTTTTTTCTTGTCGCGGGTCATCGCTTCCCAAACTGTCTCAGCGGCATAAGCCGGAACAGTTGTGGGTAATCCCAACCGCTGTAGCGTGGTGATGATGCGCCGGGTTGTCTCCATGCGGCAAAGTCCCAGCTGCTCAGCCAGCTGAGCAGCAACTGCCATGCCGATGGCCACCGCTTCCCCATGACGCATACGGTATTGAGACAGGAGCTCGAATGCATGTCCAAAGGTATGACCCAGATTGAGCACAGTACGACGGCCACGTTCGTAAGGGTCTGCCTCAACAATCGCGATCTTCACCGCCACTGCCCGGCGGATGAGCCAGGCCATATCATCAGTCGTCCCACGCCCCAAATACTCGAACAGCTCCGCATCACCGATGATGCCCGCCTTAACCACTTCAGCCATGCCGGCACGCAGCTCCGCTTCTGGCAAGGTCTTCAACACAAGCGGGTCGATCAGCACCATCACAGGTTGCTTGAAAGCACCGACCAGATTCTTCCCGTAGGGTAAGTCAACGCCCGTCTTGCCCCCCACGCTCGAATCGACCATAGCGAGCAGAGTTGTGGGCAGCTGCGCCAACGCCACACCGCGCATGTAAGTGGCCGCGGTGAAACCGGCGACATCTCCCACAACACCGCCGCCCAGCGCCAAAACCAACCCGTTGCGATCCAGCCCTCCTGCAAGCAGCTTTGCGTATAGCTGGGTCACCGTCTCTAAGGTTTTGTGGGCCTCTCCAGCCGGCATAGTCGCGCATACAGGGCGCGCCATCGCTTCGGCAGAACATGGAGGCCGTGCAGCCTGCCGCAGAGCAACAGTCAGCTGGGGAACATAAAGCGGTTCCACCACCCGGTCGCTGATCACCGCAACGCTGCTCCAGCGGCCTGCTGCGGCAAGCAGAACACCTGCCTGCTCCAATAGACCATCGCGGATCAACACGCTATAGCCTTCTTCGCCGTATGTCACCGGCAAGCTGACCGGCAGTTGCCCTGCTGCTTCCTCACCGAAAGCTTCCCACAGCGCCAGGACGCGATCCGCAGCTTCTCCGACACTCAGATTCCCTGTGTTAACCTGCAACGGGAAGCTCAAATAGACAGGCAACCGTCTCGCCAATAACCCTCTCAGGCGTGCCTGCCAATTCTGATCCTCCAACATGGGGCGACCCTGAGCGCTTCCCAGCCGTTCGATCAAGGTTGCGGCGTCGGCGTGCAGGCAGATCACCAGACCACCTGCCGCAACTGCCGCGCGGTTTTCCGGTGCCCCCAGCGTCCAGCCACCCGTAGCAACCACCAGACCACGTTCCGCACCCAGCTCGCGGCAGACCTCGGCCTCAATTGCGCGGAAAGCTGCTTCACCATCCCGCGCGAAGATATCGGGAAT
>Ga0207433_10011589_pt1 | contig 13394 bp, 9 predicted proteins | sample YelNatPaOPGAMG01_FD_187559 | JGI IMG/M metagenome (GOLD analysis project Ga0207433, IMG submission 187559) | Hot spring thermophilic microbial communities from Obsidian Pool, Yellowstone National Park, USA - OP-RAMG-01 (SPAdes) (version 3) | ecosystem: Environmental > Aquatic > Thermal springs >... | reverse complement strand
ATTATTTGGAAAGTTGTATGGTCCCTTGAGAGATAAATATTTTTTCGAGCAGGTTGAGATAGATCCAGAAGTTCACACGCTCACATGGCCAAATGGGGCTGATTTCGACCCAGCAATACTCCATGATTGGGCTGATTACATTGACGCGATGAAAGCACTGGTAGAGAAATGGAAATAAAAGATTGTCTAATTTTTACCATGAAAATAATAAAGAAATAATTATGGATCCCCGCCGAGTTTATCCCTGTGAAAACAGGGACGGGAATGACAGAGGAAGGTCATTTAGATTTTTACTTCCATGAGGATAAGAAGTCATTCCTGCGGAAGCAGGAATCTATAAACTATAATTTTCATTCTCGGGGGTGGGCAAAATTGCCCATGAATGTTTAATAATTTTTTAAAAAAGCGAACCTGTCATTACCAGTGGTTTCTATGGATTTTTGTTTTTTTGTATCTATTTGAGGGTGGTTTTTTTTCTGCAGGCCAGCCAACTGGTATTAATGAAAATGGAATGATTTCTTCTGGAATTCCGAGCAAATTTTTAAGTCCCTCCACTCTACTTTCTCTTGGATAAACTCCGAGCCATACTGCACCAAGCCCAAGAGCATTTGCTGCTATGAGAATATTCTGGGTGGCAGCAGAGCAATCCTGCACCCAGAATCCTTTATGAACATCTCTTGTAAGGTCTCCGCATACGAGGATTGCCAGTTTTGCTTCTGGAACCATTTCCGCGTATGGATGGCAGGAAGGAATCTTGGATAAAATTTCCTTATCATCAATTACCACAAAATGCCATGGTTGCTGGTTTCCTGCTGAAGGTGCACTCATCGCACACTTAAGAAGAACTTCAGCAAGATTTTCCGGAAGAGGTTTTTTTAAATATTTTCTTATGCTTCTTCTTGATAGAATTGCTTTTATTGCATCCATATTGCAAATATTAAAAAATCATGCAAATTTTGTAAACAATATGATTTTCAATTTTAAAAAGAGAGTCCAGAGATATTCATGGAAAAAATTTTTGGAAACTGAAACTAAAGCTCACTCTTTAAGATACCTTTTCTGGGGAGCAACACTTTTGTGTAATTTGAATTGCAGGCATTGTGGGGCGATTTCACAAAGCATCATGATACCTCCGATGGACTTTCTTCAGACAAAATAAAATCGGTTTTTCAAAGAATAGCGAAGTGGAGAAATCCCAAACTGGTGATGTTAGTAGTTACAGGAGACTTCCTGGAATGTTTCCGGGAGGAAGAAGAATCCCTCCCCCCGATTGAATATGGTCCTCCCACTCCGTAATTTAAATTATTATCCCGAACAGAAGTTTTTAAATTTTTAAATTGAAAAAATTATCGAATTGTTATTTAATTTAGTTAATTTTATACTGGAAAAAAGATGGAAGAAAAATGGAAAATACTTAAAGTAGGTGACAGGATAAAAGGTAAATATCAACTTTTAAGAAAAACAACAGTGGGAGGTGGTGGTCCTACCTTCGTTGGTTTGTCCCTTTCAAATAAGAAACCTGTTCACATAAGATTTTTTTCTCCTTCTTATGTATCTGATGAGAAGGGTATGGAAAATTGCATTCAAAAAGCAAATGAAGCGTGGTATCTTTTACCGAAAAACATTTTAATGCCACAGGATTATGGCTTTCACGAAGGTATTCCTTTTATTGTACTTGAAGTACCAGGAGTAAAAACATTGTTTGATTTTATTTCGAAAAGGGGAAGTATAAAACCAAAAGATGCAAAAGTTATTCTCGATTCTTTACTACAAGTACTTGGCATCCTTCATAAGAATGGGTTGTTTCACTATGGAATAAATCCATTATCAATGTGTAGTGAAGATGGAATATTTGGTTCAAAATCTCTCGGAATCCTGGATTTTGGTTTTGTACAACCAAACGGACTATCGTATTTTACGCTGCCTGGTAAAAACGAAAAAGGATTTACATTTATCTGTTCTTTTGCTTCTCCTGAACAGGTGTCAGGAAAGGGAGAAGTGGACGGGAGGAGTGATCTTTACAGTGCAGGAGTTATAGCCTTTTGGCTTCTAACAGGAAAAATCCCCTTCGAAGGGCAAACAGAGGAAGAGATTTTAAAGAAAGTGGTGGAAGAAAACCCCGTTATATCCGATAATATTGTTGAAAAATCAGGTCCAAATCTCCGCGAGTTTTTTTTAAAAGCACTTGAGAAAAATCCCTCAAATAGATTTCAGAATCCCGATGAAATGAGGGAAGCATTGAATTCTATTGATTTCGAGGCCGTTAAAACAAAGGCGATGATTGACTTATCTCTAAAAGGGAAACAGAAAGAGGGTTCAGTGCAACGCATTAAAACACCCGTGGTTGTTTTGAAGGTTCTAGAGAAAGATGTGGATTTATTAGAGACAATTTCTTCACAGGAGGTGACATCTCCAGTTGAAACAGCTGCTGGAATTTCAAAACAGGAAGGTGAAAAATTCGAAGAGAAGAAGAAAATACAAAAAATTAAAGTGAAAACTGATCCTCTTATTGGATCGCTTCCTCAAACTGAATCCGTTGGAAAAGTACAGGAAGAAGACCTGAGTAAAAGTATAAAAACGGAGTTAATGGATGACGAAGAGGAGATGACTATAGGAAGAACGGAAGTTGAGAAAGAAAAAGGGGTTAAGAGTGTGGAATTTGAAGATTTTGGAGCGCAAGATAAAAAAGCGGAAGTGACAGCAAAAGAAGAACACCAAAAACATGCTCCACCACCAGTGCCTTCAAAAGAGAAGTTTACAGTAGATTCTGAAAAACCCTCCCCTTCTATTCCGGTGCCTCAAGAGCAAATTGATAAGAAGGAAAAAGAAGGGGAAAAAATAGAAGAGGAAAATGTAGAAGAGAGGAGGGTTGAATTAGCTGCCTCCGGTAAGGAGAACGAAAGGGTTTCTGAAGCAAGCATCATTGAAGGAATTGATGTCGTTGAGGGGGAAGAAAAAGTTATCGAATCTGAGAAGAAGAAGGAAGAAGTAGAAGATATTTCAGGAAAGCCTGAAAAGAAGAAAAGAATGACATTATGGATTATGGTCGCGTGTGGTGCTATTGTTTTATTGGTGATTTCAGCAATTGTTCTGGGAAAAATGTTTGGTGGGAAGGAGAAAAGCAGGTCTCTGAAAGAAAATAAAGCGAAAACTATGGAAGGTATTCCGCATAAGGTGGTCGAAAGTTTGGAAACTAAGAAACCTGCTGAAGAAGAGACAGAAACAAAACTACAGGAAGAAAATAAAAAAGTTATTGGAAGTGAAGAAAAACCTGTACCGGTAGAGGAAATTAAGAAAGAGGAGAAACTTGAAAAAATTAATGTCAAAAAAGATATAAAAGAAATTAAAAAAGGAACAGCTCAGAAAACTGCAAAGGAAACTGGCATAAAAAAAGAAGTTAAGGAAATAGAAAAGAAGCAGAAGAAAAAGAAAAGCAAACTTGAGTTTGTTGATTAATAATAATGAGCACCCATGGGTAATTTTGCCCACTACCAGAGATGAAAATTAATATTTATGGATTCCTGCTTCCGCAGGAATGACACCTTATCCCTGTGAAAACAGGGATAAACTAGGCGGGAATCCGCGATGTTTTATAAGTTATATAAATATGGTAGAAAGGATTTAAAAAATGGCATCAAAAGTAAAAGATAAAAGGTTTTTAATTGCGTTACTTTTATTTACTTTTTTTCTAAACGGAGCGAATTTTTCGACTATTTCTGCAGGTTCTGAGGAAGTGAAAAAGAGTTCCGGGAAGGAAGAAACAAAGGAAAAAGCGGCAAAAAAGAAGAAGGGGAGTGAAAAAGTGGAAGGGAAAACTGATTCATCTTCTTCGAAGGGCGATGTAGAGAAAATTCATTCTGAAGCAGTATCCCTTTATAAGGAGGGAAAGTATGAAGATGCATTAAAAAGATTTGAAGAAGTTTATTCTATGGACCCCAATCCGGTAACTCTTTTCAATATTGGGCGGTGTTATGAGAAACTCGGGAAATTTAGGGAGGCTTATGACTCTTACAAAAAATACCTGGAATCAGGAGATAAGAATAAACTCACAGATGCAAAAGAAGCGATTTCGAAAATAGAAGAGATGCCTGTAAAGTTGAAAATAAAAGTTAATCCTTCTGATTCAGAGGTGTTTTTTGATGGGAAACCTGTAGAGGGAAAGGATTCAGTAAAAATTGTTGAAACAACAGGTGGACAGCATACAATCTTAGCGAGGAAAAATGGCTACGAATCACAGGAAAAGGAGATACTTCTTGCTTTTGGAGAAGATAGCGAACTGGAAGTAAAATTGGAAGAAAAAGAGGAATTACAGGTTTCGAAAGAGAGTGGTGAAGAAGGAAAAGGTAAAAAGATAAGGTCAAAAGTTCCTCTTTCAATTCATGGCTCAGTAGGTGCCACTGTTTCAACCTCTACAACCATTGCTTCTTACATTGATGCAGTAATAGGTCTGCATTACAGAATAAAAGATTTTTCTGCAGGAATTTCTCTTGATAATATGTTTTTTAGCGACAGTTACATTCTTGCAGCTTATCCTTCCGGGTCATATACATTAAAACTCCCTAAAAGGTTTTCTATTAATTTTTCGATTGGTTTCGGTGTTGCTTACCTTTATTCAAGTGAAAGAGCTCTTGATGAAGATGGAAGTGTTTTAGTAGAATCCGGGCACATGTGGGACCTTGTTGTTCATGCGGATGCTAAAGTAAGGTATGATGTAGGTCCGCTAATGGTTCAGTTAATCCCATTGCATGCTGATATTATGGTTGGTGCAGGAAGCATAGAACCAGCACCACTTGCCCAGTTTGCATTTTTAGCGGGGGTTGCTTACGATTTTTAAAAATTTCCTACCGTAATTTTGATATTTAAGCCACAATATTTTATATAAATAAAAGATATGGTATTTTATATTATATATGGTTTTGAATTAAATTTTTTTAGACTTAGAAAAGAATGAAAAAAGAGTTTATTGGATTTTTTCCGAATGACATCCACGCTTTGTGCGAAGATGCTCGATGGGAATTGAGTGGTGAGCTTTTTATTAAAGTGGCTTCGACTTCGATCAGCCACCGACGGTCTGTGAGTGAAGTCGAAACTGCTGCATTAGGTAAGGATATTTGATTCGATGGGCAAGGGAACTTTTACATGCATTTATTGCGGTAAGGAACACCTTCGATTTATTGAAAAGTGCCCGCAGACCGGTGAACAAATCTTAAAAGTTCACAAGTTAGAAGGGATTTTACTTGATGGGAGGTATCGTCTCGGGGGAATAATTGGAGAAGGAGGAATGGGGGTTGTTTACGAAGGTCATCATGAGAAATTGGGGAGTCGCGTTGCTGTTAAATTTTTAAGGACTGATATCAAGTACAGTCAGGAAATGCTTCAAAGATTTGAAAATGAAGCTAAGGTGGCTGCATCTCTTGGTCATAAGAATATCGTCAGCATATTTGATATGGGTTCTTATGAATCCATTCCTTATTTTGTCATGGAGTTTTTGGAAGGGGAGCCTCTTGATGAAATAATTAATGCAAAAGGGATACTGCTTGAAACTGAAGCGGTTGACATTGCCATTCAGATTTTACAGGCACTTAATGCTGTCCATTCGAAAGGAATAATTCACAGAGACCTTAAGCCGGAAAATATAGTAATTGTTCCACAACCTGGCGGGGGTGAGATTGTGAAAATCCTTGATTTTGGAATCTGCAGACTTCAGTCAGACGCAGGTTCTGCTATGCGTGTCACAAGAACAGGTGCAGTTTTTGGTACGCCGTACTATATGTCTCCAGAACAGGCTGAAGGTCGTAAAGATATAGATTCGAGAGCTGATTTATATTCAGTTGGTGCGATTCTTTATAAAATGCTTACGGGAAGAACCCCTTTTATAGGGGAGAACTATAACGCCGTAATAGTTGATATTATAAATAAGGACCCTGACTCACTTCGCAGGTGGAATAAAGAGATTTCGATAGACCTTGAAGCAGTTATTATGAAGGCACTCAGCAGGAATAGAGATAAAAGATTTCTTGATGCCAGTGAATTCATAGAGGCTCTTGAACCCTTCTCATCTGTCCCGGTTAAGAGGGAAAGGAGGTCGAGTGCACTTGAACCCGTTGAAGAAAAAAGGGAGCCAGTACCAGATGATATGTGGGAGGAGTTTTCTGTTGTTGTTCATAAGGAAGAAGTAATGGATACAATTCCAATGAAGGTTGTCACCGTAGAGAAGGAAGAGAAATTACAGTCGGTAGAAAAAAGAGAAAGAGAAGGACAGATTATCTCACCTCCTGTAAAAAAGGGAAGACTTCTTTCATGGGATAGCACAGCAGGAAAATTGCTTGAAAAGAGAAAGGGAAAAGAAAAGATATGGCTTTTACCTGCAGGAATCATTGTTTCAGTTGTTGCAGTTGTAATGATTGTGTGGGGAATTTTTACAATATCAGGCAAAGGGAAAGAAATTTCTAATACAGTTTTTCCTTCGTGGGGTTTAAGAGGTTCTGCATCATTAAGTGGTGCTAAAGCATTAGAAATAGCAAAGATTATGATAAAAAAGAGTAAAGTTGAAGCGGAAGTTAAAACTCAGGTTGAAGAATCGAGTCTGCAACTCCCTTCTCAGAAAATGTCACTTGTTGATTTTTCTGGACTTCCACCAAAAGCAAAAGTCTTTGTTGATGGAGTAGAAGCGGAGGTGATTCCAGTTCCTGTTGAAAGAAGGGTTAAGCCATATAAAATAGAGATAAAAGCGCCAGGTTATTACCCGTTTATTAAAAATATGAGGGTTCAAAAGGACATTCTAATTGAGGTGGTGATGAAACCTGAGGTAAAATATGTTAGAAAGGGGAGTGAAGAATTTAAATCGCCTGTGATAGATACAAAGTATCCGGTTAAGAAAAAGGAAAATACAAAGTGAAAATTTTTAAGTTGCTGAGGTTAAAATTAGAAAAGTGGGGATATGCGATTGTATTTTTTTTAATTTCATTGTCTTTGTTTTGCATTTGTATTCCTTCTTATGCCCAGAAGGGTAAGGGTGGAAAAACCGCGGTAGAAAAGAAACAAGTTACCGAAGAGCAGAAGGAGGAAGATAAAAAAGAGGTTGAAGTTTCCTCTGTTGAGCCATCAAAACCCCCCGAGGAATTACAAAAGGAAAAAAATGCAGAGCTTCATTTTAACAGAGGTGTTGAGTTTTTTCAGGAAGGTATGATTTCAGCAGCACTTGCGGAGTTTCAAAAATCATATAGCGAATATTCACACTGGGCAGTCCTTTATAATGTTGGAGTTTGCTATTACAGGCTTGGAAAATACGAAGAGGCTCTGGAAGTTTTTGATAAATACATCAAGGAAGGGGGTGAAAATATACCGGTAGAGAGGAGGTTTGCGGTAGAAAAAATTAAAGTCAAAATGGCAGGAAGTTTTGGAAATATAAAAATTGATTATAAAGACCCAGGACTTGAAGCGATAATTGATGCGAAAAAGGTTTATAATAGTCCTTTTGAAACCCCTATATCTGTACCTGCGGGAATACACACGGTTTATTTATATAAGGAGGGTCATTACCCTTTAATAAGGGAAATTTTTGTTGCAATTGGTGAAACTGTGCAAGTCCCGGTAAATTTAAAAAAGACTCCTCTTATGGGAAGTCTTGTTGAAGATGCTAATTTTATGGCTAAAATTGGTCTTGATAAAAAATTTTATAAATATGAAGTTGCAGGATGGTCGCTTTTAGGGGCAGCGGGTTTTCTTTCTATTGGAGTCATAGTTTCGGGAGCAATTACTTACAAGTTAAAACAGGACCAGACATTTAAACTTATTGAGTGTGGGGGAGGAAAACTTTCAAGAGAAGATTGCCCGGAAGCATACGATATTGGAGATAAAGGGGATAAGTGGAAATGGGCTACAAATGGTCTTGCGATTTCTGCGGGGGCGTTTTTAATTGCTTCAATCACTATCTGGGTGATAAGGAAGGAAAAAATTAAGAGGTCTGTACAAAAGCTGGCACTGCTGAGTGAAAACCAGGGTAAGATTGGTTTTAATCTGAAGGTCGGACCTGAATGGGGATTTTTAATTATATGGTAAACGCTCGTGGGCAAATTTTTCCCTTTCAGGGATAAAAATTTAAATTTATGGATTTCTGCTGTAGGAATAGATTCCTGTTTTCGCAGGAACAAGGTTACTATAAATAAAAAATGCAAATGAAAAAATGGGACATTACAATATTTTGCTTTTTAGCGTGGGGATGTGCTGTGGATTTTTCTATCCCTCTTTCACATAAAGATTCGAAAGATGCTGAAGGTGATGAGTATGAATATGATATTTTTAATGATGTGATTTTAGATGATTGGGATGAGAATGAAATTGACCAGTCAGTTTTATGCGGCAATGGAGTTGTTGAAGAAGGGGAAGAGTGTGACCAAAGTGAGCCTGCTCAATGCACTACTACCTGCGAAACTGAGGGAATAATGGAATGCATTGATTGCAGATGGAGTGAGTGCATTCCTCCTGAAGAAATATGTGATGGGATTGACGAGAATTGTAATGGAATTGTTGACGAAGGAGCCTGGATTTCTTCAGGGGAACCTGTACTGCTTAATTCTGAAGGAGGTCCATCCTTTTCGCCTGTAGTTTCGTGGGCAGGAGAAGTTGTTGGGATTTTGTGGGAGGATTGGAGAACTGGTAGAAAGCAACTCTTTTTCTCTGCACTTGATACTGAAAGAAATTTTTTAGTGGATGAGATAAAAGTTACCGACCAATCAGGAGGTGCAGGTTCTCCCGCTCTAAAATATGATGGAGAATCTTTTTATGCATCATGGATAGGAAAGGATGGGGCTGACAGAGATTTTGAAGTTTATGCTGCGCTTTTGGGAAGTGATGGAATTGTTGTTATCTCTCCACAAAATATTTCCGGAGGAAAAGGTGGTGATGAAAGGAGCTGTGATATAGTAAAAGTGGAAAATGGGTTTGCTGTTGCATGGAGCGCTCAGGATGGAGTTTATGTAACATTAATTGATAATTCGTTGAGTAATGCGAATACTCGGAAAATTTATAACTCCTCAAGGAGTCGAAAGGTTTGTTTAACTGAAAATGGTGGGGTTATAGGAATTTTCTGGGAAGATGGAATGGAAGGAACAATGGATATTTTAGGAACGATAGTCGGAAGTGATGGTTCTAACATTTCAGGAACGATTCAGATTGCTACAGGAGCAGAAGATGAATCAAAACCTGATTGCGTGCCTCAGGATGGTTTTTGGGTGGTATGGCAGGAAAGGGAGGCAGGTGTTTATCATATAGAAGGAGTGCATGTTGATAGTGGTGGAATTACAGGGGAAAAGAGTGCAATGGTTTTGTGTGATGGAAATTGTACTGAGCCTTCTATAGAAAATACTGGTGATTCGCTTTCCATCGCTGGAATAGAAGAAAAGGGGATAGAACATTATCTGTTTGTTGTGAGGACAGATTTTTCGGGTAATTCAGTTGAAGAAAAATTGTACATTGCTTCACCTGAAATCCATCCTGAAAAACCAGATATTTCTTCATACGAATCACATGTTGCTGTTGCTTTTGAATCTGATATAATGACAAATAAAAATGTTTATGTATCTTTTGCTGGCTGTGAGTAGTAAATTGTGTGTGAAATTTTATAGCGAATAAAAGTGGATGAAAAAAATGGTATATGCCCTAATTGTGGGGTTGAAGGAGAAGGAGTTGGAAATCTTTGTTCCAATCCTTCCTGCTCTTCAAATGGTTATCATTTGATACCTTTCGAGTTTTTTACAAACAAAGATTCATTTTCGGAAGATGGGAAAACCATAGTTTCTTCCGAAATAGGTAAACTCATAGACCGTTATCTTATAGTTAAAAAATTGGGTCAGGGGGGGATGGGTTCAGTTTATCTTGCACTTCAGATGCCTCTAATGAAAGAGGTAGCATTGAAGGTAATTTCTGCAATTACTCTGGACGATATAGCAAAAAAAAGGTTCGAAAGAGAGGCTAAAGCAGTTTCTGTGCTTTATCACCCTAATATCGTTTCGCTGGTGGATTTTGGTTTTGACCCCAAAAATGGTTTTCCCTATATGGCTCTCGAGTATGTAAAGGGTGGAAGGGAACTTTCAACTCTGATGCGAGTTAGAAAAGAGCAGGGAGAGAAATGGAAACCCGTAGAAATCGTTGATATTTTTTCTCAGATTTTAAGTGGATTGAGTGTAGCTCATCGAACAGGACTTATGCACAGGGATATAAAACCACAAAACATAATGCTTGTTGAGGTGGAGGGAAATCCTAATATGGTGAAAATTCTCGATTTTGGACTGGCAAAAACTCTTGGTGGAGAGACTGAGGCTTTAAAACTTACCGTTCAGGGGACAATTCTTGGGACACCAAATTATATGGCTCCAGAGCAGATAATTGGAAGAGGAGAAATTGACCATAGGTGTGACCTTTACGCGGTAGGGGCGATTCTTTTTGAAATGCTTACTTTCAAGCCACTATTTCAGGGAGCAACAGCTCAAGAGGTATTTGCAAAGAGGCTCGACCCTGACTTTGACCCTTTTAAAGAAATTGAGCCAGGGCTTATTGGGGAAAATTTGAAAGCATTTTTAAGAAAATCTCTTGCATGGGAACCTTCCCGGCGGTTTTTTAGTGCAGGAGAAATGAAGGAGAGTTTAACTGCTATTTTTAGTTCTGTTGCAGATATCCATTATGATGATGGGATGAGAAGCAGTATAGAGTATGCCCCTACAATTCAGGTAATGGCTCAAGATGTACGGGACAGAGGAATTGTTGATGGGAAAGCATTAGATTCAATTGATAGTTCTTTTTTGCGCGGCGGTAGTTACGACGATAGAGAAAAAATTCAGGAAGATGAAGAGCCAATAATTTCTCCACGGCGAAGAGTAATTAATAAAATCCTGTGGATAGCAGGGGTGATATTGGGAGTAAGTCTGGTTATATTTATTTTATATAAAATTTCAGTGAGCAAGGTTAGTCAGAACATAAATGCGGTGGAAATTTCAGATGCAGGGTTGAATTATACAGTTTTTGATGCAACCGATTTTAAAACAGAGGTTATAGAAGAAGATGAAACTGGAGTGGATGAGAGAATGGGAACTATAAGAATAATAAATGCAGAAGATGAAGAGAAAATTTCAGGAAAAGGGGAAAAGAAGGGGAAGAAGGGACCAACTATTACTTTGCTGGATGCATTTTCGCAATCCGATGTTCAGGGTCAGGTAAGTGGTGAGGAAGTAGGTGAGGATTTAATAGATAGAGATAGGGAAGATGCGACAGAAGTTTTATCTTTACAGGAGGTGCCATCAAAAGGGGAAATTGAGAAGGTTTTTGGCGAATTGAGAAAGAGAATAGAAAAATGTGCTGCTGGATTAGAAGAGAAAATTGGAGTAAATGCTACGATTCGGTTCAGGGGTAAAGATGGGATTGTTGAAGGTGTAAATAACTTAATAGTAGTGCCGACAGAAATTCTTCAATGTGTTAAAAAAGAAATAGCGGAAACAAAAGTTTCTCCTTTTACGCAGGATAATTTTACGGAAGTTTTTAATTATTGAGTTTATAAACATTATGATATATTTGGTTATTGCTCGGAGTCGAAATTACCGCAATGTTGGATATGGGGACTTAGGTGCTTGGATAAGATATTGAAAAATTTGGAATATTTGGCATGGTTCAAAGTATAAAAAGCACAAAATTAATTAATCCCCAAAAATGGCAAAAAGAGGGAAAAATTCCATCGTTTATTGTAGGGGCTTGATTTATCAAGCCCATTTTTTGAACCATGCCGAATATTTAAGTAAAATTTTTCTGTTTTTTTGTTGTTGAAATTGCAATTTGAATTTATAATAAAAGTAAATTTTTCGTGAGGATACTTGAAATGAAGAATAGTTTTAAAGTTGCTCTCCTCAGTATTTTTCCTGTGTTTTTACTATTTTCGTGTTCGAAAATCGTCGAATCAATGCTCAAAAAGCCCATAGATGCTTCTATCAATAAGGATGGAATAGACACCAATGACCAGGATATATGGAATGATGCTGATTATTTTGTTGACGATTCTCAAGATATTCCCGATGATATTCAAATTGATATTCCCCATGAAATTTCTTTAGATTGTTTAAATATGGCTGAGGTGGAAGTAGATTGTAGTGGTTCAGAAGGGAGGTGCAAGAATGGAACAGTGAATTGTGGTGAAAAGTGTGACGATGGAGATGATGAAAATGCTGATGGTTGTGACCCTGCATGTTTGTTCGAAACGAAAGTATGCACACTTGCAAAATTTGGTTCAGCACCTGCGGACATTGCATTCTATGAAAACTCAGCTTTCATAAGTGATTCAGGAGACCATACTATAAAAAAATTTGATTTAGACACTGGAAATATTGAAATAGTTGCTGGTTATCCAGGGCAGCATGGTTTTTCGGATTCTCCAGGAACACAGGCAAGATTTAATACTCCCAGGGGGTTGGAAATTATTGGTAAATACTTAATTATTGCAGACATGGGAAATAACCGTATAAGAAAACTCGACCTTTTAAGCAATAATTATGAGGTTAGTACAATTGCTGGAAATGGGACAGGCAGTTCTTCTGATGCTTTTTGTTTAAGTGCTTCATTTAATAAACCGTGGGGGATTGCTTCAGATGGTGAATTTATATATATTTCCGATTCAGGTTCCGGTGAAATTAGGAAAATATCAAATCCTTTTAATGAAGGTTGTGTTGTAGAAACACTAAATCATGTAGAAAATCCCAAATATTTTCTTTCCCACCCAGCTGGGATGGTATATGATTCTGTAAGATACAGGTTATTAGTGGCAGATTACGGAAAACATGTGATTGCAAAAATAACAAAAAATTCAGATATTAACTATGAATTTGTAGTTTTTGCAGGTATAGATGGCACAACTGGAGGAATTTTGACAGGAGAGTGCAGGGGGGTTGTATTTAATGAGCCGATTGATATTGCCTTTAATGGTAAAGTATTTATTGTGGCAGAAAAGGGGAGAACTCTTATAAGAGAAATCATTGATGATGTTAGTTGTAATGTAAGTATTCTTGCAGGGCGAATTAATACTCCCGGTTGTTCTGACAGTAATATTTCTGGTGATAGGGTATCATTAAATAATCCATCATGTGTTTTCTTTAATACAGGTGAATCTTTGGGTGTGTATAGAGCATTTTTCTGTGATGTTTGTAATGGAGTTGGTGCAATAAGAATAGTAAAATAAAAAGGAGGTTTAAAATATGAAAAAAAGCGTTTTTAAATTCAGTTTTGTTATGTCATTGAATTTGGTTTTCTTGTTGATTTCCTGTGGTGGCGGGGGTGGTGGAGGTGGAGGGTTGTGTGGTAACGGAGTTGTGGATGAAGGAGAAGAATGCGACGATGGGAATAAAATAAATACTTAT
>Ga0207433_10011586_pt1 | contig 13397 bp, 11 predicted proteins | sample YelNatPaOPGAMG01_FD_187559 | JGI IMG/M metagenome (GOLD analysis project Ga0207433, IMG submission 187559) | Hot spring thermophilic microbial communities from Obsidian Pool, Yellowstone National Park, USA - OP-RAMG-01 (SPAdes) (version 3) | ecosystem: Environmental > Aquatic > Thermal springs... | reverse complement strand
ATGAGTGGAAAGAGCTTGTTTTCCTAGCCGGATCCTCTATCCAGGTTGATCCTTCGGATGAGCTGATTATGGAGCTTGAAAAACGTCTAGGGAATGAAGCTGTTTTGCTCGAGAGGTAAGTGGTCCTCTCGCCAACAAAGTGCGCAAGCTGGGCGGACTAAAGGTCTGCCCCTACAATTAATAGCGTAATTGATCAGCTGCGCAACTTGTGTTACGCACTTAGCAAAAAGACCAGTAAGTGATAAAAATAAAAATGTTAAAATATAACAAATAATAAATAAAATGTCAATTTTATTTGAAATAAAAGCCGAATGAGAATAGAGTTTAAAGCCGAGGTTAGCGGACTTTTAAAATGAGGGAGCGGAGAAACTAGGTGGCTATTTTGGATTTTGAAAAACAATTCGTTGAATTAGACAGCGCGATCAAGGAAATGCGGCAGTTGGCTACGGAATGGGGCGATAGCGCTCGCCAGGAGCTTAAGAGGCTGAAAAAAAAGCGCCAGAAGGTTTTTTACGAAACCTATACTAAATTAACACCCTGGCAAAGAACCCTTCTGGCTAGGCATCCAGACAGGCCCTATACCCTAGATTATATCAATATAATCTTTTCTGATTTCATTGAATTGCACGGTGATCGCAAATTTGGCGATGATTCAGCCATTGTTGGCGGGCTGGCCCAACTAGGCAGCCATAAAGTAGTGGTCATTGGGCACCAAAAGGGAAGAGGAACCAAGGAAAACATCAGCCGAAATTTCGGAATGGCTAGCCCCGAGGGGTTTCGTAAGGCTTTGCGGATTATGAAACTGGCTGAAAAATTCCGAAAACCAATAATTACCTTTATCGACACCCCGGGGGCCTATCCAGGGCTTGGGGCGGAAGAGCGGGGACAAGCTGAGGCTATTGCCCGCAATATCTACGAGATGATGTTCCTGCGGGTGCCGATCATTTCAATTGTTACCGGAGAGGGGGGAAGCGGCGGAGCCCTAGCTCTGGGTGTAGCCGACCGGCTGCTGATGCTAGAAAACAGCGTCTATTCTGTAATCTCTCCTGAAGGCTGTGCAGCCATTCTCTGGAAAGACCACACCAAGGCCAATGAGGCCGCTACTGCTCTGCATATGACGGCCCAGGATCTATTAAAACTTAAGGTGGCCGACGAAATCCTGAAAGAGCCTATCGGCGGAGCACATCGCAACCCTACCATGATGGCTCATATCATTCGCCGGGCCATTCTCCGGTATCTCGCTCAGATGTCCAGGCTTTCAGAAGATAAACTTCTCGAGGACCGCTATCGACGATATCGCCAGTATGGTGTCTTTCGAGAACTAGTTGACTAACCTCACCTTTCCCCTTGGCTTAAGACCTCATATAGCTTGCCCTTGGCCAAAGACTTCATATAGCTTCATAAATAGGTTCGTATAGCTTCATTATGATGCAATCTCGTAATGATGCGATCTGGCGATCCAATCTCTCTAAAAACCCAGCCCCAGGGTATTTGGCAAGCAAAATATGAGCCTCGGGGGCTTTCCTCTTAAGAAAACCCACTCCCCAATCGAAGAAGTGGACTCCAATACATTCACCTTCTCTAAGTATAATTATTCAAAAGAGTTATTCAAGCTCAGATGATGCGAGTGAGGCGAGCGGCCCTGCCCCGCCGGTGTTGAAAAATTTGTTACCACCTGCTCGATAAGTAAACAGCAAAGGAAATTATGCTTCTGAAGAACAGAATTTTTTCAGGAAATAAATATAAATTATCAAATAAAATTATATTTTTTAATAAAATAGCGGCCCATCCATGTTTTTATCTTGTCCATCCACGTTTTTATCTTTATTACCACTATTAACAATGTTTTTATACTTACTTATCGCTCCTCCCTACTCAAACAGCTATCCCAAATCTCCTGCACTAAAGAAAAGCACTCAAGCAAGCTATAAGGCGGCAAAACCAAAGAGAGGTATATTTAACTATTTGATTTATAGCCAATAAATTTTCCCCCACCCTTGGCAGCGATTTTGCAAGATTAGATAATGGTTCCGTTACTGTTCTGATGGCTGCTTCTTACTGCTAACCGTTAACCTTGTTTAAGCCCCTGCTGGCTTGATAGGGGGGAATTTGAAGGAGGGAAGAATCTTGAAAGAAAAAACGCTTTTCCTCTGTGTTATCTTGGCTACGGTACTGATATTCTCTTCCCGTGTCTGTTTCGCTGGGTCTAATAACTATAAGTCCTACAGCAGCTCAGGCGGAGAGATGAAATCAGAAGCAACAGGTTCAAAAACTACAACAACTGGGGCTCTTTCTGGTCCCAAAGGCTTTTTGACTGCCCGACAGGGAGGAAATCGACAATTCAAATGGGTTACCAGCAGCGGGAAAACACCCGGTGATAGATCAGCCCGGGGGGCCTTAGATGGCTCATCCTACTCCAGTAAGGATAATACCTTCACCACAACCGTTCTCTCAAATACGGTAAGAGTCGGCCAAGAAATCAACGGCGAGAGGTACGGCGTCTATAAAACCTTCCTCTCCTTTGATACCACTGGTATCCCGCAGAATGCTAACAACATTTCCGCCAAATTGGTTTTCTATGGGAAAAGAAAGGTCTTAACTTCTGGTTCTGATTTCACTATCCATATTTTTAAATCAGTTTACGAAGAACCTCTCTGGAATTCAGATTGGGGGGCAATCATAGGACCTCCATTAGAAAAAGGAGAACTATATGCAAGTGCGCTGAGCACTCCCTCTGACCCTAATGCATCGTCAATAGATCCCGATTCGTGCCGTAACGAGCTTGAAATTGACGATCCCATCAGCTTGATTAATAAAGGAGGAATTACCAAGATAGCCCTGGTGAGCGACAACACCTTTGCAGGGCTCGCCCCCTCAGGCCAGGAGTATGTCGAGCTCTACTCGCCCAATGCAACAAAGCAGCTGCGGCCTCGGCTGGAAATCAGCTATGATGGGAATCCGCCTGATATCAAACCGGTACTTACCTGGGTTACTGGAGATACATACTTTAAGGATACCGGAGCTTGGCCTGATACCATCAATGCCGGACAAACGGAGGTAAATTTCAAGGTCCGATATGTTATGGCTGATGCGAATGGTGAATCTGGGTCTCCGCCTGCAGTTGCTCAGGTATTAATCGACAAAAATAGTGATGGAGATTACGACGATCCAGGTGAGCAGGTGGATATGACCAAGGATTCAGGGGATTCTGATTTCAGCGATGGGGTAATTTATACAGCTACCGTTCCCATTGTTTCTACAGGACAAAACATTAGATATCAATTCCTGTTCAAACCTGCTGCAGATAGCGAGGTTGAAGCAACAGGCACCCCGGCTACAGCTCACCTGATTACTGCCGTACAGGCTCCGAAGAATTCAAGCGACAATAAACTATGTTTTATCTCTTCCTTGAGGAGATAGTAGGAGGAAAATTTACCTTAAGTATAAAATCTTAAAAATATAATTTCAAAAATTATAAAAAGGGCTGCCCAAGGGATAGAAGGCAGCCCTTCCTTTTTTAAAAGTCAACCAGATATTCCCCATCTCAAGGGGAAAACCCTTTTGAAAAAGGGTTTTCCCCTTGAAACCCCTTTCCTAAAACTTTAATTATAAATTAAAATTTTAGGAGGATGGTTTGGAAGGAACCCTTTTTTAAAAGGGTTCCTTCCAAATAAAAGGGCATTAAAGATGGGAAACATCTGTGGTCAGGTTACAATAACAGGTGTAGCTGCCGGCGCGGTCGGAGCTACGGCTGGCGTTGTGGCCGCAGGGGGTGTTCCGACCGTGGTGGTAATACTACTCGTTCCCCAATTCCCCAGCAGGCCACCTAGTCCTCCCAAGCCCAGCAAGCCTGACATACCTCCCATAAGGCCGCCATAGAGCCCTAAGCCATAGAGGCCCATACCATAAAGACCGCCATATAGACCACCATATAGACCAAGACCGTATAGACCCATACCGTAGAGACCAAGGCCATATAGACCCATACCGTAGAGGCCACCATAAAGCCAAGGACTATAGAGGCCGCCATAGAGCCCGAGTCCATAGAGGCCCATACCATAGAGGCCAAGGCCATATAGACCCATACCATAGAGCCCCATACCGTAGAGGCCAAGGCCATAAAGACCATAGTAAGCTTGCGAGGTCTTGGGAGTGGCGGTAGAAAAGATAAGGCAAGCTAAAAGAGCAATAGAAATACTCAAAATTTTTTTGGGAAGCATAATCTTACTCCTCTCCATAACCAGATAATAAAAAATTGATCAGCGACACCAAATCAACATTGGCTAATGCCCGTTTTTTTTTAGCTTCTGACTACCACCTCCTTTCTGCTCTTTCTGCCTTCAAATCACAGAAAGACCCATACCAGATCACAAAAGACCCATAATAAGATCATAAATCCAGGTTTTAAGTGCCCGACCATAATGAGTTTATAACATCCCGGGTGAGATAATCATCACCATTGTCCATAGCCTGGCCATTAATTGATCCTTTCGCTAAGTGCATAACACAAGTGCACAGCGGATCAATTACGCTATCAATTGTAGGTGTGGACCTTATGCCCACCCAGCTTGCGCACTTTATTGCCCAGCTTGCGCACTTTGTTAGCGAGAAAACCACTAATGATGAGTTATAAATATTTATGGTCGGTTGCTTATCGTCCACAGAGCCGGTTAAATTATCTGTAACTGCCTTGATCTGGAACTGCCTTGGCTGAAAAAAAGAGTATGATTTTTTGTAAAAAACCATAAACTCGCCGCGCACACAGGAGGAAAAACAATCAGATTGAGAGGAGTAATCCTAGAAAAGAAAAAAGCAGTCGCTGAGAAAAACAGTCATTCGAGCTGAAAAGATATTTTTCAGTCTAATTTAGTCTATCATCATCGCCCTTGACTGAAATAACAGGAAGTCTAATATCACCCGAGGACTTGGAAAAACGCGAGTGCATCTCGCGGCCGCTAGGCCGCAAAGATACCGAGCCACTCGCGCACTTCTCAATAGGCAATTATCTTTTGTGAAGGATCAATCAACAATATATCTTCCACACTTTGGACAGACGAAAATATCGTTACTGTTGTGGATCGTAGCTGCGAGCGAAGTGGATAATTTAATCATGCAACCTTGGCACACTCCATCTTTAATTTTAAAAACTCCAGCCCCAAATTTTTCTGTCAGTCGATCAAATCTGGCCACAATCGACTGGTCCAATTCTTCCCGAATAAGCTTTATCTCTTTTTCAATTCGGGCTCTTTCTTCTCCGTTGCCGTTCTCCTTTATCATATTTGTCAGGGTTTGAAGCTTCCAGAGCAATTTAGCTCCTTGGACATTAGCATGATCGGGGGAAATCTGCAGCTCGACCTGGGAGAAAATCTGAGCTATCTGCTCGTAGCTCTGAATCTCAAGAAATTTTTCTTTCATTCCGGGATTGCTCAGCAGGAATCTGGCTAATCCGCCAAATAGGTGATTGAACAAGCCAGGTACATTAGGTTTCCAGATAATCAACAGGATAACATAAACTGGTTTGCCATCAATAGAATTGAAATCAATACCATTCCTGGTTATTCCAACACAAATAATTGGCCCGTCCTGAGTTTTTATCCTGGCATGAGGAAAGGCAAAACCATTTCCTACTCCAGTTGAGGACAAGGACTCTCTGTCCAGGATCCTCTCGAGGACATCTTCATTTCCCTCAAATTTGTGAAACTGACACACCCGGTCCACCATTTCTCTCAAGACAGATATCTTGTCCTCACCTTGAAGATTGAAAATTACCATCTTAGGATCAATCAGCTCAGATAATTTCGTGTTATTTAAGAACAATTGCCCGGCGTTCAAATCGATTACCTCACCTTAAAAATTAAGTTAACAATAGAATTATTATTATAGGTTAACTCAAAGCCTGGATCGCTCCCTATGGTTAAGGGAAAATTAAAAGAAAGGAATTTTTTTTGAAGAATATTATATTTTTTGCTGGGGATTATTAGCTGTATAGCATATTGTCTGAAAATTGACAAATTGACATACTACACTGCTGCCTAGGGTATAGTAGAGATAGGTTTGAAAATTTTCCAGGACATTCAAGCTTATTTTTCATAAGTGATAATATAGCCTATGTCTCTTTTCAATATATCATGAAATGGGCTAGATGAGCAAATTTTTTAACAAAAAAATTAAAGCCTCAAGCTTTCAAGATTGAAAAATCAGAAAAAAATGATTAGAAAAAAAGCTGATCACTCTTATATGCTCTTATATATCAGAACAACCATAAACCCTCAAAGGGGCTTAGCTCTTATTTAGGGTTATTTCTCTTGAATGGTAGCTAATAAATAAGAGCGAAGACGATATGGCCACTTAGAAAAAAGAAGAAAGATGGCTACTGGAGAGGCAAGGAGATGAGGCAAAAAAGGGCAAGACGTGAGACAAAAAGGGCAAAAATAAGCACCAAGGGCAAGAAAAAAATGACCTCAGCGCAAGTTGAGAATCGGCCGCATAATCTGGAACATGACAAAGGGGCACCCCTTATTTAAGGAGATGCCCCTCTCTTTGGCTTTAAGTGTTCTTCAAAAAGATGTCTTGTGGCTTAAGCCACGAAGTCTTGTCTTAAGCCATGAAGCCGCTTAAAAATTAGAAAATAACAGCCGAATTAGCAGGAGAAGTGGTCGTATTGTTAAACAGATTTGGGAAAAGTTGATTATATAGGCCAGCTACCCCAAGCAGCGGAGCAATCTGCAAGAAGGGGATTTGGTAATTTACCCCAGCGCCGGTATCAACCGTGTAGTACAGGTTGTTAACTCCAAAAGGAGTGCCAAATCCGTACAGCCCACCGTAGAGACCACCGTAGAGACCACCATAGAGCCCACCATATAGTCCATAGCCACCATACATTCCGCCATACAGGCCATATAATCCACCATATAGCCCATAGCCGCCATACAGCCCGCCATACAGGCCATATAAACCACCGTAAAGACCACCATACAACCCATAGCCACCATACAGACCACCGTACAGACCATATAATCCGCCATATAGCCCATAGCCGCCGTACAGCCCGCCATAGAGCCCGCCGTATAATCCGTAATATGCCTGATCCTCTCTAACGAGCCCAGAGCCAGAGTCAGTACTTTCCTGAGCCTTAACCCCAGGTACGGTAACGATTGATCCGATAACGAAAACAGCAACTAGAGCAACTCTCAAAAACCAGTTCTTTTGCATTGAATCCCTCCTTGGGTTTATGAATAATACAAGTTAAAAAATTCAACCAGAATATGTGAAGTTCTTTAAGGAATTACAATTCGATCGCTAACCGAACCACCTCCTTTTTGATTACCCTAATTACATTTAAATTCTTCTTTTACTCTCTGCTTTTACTCTCTGCGAAATTCAAATACTCTCTTTTGAGCCTCAAAAGCATATCAACCAGGGCAAAGGAGCAGCGCGCCATTTTTCGGTGTTGAACAGAAATATCTGACTGCTTAAGCGGCCTGCTTGAGCGGCCTAACTTAAAATCAAATCAAGCCAAGGTCCTTATTAAGCAGGTCCTTTTGCTGAGACAAAAAAGACGCACTTATCCCTTGGAGGGAGCCTATTATGTTTATTTAGACAGATAGAGTTATAGAGAATAATACCTTCTTTGAGGAGGGAAACAGCCTTTTTTTAAAATAGAACCATCCATCCAGCGCCCACTTCTTTTGTCTGAAGCGTCTTTGATGATGGGCGATGGGCGATTGTCGACAGGCCTTTTTGATCCCCAGCTCCCGTTAACTAAATCCCCATTTTAATTCTGAATATGCAACATATTCAAAAACTTCTTCAAAAACTTCGCCTTCCCAAAAGGATAAAGCTCACCACTAAAACTCCGAGCCTCATAAACCGCCCGAAAACCGCTCGCACCAGACCTCAATATCTCTTGAGGCTGATCATTACCCAGTGCATCTTGGGGCTCAGCTATATCTTGTTGGCTCAAGTTATATCTTTAGCTCATCGGCTTTTAGGATATCTTGAGGTTATTTTCCTATCTTGAGCTTATCGTCCTGGGTTAAGCTTATCGTCTTAGGTTTGGCGAGTTTCTTATGGATTCAACCTTTAGACGGAGCTAGGGCATTAATCTTACGCATAAGTTGGGATTTTTTTCTGGCTGCGGTATTTCTATGGATAACATTTTTTGAAACTGCTCTGTCAAGAGCAGAGACCGCCTCTTTTAAGGCAGCCTGCGCCTGGGTTAGGTTGTTATCCCCGATCGCGGCCAAAACCTTTTTGATGGTAGTACGAAGGTAAGATCGCCGGCTGCGATTTCGTAAAGCTCTTACTCTATCCTGTCGCATTCTTTTCTTTACTGACAGATGCTCTTGCATATTCTTTTTACTCCTTCCACAAAAATAAAATTATTGAGGGTTTATTTACTCACCAAAATTAGATACAATAGATGCTTATTTGACCCGATTGTTATACTTCTGGTTGTTATATCTTCCGACAGCCGCTTTAAATTCAATAAGAAAGCGGAAAAATCAATAGAAAGCTTTTATTGTACCAACAAATTTATCGTATCACAACAATTTTTTACTGGTTATTCCACTCTGCATCACGCTATCTATGTTATCACTCTCACCATAAGGGTTGATGATGAGTAAGATTAAAATTCATAACAAATACTGAAAATAATGTCAAGATCACTGGTAAGATTACAAGAACAATCCAAAGATACGCATAAAGAGTTGATTATTTCAGCAGGAATCATCAGTGCGGCTACCCTGTGCAGCCGCATTCTTGGCTTCCTGAGAGATATGATTATGGCTAATATGTTCGGAGCACATATGGCCACCGATGCCTTTTTGGTCGCCTTCCGCTTCCCTGACCTTCTCCGCCGTCTTATGGGTGAAGGGGCCTTAAGCTCTTCCTTTATTCCAGTTTTTACCGAATACCTTCACCAAAAAGGAAAGCAGGATTCCTGGAAACTGGCCAATAATGTAATCAGCCTGACCTTGGTTGCTACGGCAATCATGATAGCCCTCTTGCTCTTGTTTACCCCTTGGATCATCATGATTTGTGCTCCAGGATACCGCCACTCACCAGAAAAATTCTCTCTGACCATTCTCTTAGCTAGGATTCTTTTTACCTACGTTTTTTTTATCGGCCTTGGCTCTCTTGCTATGGGTATTCTAAATTCTCTCAACCATTTTCTGCTACCAGCCCTGTCTCCGGCGATTTTCAATATAGCTATAATCAGCAGCGCCTATCTCATTGCCCCCAGCCTAAAGGAGCCTATTGTCAGCCTGGCTATTGGTGTGCTGCTCGGGGGAGCAATTCAGCTCCTCTTTGAACTTCCGCTCCTAATCCGCAAAGGGATGAGATTTCGATTTTCTATAGATCTGCACCACGAAGGATTGAGGCGAATTGGGATGCTGATGCTTCCCTCAATTGTCGGCTTAGCCGTAGCAGAGATAAACAGCATGATCGATACGCTCTGCGCCACTTTCTTGCCAGAGGGAAGTGTATCGTATCTTTACTACAGCAATCAACTTATTCAATTTCCCCTTGGATTGTTTGGCATAGCTATTGGCACTGCTATCTTGCCTACTCTATCAGGACAAGCTGCTCGCGGGCAGGTCGAGGCCGTGAAGGAAACCTTCTCCCTTGGGCTACGCCTGGTAATGTTCATTACTCTTCCGGCAACTTTTGGCCTAATAATCTGCCGCCAGATGATTGTCAGTGTACTGTTTCAACGGGGAGCTTTTACTGCTGTGGCCGCCCAGGCCACAGCCAGAGCTCTTCTGCTGTATGCAGTCGGCCTGTTTGCCTACGCAGGTGTAAAGGTTGTTGTTCCGGTATTTTACTCTTTCCAGGATACGAAAGCACCGGTCAAGGCCGCGATTATCAGTATGATCTTCAATATTATCTTAAATATCACCCTGATGCGGCCACTCAAGCATGGAGGATTGGCTCTGGCTACTTCCCTGGCTTCAATTCTGCATCTTTTGAGCCTCTTTTACTACCTCAGAAGAAAAATGGGCCCCCTGGGTGGCCGAAAAATACTTTACTCATGCCTGAGGAGCGCACTAGCCAGTATCCTCACCGGAGCAGGAATCTGGATAATGGTCTGGCAAAGCAACTTCTTCGCCTTATCCCGGACGTATTGCTTTGTGGCCTTAATGATTACCATCTTGACCGCTATTTTGTTGTATGCTGCTATTTCATACCTTATGGGAAGCCCTGAGCTGTCCTTTCTGATAGATACCTTCAAATCAAGAGGTTAATTTATCTTAAGAAGATAGATCAGATGTTCCCCAGGTAAAAAACAATAGCTTAAAGTGGGAGATACAAGCGAAAAAAGCCTTTATTTCACCCCGGAAAGTGGTAAATGAGAAACTCCCCTCTATGGTAATCCGGTCAGGATCATACCAAGATCATATTAGGATTGGATATAATTGGGGAGCATCTGAATATAGATGATAAGGTTTTATGTTTTTCGGCAAATATGGTATATAAATATACTAATCAGATTCTATAGATCTTATGCCAGAGCGAATGCTTGATTGCATTTTAAAATCAATCAGTTAACTTTCACAAAATGTGTGAGTTAACATTCTGGAATATAAAGCTTTTCAGGTGTTCGCTCTGGATTCAGGATAGACGGACACAATATGAGGAGAAAAAATGAGTATGAGTCAAGAAGATAGCGCTAAAACCAAAAACCAGCCGCGAATTTCCCTCAGTATCACCGAAGAAGTCGAAAGAGGACTTTATGTAAACCAGGTCATTATCGGCCATTCTCAAAAGGAATTCATTATCGACTTCGGATTTTTGGCCCCACCGGGAAATAAAATCAAGATTCAAACCCGAGTGATCACTAACCCGATTGATGCTAAAATTCTCTACCTGTCGTTAAAAGAAAATCTTGAAAAATATGAAGAGAGATTCGGCACAATTCCAGTTCAGCTTCAAAAACTGCCCCCTGATGAGGGAACGCTACCCATCCATTGAGATAATTTTCTCAAGGCGATGATTATCACACCTTATCTACCAAGCAAAAGGTCTTATAGCACCATAAATACAACCCATATTCCCGATCCTGGAGAAGAATTTGGTCGATAAGAGAAGGGAGGATACCCTTCCCCAATTATCATCACAAGCACTAAAGACAAGCATCAAAACTTCCCGCAAGTTGAGCGAAGCATTTATCTAGATAGGACTTGTGATAGGCTCAAAGTTTAAAACTCTTATCCCTAAGGAGGTTAATATTATGAAAAGAACCACGTCTCTCATAGTCATAGGAACCCTTTTGACCGGCTCTTGTTATCTGATGAGCGGTTGCGCAGCCAGCAATACGGCTAAAGGCGCAGGAATTGGTGCAGCAGCTGGGGCTACACTCGGTGGAATCATAGGGCATCAGTCAGGACATGGGGCTCAAGGCGCGATCATTGGAGGAGTTGCTGGTGGTGCTCTCGGTGCCCTAATCGGCAAGCGTCTCGATAGGCAAAAGGAGGAGTTGGAAAAGGTACCTGGAATGCAAAATGTTCAGGTCAATGAACAGGAGCAGACAATTAGCGCCTCTATCCAGATACTGTTTAATGTAGACAGTGATCAGATTAAACCGGGCGAAGCTAAAAAGCTCGATGAGCTAGCCGCTGTTTTCGCTAAGTATCCAGAAAATATAGTGGTAATTGAAGGACACACGGACAGTGATGGCTCCGAGGAGTATAACCAAAAACTTTCAGAGAGAAGAGCCCGCTCGGTGGAGAATTATCTTAGAGGAAAACACCTTAATATCGCAAGTCTCAGTTCTGTAGGGTATGGCGAATCAAGACCGATTGCATCAAATGACACGCCAGCGGGAAAAGCAGCAAATCGCCGGGTGGAGTTAAAAATTTCCGTTGATCCCAAAAGAGTTCCACAAGAATAAGTTAAAAGGCCTAAAATCCCAGGGGGAGGGAGCACCACCATAAGCTCACCTCCCTCTCACACACATAAGCTTCCCCTAATATCAACAAAAGACATGCCCAAAGCCAAGCAGCTTCTCCATCCGGCTAAAAACATATGAGAAGCCCTGAACCCGTGGGCTCTTATTCCCTTCAATCGTATAGAGCATACCATATTTAAGCTGATGAACTAACCCAACATGCCCCTGCCAGCCGTCTGCCTTAACCCGCCACCAGAAAACTAAATCTCCAGGCTGCGGAATATATCTATCAGAGGGGCTTTTGGCCCAGCCCTTTTTCTGAAATTTTTTCAATAAATCACGGGCGCTTGCCGAATAAGAAAAGGGCATTTTTTCTTTCTCTCCACCAACAGCCTGCAAAAAACACCAGCTTACAAACGAGGCACACCACGGATTCCCTGGGCCAAGGCCAGCCGGAGCCAAATACTTGCAAACCCAAGGACCTTGATTATTCCCACCAACTTCACCTGCTCCTGCTTTGAGCTCACTAATAGCCGCACTCAAGGCTGCCCGCCCTATGCTGCTTCCCCCCGCCTCCTCGGGCGGCATCTCCTGGTAGTTTATAGCGACAGGACGGTCAATCACAGGTTTAGGATGGGTGAGACTCCACCAGGTCAGTGGGCCCACCTGTCCATCTACCCGAAGCGGCTCACCATGCTGATCTAGGTTTTGAGATTGAAAGGCTCGGACTGCCCTCTCCGTTTCTATTCCAAAGATGCCATCAAGACTGACCGGAAAGCCGTGCTCGACTAAGAGTTTTTGAAGCTGTAAAACCTCTTCTCCTTGAGCCCCTTTCTTTAGTAGGCTACTCATACATAAATCCTCCATGTGTATAAATTAAGGGGAAAACCCTTTTGAAAAAGGGTTTTCCCCTTGTAACCCCTTTCCTAAAACTTTAATATTTTAATATTAAAGTCTTAGGAGGATGGTTTGGAAGGAACCCTTATTGAATAAGGGTTCCTTCCAAAATTCACAACTTCACTTCAATCCAGCTCAAGGCAATAAGTTATCAAGACATGAAGTCTGTCCCAAATACTTCTTAAACAGGCATAGAGCATCTGCTGGAGAAAAAGCGCCATCCCGATTGACATCTGCACACTCAGGGCACGGACCTAATCCCAGATAGCACCGGAAGGCAATTAGCGCATCCTGCGGCGTGATCACTCCATCTGCATTCAGATCCCCCGTGCAGGCTCTGAGGCAGAGGCAGCCGCCAGATGAGGAAAGATTAGCCAAATCATCGGTTAGTTTCTCAAGCCCAAGGGAGAAGCACTCATTGTCAACCCCTCCGACTATCTTAAATTTCAACCAGACAATATAGCCGCTCGCTTTCTTCTGTATACCACCAGCAGTGGATATTCCAGCTACTCTGAGCCTGCCAGGGCTGACCTTACTGACATCGAACAGGGCAAAAGAGACGACCAAATCTCCCCGCTCATAGGCCGTATATTCCATGACAGCAGGA
>Ga0207433_10011582_pt1 | contig 13398 bp, 10 predicted proteins | sample YelNatPaOPGAMG01_FD_187559 | JGI IMG/M metagenome (GOLD analysis project Ga0207433, IMG submission 187559) | Hot spring thermophilic microbial communities from Obsidian Pool, Yellowstone National Park, USA - OP-RAMG-01 (SPAdes) (version 3) | ecosystem: Environmental > Aquatic > Thermal springs... | reverse complement strand
TCGGCGCCCCCCCATTCCAGCGCGCTGCCCAGGCCGTACCAGCCGGTGATGATGGCGCGGCACTGGGTCCATGCGAACACCCATGGAATCGCGCGCAGGTCTTCCACGCCGCGCATGCTGCGCCGGCGCGAAGGACGCGAACCCATCGCCATGCGCTCGATCACGTCGATCGGCGTGGCGGTGCGGAAGTAGTCGATGAAACCGGGGCGGTCGATCAGCGCTCGGTAGGCCTGCCGACTGCGCGCGGCGAGCGCGCTCATGCGTTCGCGCCAGACATCTTCGCGCGATTCCTCCTCGCGCGGACGCAGGCTGGCGCGCAGCACTGCGCCCACGGTCTGTTCCAGGTTGCGCAGGGCCAGCGCACGGATGCCGTACTTGCGGTGGATCACCTCGCCCTGTTCGGTAACGCGCAGCACCCCGGCCACCGAACCGCGCGGCGAGGACATCAGCGCCGGCGTGATGCGCGCGCCGCCACGGCTGGCCGAACCGCCACGGCCATGGAAGAACGACAGCCGGATGCCTGCCTCGTGCGCCGCCTCCAGCAGTTCGACCTGGGCACGCTGCAGGCCCCAGCGCGAGGCCAGCGTGCCGCCGTCCTTGCCGCTGTCCGAATAGCCCAGCATCACCCACTGGCGATCGCCGCGGGCACGCAGGTGGGCGCGGTAAACCGGGTCGCCGAGCAACGCGCGCAGGGTCGCCGGCGCGTTCTTAAGGTCGTCTACCGTCTCGAACAGCGGCGCAATGTCCAGCGGCACGCGGGCCTCGTCGTCGACCAGGCCGCCGTAGCGCGCCAGCGCCAGCACCGCGAGCACGTCGGCGGCGCTGCGCGCCATGCTGATGATGTAGAGGCCGGTGGCTTCCGCGCCGTAGCGGCGGCGCGTCTCGCCCAGGGTGCGGAACACCGCGTGCAACCGCAGCGCCGTCTCGTCATCGCTGGTATCGAACGGCTGTTCGCCGCTGGCATGGGGACGCAGGCGATCGGTCCGCGCGCTGGCGTCGCGCCCGCTCCACTCCGGGTCGCCGATCAGCACGGCCAGGGCGTCGTCGTGCACGCGCGAGTCCTGCCGCACGTCGAGCCGGGCCAGGTGGAAGCCGAAGGTACGCACGCGGCGGATCAGCCTGCGCACCGCATAGGCCCCGGCGTGCAGGCCGCGGTGCCCGATCAGGCTGTCGTCGATCAGCTGCAGGTCGTCGAGCAGCTCGGCGACAGAGGCATAACCTTCCGGGTGGTGATCCTCGTGGGTCGCCTGCAGCCGCGCGCCGATCAGGGTGAGCAGGCAGCGGTACGGCATGTCGGCGTGGCGCGGGCGGATCTGCGCGGCCGCCTGCGGAAAGCGTTCGCGATAGTCGGCCAGGCGCTGCGCCAGGCGCGGATCAACAGCGACGCGGCCTTCGGTCTGGCTGAGCAGGCGGGCCAGCGTGTCGACGTCGGCGATGTAGTGTTCCAGCACGTGGGCGCGCTGCGTGGCGAGGCTGGCGGCGATGGTGTCGGCGCCCACGTTGGGGTTGCCGTCCATGTCGCCACCGACCCAGTTGGCGAAACTCAGCAGGCGGGGCAGCGGCATCTCGATGCCGTAGACCTGCCGCAGCGCGTCGCCCAGCGATTCGTAAAGCGCGGGCACGATGCGGTAGATCGGGTTGGCGATGTAGAAGCCGACATGGTGGTGCTCGTCCTGCACCGTGGGGCGGATCGGCGAGGCCTCGGCGGTCTGCCAGCCGGAGGACAGCGCCATGAAGATGCGGTCGTCGTCCTCCGCGCGCTCCTGCGGCGTGCGGGTGGGATCGAAGTCGTCCACCAGCGCGCGCACGATCGCCTGCTCCTTTTCCAGCAGCGAACGGCGCACAGCCTCGGTGGGATGAGCGGTGAACACCGGCTCGACGTGCAGTTTCGGCAACCAGCCGAGCAGTTCGTCGACGGTCACGCCCTGCGACTTCAGCCGGGTCAGCACGTCGAGCAGCGACTCGGGCTGCGCCGCACCGGTTTCGCGCTGGTAGTCGCGGCGACGGCGGATGCGGTGCACCCGCTCGGCGGTGTTCACCGCCTGGAAGTAGGTGGCGAAGGCGCGTGCCAGCGCCTCGGCGTGCTCCGCATCCAGTCCGGCCAGCGAGTCGGCCAGGCCGTCCACCGCCTCGCCGTCGAGGCGGCGGCGGATGGCGGCGGTACGCACCTGCTCCACACGATCGAAGAAGGCCTCGCCCCCCTGTTCGGCCAGCATGCGACCGACCATCGCACCGAGCCGGTGTACGTCTTCGCGCAGTGGGCCGTCGTGCGGCAGGAAATCGGGGTCGCGGCTCGCTTCCATCAGTCCCTCCGGTAAATGGATCGTCTCGAATTCATCCGCACGAGCACGACCCCGTCATTCCGGCAGTCGCCGGAACCCAGTGTCTTCAACGCGGCGCCAGGGCGCTGGATCCGGGCATTTGCCGGGATGACGGCCATCGAGGCTCGTTCGGGTATGTCCCCTAGCCTACAGAATTTGTGTGATGACGCTGCTTACAAGTTGTCATAACGCTACAATCAACCCTTTCCATCGAGGGGCGCTGCGACCGTGCGCACCACGGCCAGGCTCGATGGACGCTCAACCTTCCAACGGCGCCCGGATAGCTGCGACCCGCTCGCAGACTGACCCGGAGATATCTATGAACGCTGTCACCCAAGACGCCATTGCCCAGGACTACAAGGTCCGCGACATCAGCCTGGCCGACCTCGGCCGCCGCCGCATCCGCATGGCCGAAGAGGAAATGCCCGGCCTGATGCAGATCCGTGCCCGCTATGCGCCGCAGCAGCCGCTGAAGGGCGTGCGGCTGTCGGGCTCGCTGCACATGACCAAGGAAACCGCGGTGCTGATCGAGACGCTGAGCGCGCTGGGCGCCTCGGTGCGCTGGGCCTCGTGCAACATCTTCTCGACCCAGGACGACTGTGCCGCCGCGATCGCCGCCGCGGGCATCCCGGTGTTCGCCTGGAAGGGCGAGACGCTGGAAGAATACTGGGAGTGCACGCTGGACATGCTGACCCACCCCGGCATGCAGGGCCCGGAGCTGATCGTCGACGACGGCGGCGACGCCACGTTGCTGATCCACAAGGGCGTGGAGATGGAAGACGGCTCCGACTGGGTCGACCAGCCCGGCGCCAACCACGAGGAACAGGTGATCAAGGACCTGCTCAAGCGCACGCGCAAGGAACGCCCCGGCTTCTGGAAGAAGGTCGCGGCCGACTGGAAGGGCGTGTCCGAGGAGACCACCACCGGCGTGCACCGCCTCTACCAGATGATGGAAGCGGGCAAGCTGCTGGTCCCGGCGATCAACGTCAACGACTCGGTCACCAAGAGCAAGTTCGACAACCTTTACGGCTGCCGTGAATCGCTGGCCGACGGCATCAAGCGCGCCACCGACCTGATGGTCGCCGGCAAGGTCGCGGTGGTCTGCGGCTACGGCGACGTGGGCAAGGGCTGCGCGCACTCGCTGAAGGGTTTCGGTGCCCGCGTGATCGTCACCGAGATCGATCCGATCAACGCCCTTCAGGCGGCGATGGAAGGCTTCGAGGTCACCACCATCGAGGACACCCTGGGCCGTGGCGACGTCTACGTCACCACCACCGGCAACAAGGACATCATCACGCTGGAACACATGGCGGCGATGAAGAACAACGCACTGGTGTGCAACATCGGCCACTTCGACAACGAGATCCAGATGGATCGCCTGAACAAGGCCGAAGGCGTCACCCGCGAGAACATCAAGCCGCAGGTGGACCGCTACACCTTCGCCAAGACCAACCACAGCATCTACATGCTGGCCGAGGGTCGGCTGGTGAATCTGGGCTGCGCCCACGGCCACCCCAGCTTCGTGATGTCCAACAGCTTCAGCAACCAGACGCTGGCGCAGCTCGACCTGTGGGCGAACCGGGACCGCTACGAGAAGACCGTGTACCGCCTGCCGAAGAAGCTGGACGAGGAAGTGGCGCGCCTGCACCTGGAGCAGATCGGCGTGAAGCTGACCCGGCTGACGCCCGAACAGGCCGCCTACATCGGCGTGCCGGTGGATGGCCCGTACAAGCCGGAGCACTACCGCTACTGATCGGCCGGCGCGTCGTCGCATCGGGAAAGGGCGCCGCACGGCGCCCTTTTTCATGGCCCCGGCGCTGATGAAGGCCGGCGGTGTATCCGCGCTGACCTGGGTCTCGTCGGAGAGGTTCTCGACCAGCGCCTGCGCCGGATGCGCGCCGCTCAGGTTGAGCTGCGACCCGGGATGGGTCAGCCCCTGCTTCATGCTCACCACCGGATAGGCCAGGATGGTGAAGTCCGGCCGCGCCTAGACCTTGCCGATGGCGTCATGCGAGATCGCCGTATCCGCCGCGAAGTGCGCCGACACAGTCGCGGCCACGAGGCCGCCGGCAGAGAAGCCCATAATGCCGATGCGGCGCGGATCGAGCCCGTACTGCGCGGCGTGGTAACGCACCCGGCGCATGGCTCGGCGGCCGTCATCGATCGGCTGCGGAAAGCCATGTTCCGCGCCATGCCGATACTGCAGCACGAAGGCCGCCACGTGATGGCGGTTGAACCACTGCGCGGCCAGGGTACCTTCCCAATCGGTGGCCAGGTCGTGATAGCCGCCACCGGGACAGATCACCACAGCCGCGCGGGCAGGATCGCTCTCCGGCAACTAGACCGTGAGGGTCGGCAATGCCTGCTTGCGTGGTCCGTCCGGCGGCGCCCCGCCCGACCACAGCCCGACGACCGACGCCGGCTTGCGCGCAGCCAGGACTGCGACCGGCAGCGCGATCAGCCATCCCGGGACAACGAACCGGCGGCAACGCATCGTCTGACCTTGCGAATATGCAACAAAACGGCGCAACACCACGTTGTCGCACACACGCCCATCCACGTCCAATCGATGTCGGCAACCTTGCCCGGGCGGTCGGCAGCGCAAACGAAGACGGCGGCCGAAGCGGCCGCCGTCGGGTGCAGGTGGGCCAGACGGCGCCTGCGGATCAGACCGGTTCCAGCCAGCCCCACTTGTCGTGCGTCTTGCCGCTGAACAGGCCGAAGTAGAGCTCCTGCAGACGACGCGTCACGCGGCCGGCCTTGCCGGCCCCGATCTGCTTGCCGTCGATGGCGCGGATCGGCGTGATCTCCGCCGCGGTGCCGCACATCAGCACCTCGTCGGCCAGGTACAGGTATTCGCGCGGCAGATCGCGCTCGACCACCTCGATACCGTCCTCGCGTGCCAGGACCTTGATCGTGTCGCGGGTAATGCCGGTGAGGATCGAGGCGCTGGCGGGCGTGGTGTGCAGCACTCCGTCGAAGACCAGGAACAGGTTCTCGCCCGCGCCCTCGCTGAGCAGGCCGGTGGAGGCCAACGCAATGCCCTCGCCGAAACCGAGCCGGCGCGCCTCGCGCGCGACCAGCTGGCCGGACAGGTAGTTGCCGCCGGCCTTGGCGCCGGCCGGAACGGTGTTCGGCGCGAAACGCTGCCAGCTCGAAACGCAGGCGGTGATGCCCTGTTCCAGCGCCTCCGGCCCCAGGTACGGGCCCATCGGCCAGGCGGCTACCGCCACGTCGATCGGCGTCTCGGCCGACAGGCCGAAACCGCCCAGGCCGCGGAAGGCCACCGGACGCAGGTAGGCGGCCGTAAGCTCGTTCTTCCGGATCACCTCGCGGCAGGCAGCGGCCAGCTCGTCCTGCGTGCAGGGCAGCTGCATATCGTAGATGCGCGCCGACATGTACAGCCGCTTCAGGTGGTCGGTCAGGCGGAAGATCGCCGCGCCTTCAGGCGTGGCGTAACTGCGGATGCCCTCGAAAACCGAGGAACCGTAATGCAGCGCGTGCGACATCACGTGGGTCGTGGCCTCGGCCCACGGCTTGATCGAGCCGTTCTGCCAGATCCAATCGGGGTACTGCTGCGCCATGGCGAATCTCCGTTGGGGACCGCCTATGATAACCCCTCGAAGGCCATGAATCTCAGCCCCCGGCCTGCAGCCACAGGCAGCCGGCCTGGGGTATCACCGGGAAATAGCTCTGCCCGGGTTCGCCCGAGCCATCGTCCGACGCGGTACTGAGTTGCAGCCCCTGCGGCGGTGCGGCGGGCACGTCGACCGAAGCGGCCGAGGCCGGGCCGCCTTCCGTGCCCACCACGGTATCGCCATCGATCACCTGCACGCCCAGCAGCGGCTGTCGCATCAGGCGTCCCAACGCGAGGATATCCGCCACCGCGGTCGGCCCGCCGTAGCCCTGCCACAGCATCAGCCCGGCCATGCGGTTCGGGTCGTGTGCGGCGAACGCGTCCACCACCCGCCGCTTCAGCGTGTCGATGCTTGCCGCGCAGTGCACCAGCGCCGTCGGCGCGGCGACCGATGCCTGCGCAGCCCCCGCCGCGGGCGAGGCTGTCACCCGCATCGCGTGCATCGATGCGCAGGTGCGATCCGTGAAGACCGGGTTGCCGTTCGCGTCCACGCAATGATGGATGGGATCCTTTGCATGCGCGACGGCAGCGCAGGCCAGCAGCAGCAGGAAGATCAGCAGGCGCATCGCGCAAGCATAGCGCCGCGCCCGCCGCGTTCAGCGCAACCGCTCCAGAATCGCCAGCGTCGCGCGGGCGCGGTTCAGGGTGTAGAAGTGCAGCCCCGGCGCTCCACCGTCGAGCAGGCGTCGGCACAGCTGTGCCACCACCTCGATGCCCAGCTCGCGGACCGACGTCGCATCGTCGCCGTGCGCCTGCATCCGCTTCGCGATCCAGCGCGGAATTTCCGCCCCACAGGCATCGGAGAAGCGCTTGAGCTGGCTGAAATTGGCGATCGGCATGATCCCCGGCACGATCGGCACCGACACACCCAGCCGCTGCACGTCGTCGACGAAGCGGAAATAGGCGTCTGGGTTGAAGAAATACTGCGTGATCGCGCCGTTGGCGCCCGCATCGACCTTGGTCCGGAAGTGGCGCAGGTCGGCCAGTGCGTCGTCCGCCTGCGGATGGACTTCGGGATAGGCCGCCACCTCGATGTGGAAATGATCGCCCGAATGCTCGCGGATGAAGCGCACCAGTTCGGCGGCGTAGCGGAAATCGCCCGGCGTGGCCATGCCCGAGGGCAGGTCGCCGCGCAGCGCCACGATGCGCCGGTAGCCCGCGGCGCGGTACTCGTCGAGCAGCGCGGCGATCTCGTTGCGGCTGCCGCCCATGCAGGACAGGTGCGGTGCGACGTGGAAGCCGTGCTTCCGATGCAGCCGCTGCACTGTCTCGGCGGTGTAGCTCAGGGTGGAGCCGCCCGCGCCGAAGGTCACCGACACGTATTCCGGCCGCACCGCCTTGAGCGCGGCGGCGGAGCGGTCGAGTTGCGCACGCTGCTCGTCGGTCTTGGGCGGGAAGAATTCGAGGCTGATCGACGGCATCGGGCAGATCTCTTTGGGCGATATCGCGATTATATATATCTCTTGTTCCGGATGAAGCGATAAAATCTCCTAACCGCACAGCCGCAGCCGCTGCCGCGCGGACGGAACCGGCCGCCGCATCCAGGCTGCGGAACCCGGGTACGACTCTCGCGACGAGCCCGCGCCCGCGTCTTCCCGCTCCGATCCAGCGGCGCATCGGCTTGCGGCGCTGATGCTGACGCATCGACCGCGCACAGTGGCCGTCAAGCCACGGCACGACCCGCACACCCTGCGCATCCATCGCGTGGTCACGGAAGGCCGCGGCTCACGCATGGCCACTCTTCCATGACGGTCCGACACCGGTCCGCGCGGCTGACAGCGGCCGCCAAGGTCTGTCATCATCGGAGACTTGTGCCGTCGGGGAGACGGCTTTCTCCTTGGCCGTCCGGGAGCCTGCATGTCTCATCATTCCAACTCGATCCGCCGCGACGTCCGCGCCTTTCCCCTCATGCTCACCGGCCTCGGCTCGATCATCGGCTCCGGCTGGCTGTTCGGCGCCTGGAACGCCGCCAAGCTGGCCGGCCCCGGGGCGACCTGGGCCTGGGTGATCGGCGCCGCCGTGATCATGGTGATCGCGCTGACCTACGCCGAGCTCGGCGCGATGTTCCCCGAATCGGGGGGCATGGTGCGCTACGGCCATTACTCGCACGGCTCGCTGGTCGGCTTCATCGCCGCCTGGGCCAACTGGATCGCCATCGTCTCGGTGATTCCGGTGGAGGCCGAGGCGTCGGTGCAGTACATGTCCGGCTGGAAGTGGCAGTGGGCGCAGAACCTCTACCACGTCACCAACGGCCACGGCGAACTGGCACCGGTCGGCCTGATGATCGCCGCGGCGCTGGTGGTCATGTACTTCCTGCTCAACTTCTGGAGCGTGAAGCTGTTCGCCCACTCCAACACGGCGATCACCATCTTCAAGCTGATCGTGCCGGCCGCCACGGGCCTGGCGCTGATCGCCAGCGGCTTCCACCACTCGAACTTCTCGGTGGGCCTGCACGGCGGCACCCACGTCAGCGACTTCGCGGCGATCCTTACCGCCGTGGCCACTGCGGGCATCGTGTTCAGCTTCAACGGCTTCCAGAGTCCGGTGAACCTGGCCGGCGAGGCGCACAATCCGGGCAAGAGCATTCCGTTCGCGGTGATCGGCTCGATCGTGCTGGCCGCCGTGGTCTACCTGATCCTGCAGGTCGCCTATCTGGGCGCGGTACCGCCGGACATGCTGGCCAAGGTGGGCTGGCACGGCATCGACTTCAGCTCGCCGTTCGCCGAGCTGGCGGTGATCCTCAACCTGAACTGGCTGGCCCTGCTGCTTTACGCCGACGCCTTCATCAGCCCCAGCGGCACCGGCATGACCTACACCGCGACCACCGCGCGGATGATCTACGGCATGGAGCGCAACGGCACGCTGCCGAAGGTCTTCGGCCGTATCCACCCGAAGTGGGGCGTGCCGCGCCCGGCGATGTGGCTGGACCTGGTGGTGGCGTTCCTGTTCCTGTTCTTCTTCCGTGGCTGGGGCACGCTGGCGGCGGTGATCTCGGTGGCCACCGTGATCTCCTACCTCACCGGCCCGGTGAGCGTGATGACCCTGCGTCGCACCGCACCCGAACTCAAGCGCCCGCTGCGCCTGATCGGTCTGCCGGTGATCGCCGGCGTGGCCTTCATCATGGCGACCGAGCTGCTGTACTGGGCACGCTGGCCGCTGACCGGCGAGATCATCCTGCTGATGGTGGTGGCGCTGCCGGTTTACCTGTACTACCAGGCGAAGAACAACTGGCACGACTTCGGCAGACACATGAAAGGTGCCTGGTGGCTGATCTGCTACCTGCCGATGATGGCGATCGTCTCCTGGCTGGGCAGCACCACCTTCGGCGGTCACGGCTACTTGCCATACGGCTGGGATCTAGCCACGGTGGCCGTGGTCGGCCTGGTGTTCTACTTGTGGGGCGTCCGCGCCGGCTGGCGCACGCCGTCGGTGGAAGCGGCGCGGATCGAGGCGCACGACGAGCCGGGCGAGCCGCTGGTGCCGCCGGACGAGTACGACGCCGAACGCATCACCGGGCATTGATCCGCAACCGCTTCGCACGCGATGCAACTCGCACGCGATGCAACTCGCGCGCGAAGCGAGTTCAACCGAGCGCCAGCACGTCACCGAGCAGGGCCTGCGCGGTGACGTCCGGGCCTGCACCCGGGCCCTGGATCACCAGCGGCTGGGTGTTGTAGCGGGTGGTGGTGAGCGCGAACTGGTTGTCGGTGCCGTACAGGCGCGTGGCCGGGTGCGTCTCGGCCACTTCCACCAGCCCGACATGGGCGCGTCCACGCTGGTTGAGGCGCGCCAGGAAGCGGATCGAACCACCACGCGACCTGGCCTCGGCATGGCGTTCGGCGAGGACCTCGTCCAATTCCCCGATGCGCACGAAGAAGGTGGGCAGATCCACATTGCGCAGCGCTTCGGGCACTAGGCTTTCCACCTGCACTTCTTCCGGACGCAGCGCGAAGCCGGCGCAGCGCGCGAGGATCAGCAGCTTGCGCGCCACGTCGCCGCCGGAAAGGTCGTCGCGCGGGTCCGGCTCCGTGTAGCCCAGCTCGCGGGCACGCAGCAGCAAGGCCGAGAACGGCTGGCTGCCGTCGTATTGATTGAACAGGTACGACAGCGAACCGGAGAACACGCCTTCCAGCGTCAGCAGTGCATCGCCGCAGGCGCGCAGCCGGCGCAGGGTGGAGATCACCGGCAAGCCGGCGCCCACGGTGGCGGAGTCGCCGTAGCGCGCGCCGCCCGCCAGCGCTTCCTGCAGCGCGCGCCAGCCCGGCAGGTCGCCACCGGCCAGTGACTTGTTCGCGGTGACCACGTGATAGCCACGGGCCAGCCAGTCGGCATGGCGCGAGGCCAGCTCGGCACTGGCGGTGGCATCGACGACCACCTTGTGCGCGGCGCCGCTGGCGTCGAGTGCAGCCAGCAGGGCGGTATCGTTGCGCGGATCGCCTTCGCTCTTCAGGCGTTCGCGCAGGTTGCGCGAGGCCAGCCTCCCCGGCTCGGTCTGCTGGCGGCGTGAGTTGGCCGCGCCGACCAGACGAAGATGAGCCGCCGCCGGCGTATTGAGCAACCTGAGAAAGGCCCCGCCGACCACGCCGGTGCCCAGCAGCACCATCGCCGTACCCGCGCTCGCAGCGGCGTGACTGGTCTGTCCGGTCAACGCCCCCTCCTTGGAACCCGCTTCCAGCACTGCATTCATGCGCTGACCCTGCGTTTGGATTTTCCCGCCGCCTCGGCGCGCTGCAGGGCGGCGTCGAGATCGCGCAGCAGATCGTCGCCGTCCTCGATGCCGATCGACAAGCGCAACAGCGTGTCGGCGATGCCCGCCTTGCGGCGCGCCTCCGGCGCCATCGCGGCGTGCGTCATCGTGGCCGGGTGCGCGACAAGACTCTCCACACCGCCAAGCGACTCGGCCAGCGAGAAGTAGTGCAGGCCATCGACGAACGCCTCGATCTGGGCCACCTCGCCTTCCAGCTCGAAGCTCAGCATCGCGCCGAAACCCTGCTGCTGGCGCGCGGCCAGCGCATGGCCGGGGTGGTATTCCAGGCCCGGGTAATAGACCTTGCGCACGGCCGCATGGCCGTCCAGGCGACTGGCGATGCGCACCGCGTTCTCCTGGTGCTGGCGCAGCCGCACGCTCAGCGTGCGCAGGCCGCGCAGGGTAAGGAAGCTGTCGAACGGCGCACCGGTGAGGCCATTGCAGTTGCCCCACCATTTGATCTGCTCGGCGACCGCCGCGTCGCGCGCCACCACCGCGCCGCCCACGACATCGCTGTGGCCGTTGATGTACTTGGTGGTCGAATGCACCACCACGTCCGCACCCAACGTCAGCGGTTGCTGCAGTGCCGGCGACAGGAAGGTGTTGTCCACCACCACCAGCGCGCCCACCGCATGCGCGGCCTGCGCCACATGGCGGATGTCGGTGATCCGAAGCAACGGGTTGGACGGCGTCTCCACCCAGACCAGCGCCGGCTTCTCCACCAGCCCGGCCGCCAGGGCGGCCGGATCGGTGAGGTCGGCGAACTGCACGCGGAAGCGGCCTTTCTTCGCCCAGGCGTCGAGCAGGCGCCAGGTACCGCCGTAGCAGTCGTGCGCGGCCAGCACCAGGCCACCGGCCGGCACCAGTTCCAGCGCCAGTGCCACCGCGGCCATGCCGCTGGCGGTGACCACCGCACCCACGCCCTGCTCCAGCTCGGCCAGCGCTTCGGCCAGCAGGTCGCGGGTGGGATTGCCGCTGCGCGAGTAGTCGTAGGGCCGCTTCCGGCCGAAACCTTCGAAGCTGTAGTTGGTGGAAAGATGCAGCGGCGGCACCACCGCGCCGTGCTGGGTATCGGATTCGATGCCGGCGCGCACGGCGCGCGTGGCGGCAGCAGCCTCGGGGATGAAATCGGCGCTCATGGGTCAGACTCCACAACAGCAGGGGATGGCCTGGCGCAGCAGCGGCGCCAGCTTGCCGGTTTCTTTCAGGAACGCGTCGTGGCCATAGGGGGAGTCGACCACTTCCAGCGTGGCCGGACCGCGCACGCGGCGCTGCAGCTCGCAGAGGTCGGCCAGCGGCACCAGGCGGTCGGTGGGAAAGCCGATCAGGGTGGTCGGAGCCTGCACCGACTCCGGGGCGACGTCGTGCAGGTCGATCGACTCGGACAGCGCCAGGAAGCGCTGGACGTCGAAGCGCTCGACGAAACGACGGCCGGCGTTCTCCAGGTAGTCCTCTACCGGGAAGTGGAAGCGGCCATCGCGGAATTCGGCTTCACTGCCGAAACGACGCGAGAATTCCTCGCCGCCCCGGTAGGTGGTCATTGCCAGCTGCCGCGCCAGCGCCAGCGCGTCGTCGGCACGGCCCGTTTCCAGGCCGAGCCGGACGATCTGCCGCTGAATCGAGCGCTGCGCGGTCGACAACGGATGCGAACGATGGGCACCCGCCAGCAGTACCAATCGCTCGAGCCGGGCCGGGTGACGCGCGGCGAAGGCCAACCCCACCATGGCGCCGTAGGACGATCCCACGAAGGCAGCCACGCAGCCGACCCCCAGCGCATCCACCAGCGCGGCCAGCGCATCGGCCTGGTCCTCGCTGGAAACCGCATGCACGTCGTCGCCAAGCGAGGCCGGGGTCAGCCAATCGATGCTGAGCACGCGGCAGGCGGCCAGGTCGATGGCTCGCCCCTCGCCCACCAGCTCCGACCACCAGCCCGGCACGCCATTGGCCGCCGTGGCCACGTCGCGGTCGGCCGAGATCCCGCCCAGCACGATCACCGTGGGCGCATCCGGCGCGCCGCACCAGCGGTAGGCCACTTCCACTTCGCGCGAACCCTGCCCATAACGAGGCATCAGCGTCACCCGACGGCTGTTGCGCTGGTCGGTCAGCGCCTGGCGCGGAAACAGCGGCACGATCACGGCCGTGGGCCGTTCGTCGGTGGAGGCTTGAGCATGCGAAGCGGGCATCGGTGGTTCTCCTGTGGCATCGCCCCTGCGGAGAACCTGCGAAGAGTTGTCGCCAAGTCAAACGCGACCGCATCGCGATGACGACATCCCATCTACCGGTCGGCGCCGAAGCGCCCCGCAGGAGTTGGCACCGTCGCAGGACGTCCTGCAGGTTGCCCCGGCTTCAAAGGGCCTGTCCCTCAGCCGGTCTCGATGAGTGGGTTGAACTCTAGTCGCACCGGCAAACACGTGTCAATGGACGTATAGACGTCTAAACGCATGAAAGTCCTTATGCGCAGGTAAATTCACCCTTATGTCCATTCAGCATATGTGTCAATATCTTCATGGACGACACCCGGACAAGGCGTTCTGGCATGACGGGACGATGGCCATGAGCGACCCACGAGGCGAATGGACCAAGATACACATCGAGCTGCCCAATCACTGGTGGTTCAAGGGCGAGTCGATGTGGGCGGGGAATCTCGGCGACAACCTGTACGAAATTCGGAACATTCCCTTATGCGCCTATGG
>Ga0207433_10011578_pt1 | contig 13400 bp, 7 predicted proteins | sample YelNatPaOPGAMG01_FD_187559 | JGI IMG/M metagenome (GOLD analysis project Ga0207433, IMG submission 187559) | Hot spring thermophilic microbial communities from Obsidian Pool, Yellowstone National Park, USA - OP-RAMG-01 (SPAdes) (version 3) | ecosystem: Environmental > Aquatic > Thermal springs >... | reverse complement strand
CCAATTGACCAATTTTGATTATCGTGCTTACTGGGGGAATACTGAGATTGAGCTTCGGATTGTTCCTAAAAAACAGATTACAGTTTATCATCAAGGTAGACTTATTCAGAAATTTCCTTACAATGGTAAGAAATAATTGACAATTACAAGAGAATTAAATATCATAAAAAGGGGACATACCGCTTTGGAATTAAGGGGACATTTTGGCTTTGGAATAACATCCTTTTATACCCACATAATCTTGTAAATTTATTAATCACTACCTCTTTTAAACCCTCCATATCTACTGGATTCTTTAGTATCTCCTGCATAGATGTCATCTTGATATCCTTGAATCCACAGGGATTGATGAGATCGAAATAGCCCAAATCATTATTAACATTCAGGGCAAAACCATGGAAACTTACCCATTGTTTTACTGCAATCCCAATAGAACAGATCTTCTTATCACCAACCCAGACCCCGATCATCTTTTCTCTTTTATTTGCAGTGATTCCAAACTCATTAAGTGTAGCGATGATTATTTCCTCAATCTTTTCTATGAATGGCTTTATTCCGGCAAGCCCCATCTTTATGTTAAATATGGGATAACCAACGAGTTGCCCGGGACCATGAAATGTTACATCACCACCCCGCTCAATATGATAAAACTCAATCCCCTTCTCTTTCAACAATTTCAGAGGAATTTTAATATTTTCTTGACGTCCTGATTTACCAAGGGTAATTACAGGATTGTGTTCAACAAGGATTAAGGTATCTGGGATATTATTTATTACCCGCTTTGAATGAAGTTCTTTTTGGAGAGACCAGACCTCCTTGTAATCCCTTAAGCCTAAGTCCAGGATCCTCAACTCATACATCTCTTCCGCAGGCACGAATCGGCACTGGTTTCAAAGGTGGTCTATAGGTAGGTTGTTTTATTTCCTCTATTGGTATACCCAGTTCCCTTGATAGAATCCTTGCAAGATGTCTTCTGCACCCTTTACCCTGACATAAACCCATAGTTACCCTCAATACCCGTTTCAATTCATCAATTGTATGATACCCCTCTTTAATCTTCTGAATAATTTCCTCTTCAGTTATATCCTCACACCTGCAGATAATTTTCATAAACCAATTTTATCCGAAAAATCTCCGTGGTCAAGTCTTTAAAAACTCATTCCCACTCCCACCCTCATACGGAAACCAGGGTTCCAGTTGAAAGGATTGTTATAGTAGAATGCCCTTGCCTTTACATATTCTTCCCTTAACTCATATGGTGAATTTATTCCATCATGATTGTAATCAGCCTGAGGGGTGTAGTAGGAACTTGCAAGGGATATATTTGAAAATTGGCCAATGCCCACCGTATATGTTTGACCATCGTCATCAGGCCTGCCTGTAGTGCTGTAAACCCTCCTAATCTGCTCGGTATTGAATAGGTTATATATGTTCGCAAATAGAACAAAGTTTAATTTATTTATCCTGATTTTTTTGGTGATATTGGCATCAACATTTATATAACCAGGCATCCTTGCGGAGTTATCATCTCCGAGTTTGTTACCTTTAAAATCCGTTGGCGTATAAGGGAAGCCTGAATGGTAGGAGAAGATGAAATCGCTGGAGATGTCACGCAGGGGGACTATAATGAAGTTTTCGGGGATCTCAAATCCTAATGTTGAATTTATGATATGCCTCTCGTCAAAATCAAGCCAGTAGTCAATCTTGGGGATTGGGTAGAGCCCTGTAATTGGGTCTGGGTTTTCAAGGTAAATATTGTAGTAATTCTGCCAGGCTGAAGACGCTGTTCCCTTTGCAAACTGGAGTGTGTATGAGATATCAAATGCCCAGTAGTTCATCATCCTCTTTTTCAGGGTCAATTCAATCCCCTTCACATTTCCATAGTCAAGATTCCTTACCTGATAATATGCATAGGGCAGAACATCTATCTTCTGGGTCTGGATGAGGTCATAAATATCCTTGTAATATGCAATAAATCCAAATGCGAGAATATCAGAAAGTTGATTCTCATAACCAATCTCATAAGCAACGGTCTTTTCTTCTGTGAGATTGGGATTACCAATGACTGAGTTATATCTCCGCAGGAGTAACCAGACAACTTCTGGTTCGGTTGAACGATAAAGGTCATGGGAGGTCGGTGTTTGGTAGAAATGCCCGTAATTAAAACGGAATTTTGAACGTTCAGTAATGGGCATTGAAAAACCAAGGCGTGGCGAGATTCTTCTCTTAGGACTTGCCACAATGACCGTGGAGTCAGTAATGTCACTCGGGTTTCTCAGACCACTCGCCTTGGAATCAAAATAGTCAAACCTGATACCAATTCTGGTGATTATACCTTCAAAATCCATGCGATCCTGGACGTACAGTGCCCCTTTTACAGGATTCTTGTTATAACGGTCCCAGAATGGAGTGAGAACCCAGGGAAGGTTGTTATCAAACCATCCCACATTCTGGAATATGATATTGCCACCGGTTTTGAATTCATGAACCTTACCAAAGGCATTTGTATAGGAAAGATTAAATTGATAATCATGATTGAAGAAGTATCTCCAGATACGGTCATCACCAACAGTATAATAAAACCTTGTGGCTCCAAATGGATTTCTCCTTAGGCTCTGGGCAGATGTTCTGTCAAATTCAACATAATGGTAAGGCATATCAGGGTCTGCAAGGGAATCGATCAGGTAGGATTTGATCAAAGAATCAGGAAGTTCAAGTAACAACTTTGGGAAGTGGTTGGCCTTGAAAATGTAATCCTCATACCACTTTCTATTCCGCCTCTTTTCTTCTTCTAAGTCTCTCACAGCATAAAATCTTGTATTCTTTGTATACCCAAATTTTGTCTCAATTATTGATTGCTTTGTAGGCATATAATTGAATGCAACACTTGCAAGGTATCCCTTTCTCAATTCTGCGGCACGATGATCAAGATTGAAGATCATACTTAGTTCTCCCCATATGTCACTGTAATATTGGAACATCTCTCTCTGGTAAAACCCGGTAAAGATAAATTTGCCCTTGGCATTTGGTAATCTATATGATAACTTTCCGTGCACCTTATGGTCAAATCTTGGTGAGGGGACCTTATATTTTGCGCTCTGGTGTGCATCAGTGAGATATGATTCACCGGATAAGAAATATCTTAGGCGGGATTTACTCAAAAGACCACCACCAATACTCAATTCATATTGATTATACCCGAAATTCAATTTATCAGAAGTAAATATCTCATCTGTTGTATAACGGAAGGTTCCGGCAGTCTTTTCACCACCTTCCCTTGTTACAATATTTACAACCCCGGACATTGCTTCACCATATTCTGCATCAAATCCACCAGTGATAACACCTATCTCCTCTACTGCTTCCTTATTTATCTGGACCGATTGTTGCCCATAGTGCGGTGCCTTTGCCAGAACACCATCTACATAGTATGCGATTTCAGTATTCCTGCCACCTCTGATATGTGTTCCAAGATTGCTTGTTGAAACACCAGCCTGGAGGGTTATTATCTGGTTTATTTCACTGATTGGAAGTTTTTTTATCTCTTCAACGGTTGTGAGGTGTGTAGTCTGGGTCTGAGTTTTTATCACCATTGGTTTTTCCTCAACGACAACCACCGGTTCAATGATTATTGCAGTTTGGGCGAGTTTAAAATCTACGAATGTAGTCTGATTCGTTGTAACCATGATATTCTTTTTTGTTACTGGATTATAGCCCACATAAGAAGCGGTGACTTCATAAGTTCCAACTGGAACAAATGGGATTACATATATACCATTTTCATCAGTTGAGGCACCAAGTTCGGTCCCTTCCACGATGACATTAACACCAAAGAGTGGCGCACCATCAGATTCATCCACAACCTTTCCCTGGATCCTTCCCATTCCTGTTGCCAGGGCAAGAGATAAGGCCAGCAAAAGGGTTAAAGAAATCCTCACCATCTCAACCTCCTTCCCATAATATTAGCATAATTAAAAAAATAACATTGTCAAGTATTGACATTAATCCGATTTTCAATATAATTTATAAGATGCTTGTTAATAATGCGGGTGTAGCTCAGCGGTGGAGCATCGGCTTCCCAAGCCGAGGGTCGCGGGTTCAAATCCCGTCGCCCGCTCATAACTTTTTTAAAATTGCCCTTTTTTTTAAATAAGAAACCCTTTATACCAGTTATTCCAATATTTTTTTTAATCTCCTGTGCAATTTTCCAGAGGGTAAGCCTCTATAGAAAAGGGCTGGAGAGTTTTCAAAGGCAGGACTATGGAATGGCAATCAGATATTTTACTGAATTTTATAAGAGTTCACCATCTGGTGACTCTACACTCTTTTTTCTTTATATTGCCTATATAAAAACGGGAAATATCCAGAAAGGGATAAATATCCTTGAAGAACTTGCAAGGAGGAAAAATCCGAATCCCGGAATATATCTAAATCTCATCAAATACTATCGTGAGAACCACCTTTATTATAAAGTAAACGACTTGATTAATAATACGCCACCTTCGGTGATTAAACATATTGATCGCAATCTTCCATTGACCAAAAGGCTCTTTACAGAATTATTGATTGGTGCCTGCACAACTAATCCGGTAAGCGAACCTTTAGTTTTTGCATTAAAGAAAGGATTTATCAAACCATCACCGGATGGTAAGTTCTATGGAGATGATACAATCAAGTTCAACTATTTAATACCAGCGCTTGATGACCTTATCCCAACAGTAAATCCTGCAAATCATATTCCTTTAAAAAATATAACTCGTGATTCATACCTTTATCTCCCTATCCAAAGGTTAATCGCACTCGGTATTATTGCGCCCGATGAAGATATAAATCCAGAAGATTATGTACCTGTGAGTTTTGCCCTGCGGGCTATAAATATAATCAGGGAAAAAGAATTTATAAGATGACAAGGGTCATTGACCGTTATTTTATAAAAGAATTTATTCCACCCTTCTTCTTCTCTGTATTTGCCCTGACCTTCATCCTTTTGATGGACCAGTTGTTTCTGCTTATTGATCTTTTTGTGCGCAAAGGATTGCCAGTTGGTATAGTGGGACAGATTCTGATATATAATCTCCCATTGATCATTTCCTATACAACCCCGATGGGTGTCTTGATAGGGATCGTTATGAGTTTTGGAAGATTCAGCCATGATAATGAGATACTTGCACTTAAGACCAGCGGTATTTCATTCTTCAAATTGATGCGCACACCTGGAATAATCGTCTGTATAACGATGATATTTTTGGTTTATTTCAATCATTATCTCTTACCCGAGGCAAATCACCGGGCAAGGAATCTTATGTATGATGTTGCAAGAAAGAAACCTGCAGTCCGTCTCTCTGATGGTGTTTTTACGAATGATATTCCAGGGTATACAATCTATATTGCAAAAAAAATTGAAAAGACTGGTGAGATATTCAATGTTACAATATATGATTTAAGAAATAATCTCATCATCGTTGCACCAAGGGGGAATCTATATTCTATTGAATCCGAAGATATTATGCAATTTGTCCTTTATGATGGCGAGCTCCATCAATTGATTGAAAATAATAGATATCAAAAGACAAAGTTTGAAAAACAGGTGATTAATATTCAATTAAATACTGAACTTGAAAGGCGCGACCGGAAGATTCGTAGTGATGATGAGTTAAACCTCACTGCACTCCTGAAGAATATAAATAATCTTTCGGAAGAAATCAGAAAGATAAAAAAAGAGATAAATGAAACTGGATTTTCGGCGATTGAAAAATATGCCAATAGCGAAATAGAGCGGACGAGCGTGCTTCGTTTCCAGATTGAACAGAAATTATCAATAATGAAGAGCAAGATGAGGAACCGTGCGCGGTATCTCATTGAATTGAATAAAAAATTCTCCCTTGCCTTTGCCTGTTTGGTTTTTTTGATAATTGGAGCTCCGCTCGGTTATCTATTCAGGAAGGGCGGGATTGCTGGACTCCTTGTTGGTATTCTTCTCTTTTCCGGGTATTATATTTTGTTTCTGACCGGAGAGGAGTTTGCTGACCGGAGGAATTTTTCGCCATTCTGGGCAATGTGGTTACCGAATTTCATCCTTCTTTTACCTGGTTTATTTCTTTTTTATCTTGCTGAATTTGACCATCTACCATTTATTCGCAAAAAGAGATGAAGATAATTTATAGGTATGTATTAAGCAATTTCCTGCGATACCTTTTCTTTACCCTCCTTGTCCTTATATTCATTTATATCATTATCAATCTATTTGATAATCTTGGCCGTTATCTATCAAGAAATATACCTTTTAATGACATTCTTATCTACTATCTTTACCTCATCCCTTCATATGCAGTTCTTTTAGTCCCTGTTGCCACAATCATTGGCATCTTCTTCATCTTCGGATACATGACAAAGTATCGGGAGATAATTGCACTTAAATCCCAGGGTATGGATATCAATAATTTATTCTTGCTTATAATCATTACCGGTATCTTCATATCAGTTTCCACATTCATCTTCCAGGAGACTGTGGTGGTCTGGGCTCAGGCCCGGTTGACAAGACACAGGGCAGAGAAGATTGATAAGAGGCCGCTTCCCTCAGCAACAGTTCGGCATAATTTCTTTTATTATGGAGAAAAGAACTGGATTTATTATATCAAGGAATTCAATCCTAAAGATTCAACACTAAAGAATGTTATGCTATGGAAGGTTGACCAGCAAAGGCATATTACAAAGAGGATAGATGCCCATAGTGCGAAGTTTATTAATTTCTGGCAATTTAAAGATGTAACGGTAAGGGAATTTGATTCCCTTGATAATGAGCATATAAATTATTACCCAGTCCTGGACCTGCCTGAACTTAAGGAGACACCCAACGACTTTTCCCGTATACCCAAACCGATGGAGGAGATGAATTTTATTGAGTTGTCTGGTTTTGTAAGGAGGCGTCTGCGTGCTGGTGAGGATGTTGCAAAAGAGAGAGTAGAATTGAATTACCGATTTTCCTTTCCGTTTATCACTTTAATCCTCATTTTAATCTGCCTCCCTATTTCTGTGGTCTTGCGTCGTGGCGGGGTTGCTATCGGTCTGGGAATAAGTATTGTCCTTGCATTCATATACTGGGGATTTATCCAGTCCTGCCGTGCCTATGGCTATGCCGGAATTATGCACCCGGTCCTTTCTGCTTGGTTACCTAATATCATATTTGGAATTTTTGGTTTAATCTCCTTCTTCGGTATTAGAAGGTAGACCGGGGTCAACAAATATTACCTCTTCCCTCATTAATACTACACTTCCTAATTTACTACCTTTTGCCTTTTTTATATATTTCCTCTGGGTATATGATACCGCAACATTCTTCTGATTCTTCGCCTTACTGAAATACGCAGCAATTGCCGCAGATTTAACAATGTCTTCCTTACTCACATTCTGCCCTTTTCTGAGCATCGGCCTCAATATGGTATGTGCACCTTCATAACCACGGATATGGAAAAAATAGTCATCAGGACGAGCAAATTTAAAGGTCAATTCCATATTTGATCTTGCATCCTTACCCACATAGACCTTTGAACCAGATTCAAGGGTAAATTCGCGAAAAGGCAATGATTTCTTTTTTCCGGATTTTTCAGATTGCACCTTAGTAGATTTTTTTTCTTTTTCTATCTCCCCACCCTGTTTCAGGATTTCAATCTCCTTTTGTAGTTTTTTAATACGCTCCAGAATTTTTGGAATACCCCTTTTCAATCTTTTATATTCCTTAAAATAATCTTCAGCATTCTCTTTTGGAGTCTTTTTAGGGTCAAGTTTGATCTCAATATCCTTATTGTCATAGGGATTGAATAACCTTATACTTTCCATCCCTTTTTTGATTTTAGCAATGTTCATCAAGATCAACTCACCAGCAATTCTATAAGTTTCAAGTGATTCTTTCTTTTCCAATCTGCGATTCAATTCCTCAATCTCTTTCTCAATTTTTGAGACTTGCTTCTTCCTCCTATGTTCAATAGCAATTTTCTTCCTTTCCTCAAGAAACATTCTAATTCCATCTTTAAATGTAGAATTCCAGGAATTATATTTAAAGAGAAAATCTTCTGAAAAGAGACTTATCCTTAATGGGATGATTGATACAATCCTTGGTTTACAAATATCACTTTTTAATATATTTTTTAATATCTCCAGATTCTCTTTGTTAAGTTCCTGGGCGAGAAATTTATCAATCCCCTCATATTCTCTTATTAGCAAATCTTTGTCTTTTAGGGCATCAGGTCCAATTTCCAGTATTGATTTTTTCTGTCCCTTTTCAATATATTTTGAAAAGAGGCTCCTTCTGAACCCATCAGTAATGATAGAAAGGTTTGGTGCCTCTTTATAAAGGGAGATGCACAACCGTATTTTCTTCTTCTGATTGTATTCTACCTTTTCAACTACTAAATTAAAAACCGGTTTATAACCGTCCTGTTCTATATCTACTATTCTTGCGCCTGATAGATAGTCATCATAAAAAGTAAGTTTATCAAAGTTTTTAATTCTCTGATTTATATAAAAACCAAGAGCCTCAGGATAAAGGGAGATGAACATTGAATCTTCATCAAATTCAATCTGGATGAGTCTTTCTCTAACCGAAATGCGCTGGATGAATCTATTTATTATTAAGTTTTTTAATTCCTTAAGGGCAAGGTGTGTATAAATTCCATTCATAATAAAGTTTATCTATCATGCCTTTTTAAGTCAAGGGATAGGTTTTAATTTGTATCAATTTTAAAATAGAGGCTCGTTTCTCTTTCCTGATTTATTGCAAAACCAATTTTCGGCAAAGTCTTAATAAAACCAAAACATATTTTCGTCTCCAGAGCGAATTCTATTCCAGAACTGTAATACATTTTTGAGTTATCAAGTGCCCAGTCAATGAATAAAATTCCAAAAAGGTGTTCAAAAAAGATATTGGGATTCCATAATCCCTTTCCAATCTTGAGTAATTTGTGTGAATATTCATTGCTTAATTTTATCCCTTTTTGAGTAGAAATTTTTTTATATCCACGGATAGAAATTGATGGAGTATCTGGATTCCGGGGGTCAGAAAAATATGTTAATATTGTATGGAATTCACCATCAAAAAGGATATGACTTATACCCACATTTGCCATTAAACCGATTCGGTCAATTGATGACCTGAGAGATATTCTCTCTAAGGGTGTAGAGAGATTCAAGAAGTATGAATTGTAAGGCTTTTTTATATCTATTGCAAAACCTGGCGCAATTTCCTTCCTTGCATAATTATCAAAAGATTTAATATTGAAATAAATCTCAATATCTGAAAGGAAGGAATTTAGCCTTCTAAAAATCGGATATGAAGTATACAATCCAGAATAGCCTCTATAATCATAATAAATAATCAGTTTTAGTGGGCTGAAGAATAACGACTGAATTGTTGATACAAAGTATGGTTCTCCATTTAATTGGTCATAGCCGAAAATGGTCAGATAAAAATTCTCGCCAGTGGCGTCAGAACCTGTAATTAGGGCCCCATAGAGCCATCTTCTGTATGTTGAATCCAGAGGCAGAAACAATGGCAATCGGGCTGAAGGTAAAAGGGTCTTTACGATTTCAATATAATTTTCTTTTTTAATCAAAAATTTCTTATCATCAAATTCCAATTTTGGACTTTCTTCCCACTGTTTTAAACTATATTTTTCAGACTTTACTGGAATCTTATAGATATCAAACCCCGCACTATTCAGACCACTAAGGTAAATGGTATCCTGAATAAAGACAAAAGAGTTTACAAAGCCATTCTTTGTATAACGAACAATATTTTCTAAATTCTTTAAATTGAGACCATAAATATGATGTCTTTGATCAAAGTTTGCAATAAAACAGATTTGGTCCGTTCCGGAAAAAGTTAGAAAACCTTCATTCCAGGGGGTCTTTAAGATTAATTCAAATTCATTACTTTCAGGATTATAAAGATATATATCAGAATTTTCAGACTTCCTGCTTGCGGATACCAAAATCAATCTTCCATCAGTTTCAATATCATTTATTAAATATTCGGTCTCCAGTAATTTATCCCTCTCGCCACAGGAATATACCCAGAGTTCTGAACCGAAACATTTGGCGGATTTTTTTATGTATAAAATTAGTGAATCATCAAGGATGCAGAAACTTCTTATGTCATCCACAAAAAGTATTTCAGACTTTCCCGTATTCAGATTTAATCTCTGCAATGCCGTAGTGATACCAAAACCATTATAATAAACATTATCAGCCCTTCTAATTTCAGCGGTGCCGAGATAAAGATTATCGTTGTATAATTTCATACGTGTTGTCACCGAACTATTTAATGTAGCAAAGACCTTTTCCCTTTTTTTGTAAATGTCATATTCCATTATCCTCGTTATGTTTTTATATCTAAATCCATTTAGTTTGATTGGTATCTCCTGGATATAATAGATTTTGTTCTTATAATGCAAGAGGGAAGACTTATACCAGCCATTGTGGGTTAATCTTTCTGCACGAATACCAGCGATATAATGATATTTCTTATATTCCAGCCACTCTGAAAATAACCTTGGGAAGGTTCTGCCATAAACCCTTTTTGCTGCAATGTCCAGGCCTAAACCAGGAAATATAGGAGAAACCATTGCCCAGGGATATGAGCCATATGTTTTGAAGAATTGCGCAAACTTATCTACACCATATTGAATTGCAAGAAAATTGAAGAACTCTCCACCATAAAGATAGCCCTTGCCATAAGGGAATGAGAGTGGTTCATTCGTTGCCTCAACGATTGTTGGAAACCTATTCTCATAAACACAACTTGAGATATAATTACCAAAAAAACCGTCATTCAATCTGCCTTCATAAGGTGAGAAGCGGGATTCGCTATAAATGGTTATCCCCTCAATAATCCAACCGGGTGAATACATATTTGGCTGAAATGGTGCGCCAAAAATTCTGGTGAGGGTTTTTGATAATCCTTTTGTATTTGTCATATGGGCAATATGGGTATACTCATGGAGACTCACGAGCCTGTGCCAGTCTTCAATCCCTTCAAGATGATATTCAAACCCGGGAGGATAGGTAAAGAGATGGATATTATAAAAAAATGGATTTGCATACCCATTGCTTGATGTGCCTATATCTTCAATTACAACCGGTAAATTTTTTGGTTTATTACCGATAAGGGTATCAACTTTATTATGATAATATTCAAGATATTTTAGTGATTGGAGTGCCTCATACTCATAATTTGATTTATAGATGACTGTAAAATTATCAGTCTTCATAACCTCCCAGTCAAACCAGGTGAAAAGTATTGTGGCAAATATGAACATTTAAAATTATAACAATTATGGGTAAAAAATCAAGTCAAACCGCCAGATTAGGCATCTACAAATTTTCTGGATATAAGAAGACCAGCCCTGTGTGAATTAGCACCCCAGCCCTACTTTTTATCTCTATCTTAACAGTATCACCTTCTCACTCTTCTTAAATCCATCGTTCTCCAATTGGATGAAATAGACACCAGAAGAAAGTTTGCGACCAGTATCATCAGTGCCATCCCAGCTAATTCCACCCGGTCCGCAATAGTAAGTATTCGGTAAAAAGGACTTTACCAGTCTTCCACTCACATCATAAACCTTTATGCCAACTGGATATTGACTACTGCTTACTCCATCCCTGTATCTTATTATTAATTTTTCTTTAAATGGATTTGGGTATATCTGGAGTTCAGTATAATTGCTTTCTTCTGATTTTTCTTTAATTCCAATTATGGTATGAATGCATAAAGTTAAATAAAGATAGGTATGATAATTATTATTGTTACCTGATAGATAAACTGATAACCCAACAATGGTATCAACTGGAACACTATCTATTGCTATCAAAAAAGGATTGGAGGAATTATCCGAAGTTGAACCCACTGGTATATTGCCAAAATCAGAGGTGCTATCAATGATTGCCACGCTTGATGAGTTTTTCCTCAAAATTCCAGTTACACCTGAAACTAATGTATCACCGGTATTTTCTACAGAGAGAACTAAACTAATGACTTCACCTGGTTCTGGAATTCCATTATTATTTCCGCCCGAAGAATCATCTACAGTATAACCGACTATAATTACCCAGGGTGGATGTTGATTTACAGGGGGTTTTGTAGTTATCAATAATGCCCTTCCGCTTATCAAGGGTTCTGCATCTGGGTTATAAGAATTATTATATACATATTGAATCCCCCTCGTTTCAGTCTCATCTTCAATCCCTGTAGTGCAACTGTTGGGATTGGAAACAGTATTATACATGATGAGAATCTCCCCATCACCAGTGGGTGTTGGATAATAAATAGGATCAAGGAGAATCACCTGGAATGTTTCAGTCCAAGGAATCATTCCATAATGTCTAATGTCTTTATATTCAATTATATAACGGTGATTAGCAGTATCATTGTAATAATACACATCACCACCGCCAACAGGGGGTGGGCTTAGATCAAAGTCATCCCAGAAGGGCGCAATTAGCCTTTTTGGCCCACCAGTTGTAGGAATCTGAGTATTGTCCCCAAAACGGTAAGTGGAACTGGATAACTCAATGAATCCATTTGAACAGAGACCAATTGCATTATAGTTTATTCCATAAAATGGAAAATTGAATGGTAAAGGATATGTCACTGTATCGTCGTCACTGTCGGTAATTTCAGGGATTATTATTCCCGTGCCTCCACCCGAAGGTGCAATTTCAAACCATGAATAGACAGGTGCATTCCCGGTCAGAGTATCGGTATCATCATATATGTAATATCCATAAGGGTCAGGACCAGACCCATTATTACCACCGGACCCCGTGGTCATTATTTCAAAATGTGCAGTCCAGATACTATCATTCGCATCGCGCATTATTAGTTCAAAGGGTATTGGATGCACACTTATTTTCGGTGAGATGGTGAATACAAATGGATTTAATCCCTGGGAGATTATGCCTGAACCAATGTTCGGATAACTGGAGATACTATCTGTTATAACAACCATTGTGTCATCAGTTCTCAATATTGCCCTCACCCCCTGTGCAGTTGATGCACCCATATTCTTTATTTTAGCCCACAAAAGGATTGTTTCACCTGGATCAAGATTCCCATTGTTATTACCGAGAGAATCATTTACGGTATAACCTGTGTAAACCAGTCTTACATTGTGATAATAATTGATATTCACTGAATCTTCAAATGGATATAGGTTCCTGCCGGTTACCGTTATATACATTACTCCAGGATTTGGGGCATTGAATATGAATGAAACAAAACCTGAACTGTTGGTCCAGCCTGTCTGATAAATCAAGGTGTCAAACATTATACAGACATAGGCAGATTCCACTGGCGCACCTTGATATTGAACACTGACCCGGAGTGTCTCTTCAATACCTGCATA
>Ga0207433_10011577_pt1 | contig 13400 bp, 19 predicted proteins | sample YelNatPaOPGAMG01_FD_187559 | JGI IMG/M metagenome (GOLD analysis project Ga0207433, IMG submission 187559) | Hot spring thermophilic microbial communities from Obsidian Pool, Yellowstone National Park, USA - OP-RAMG-01 (SPAdes) (version 3) | ecosystem: Environmental > Aquatic > Thermal springs... | reverse complement strand
CTTATTTTCTTTTTTAATTGTATGCATTTTAAATTTTGGATAATGAATGATCACTTCTTTCGTTATCAATTAATAGCATAAAAACCTCATATATCAACACCTTACCCTCATTTAATAGCTTCATAAGCTTTGAAGTAGGCCTCTTAGGTGGTGGTAGGTAGTCCCGTAGTTTAAAATAAGGACTTAAATTAACTTTAGTGAAGACCTCATACACCTTACTGAAGTTCTTAACATACTGGTAGACCTTAACCCATACACACTTCCCAGAAACCTCACAATCATCCCCTCTATAACCTCCGCAAGGACCGTTTAACATGTTCTTAGGGCATATAGGCATTAACCACTCCTACAGCTTTAGTAAATTAAGGATTTTAAAGTATACTTACGATACTTTAAATGACGTACTGATGAAGGTTGGAGTTATCGGTGGTGGTATAGGTGGTCTTTACGTAACTCTTAAGATTATTAAGTACTCTGACGTAGAGTTATTTGAGGAACACGATGTTGTAGGATACCCTAAACATTGTACTGGTTTAATTAGTGAGAAAGTACTTAACCTCATAGGTAACAGTACTCGGAACTACGTATTAAACAGATTTAACAAATACACATTAATACATGACTTAAGACCTAATAAACACTTAGAACTTAAGTTTAGTAGTTACGTATACCTCATAGATAGACCGAAGATTGAGGAACACTTAAGTGATGAAGTTCGAGACCGTGGAGGTGTTATTCATTTAGGTATGAAGGTGACTTCAGTAAATCCTTCAGAAGCGTCAATAATAATTAATGACTCACTTAGACGTAACTACGATATCGTGGTTAATGCTGAAGGCGCTAAAGCACGTATCTCAAGAACTTATAATCTATGTTTAGAGGTTAACTACTTACTAGGGTTGCAGGCAGTTGTAAAATGTAGGAATGAGTTAGACCATCCGTACGTGATCTTCGGTAGTGATGTAAGTAGAGAGTTCTTCAGCTGGTTAGTCCCTATAGATGATGACCACGTGATTGCTGGATTAGCAGATAGCTCTAGAGACCTCTACCCTAAGTTAATGTATATTGTAAGGAAGTATTTAATCAGAAGGTATTGGTCCGATCCTACATCTTTTAAGGAATTCTTCGGCGGTTTAATACCTATGTCAACACCATGTAGACAAGTTGTTGAGAGACTCGTAGGGGTTGGAGATGCTGTCTCTATGACAAAACCGTTAAGTGGTGGGGGTATATACGCTATAGCTCATCAAGCGAGGATGTTGGAGGAATCCTTCAGGGGTACTTCAACTATTGATGAAATTATTAGAAGGTATGAACGTAGAGTATTAAAACTTACAACTAATCTAAAGCTTCAACACATACTTCGGAAACTCTTAACTATGAAGTTTGGCAGTATTGGTGAATTTGTGAGGTATGTCATTGATTCTGGGGTTAGTAGTATTACATTAGCAGACTACGATACCTACATAGTTGATGTATCTAGGATTAACGATATCTTCAAACTAATTAAGATGTTATTACTTAACATTATATAGAGTACTTAAACACTCAGATAATGTCTCTTACATAGTTAATCACCCTTTAATAATTTTATCACCTATTTAGATTTGGTGTAGAGGGTGAGGTGTGATGTATGCGGTGTGGATAACGCTATCATCCTTCAGAGACATACTGGTAGGTACTTATGTAGTAAGTGCTTTATAGATGATGTGAAGATACGTATCTTAGATGAGGTGAGGAGGTATGAAATGTTTAGAGGTAGTGATAAGTTACTCTTAGCGTTATCAGGTGGCAAGGATAGCTTCGTATTATTTGATGTGGTGTCAAGTATTCATGATGTTAGTAGGTTAGGTGTTATAACAGTAGTTGAAGGTATTGTAGGTTATAGTAGGGATGAAGATATTACCTGGATTTTAAGTAGGTGTAAGGAGTTAGGAGTAGATTATGTTAAGACCTCTATAAAGGACGAACTTGGTTTCTCACTCACTGAGATCGTCGACCTATCCAATAAGTTAGGTGTTGATGTTAGTCCCTGTACATATTGTGGTATGATTAGGAGGAGAATTATCAATAAGTATGCTAGGGAATTAGGTTACGATAAGGTAGTAACTGCTCATAACTTAGATGATGAATCACAAACCGCATTGATAAACATATTAAGAGGTGATTTAAGTAGGTTGATTCAGTCACATCCTAAAGGACCTAAATTAAGTCCTCTCTTCATAAGGAGGGTAAAACCTCTTAGGAAGATTTATGAGTGGGAGTGTGCTCTGTATGCTTACTTAAAAGGGTTTAAATTTCAAGAGGTTGAATGTCCCTACATAACTACTAGACCTACGCTGAGGGCTAAGGTTAGAGAATATCTTTACAGGTTAGAGACTGTTAAGCCTGGAACCCTCCTAAGGTTCCTAAACACTATTGATGATTTAGTGATGAAATTTTTAGAGAACGCTAATAGATTACCGGACCTACCTACATGTAGAGTATGTGGTGAACCTACAGCTTATAACAGAAGTCTATGTAAGACCTGCGAACTACTTACTAAAGTAGGTGTTATAAGATGATTGTTGATAGGAGTCTATGGTCTAAAAAGAAGGAATTCATGTTGAGGAGGTTGTTAGAGGATCGGGATATAGGGTACTTAGATGAGGAATTATATGATATCCTGATAGAGTTCTTCAGGAGGGAGGGTACCTTCACTATAAGTTCATGTAGTGGTAGGGTAGTATTTATTGATGCTCAAATGCCTTGGGTGAGGAAGGGATCAACCATAATCTTCAAGAAACATAAACCCGTAACTGTAGAGGAATGCCTAGACATAATTAATAAACCAATACTACATAATCTCTGGATGATTGTTACTGGACCCATAATACATGCATCAACAGCTTCATTAAGAGAAGCACGTCTCATAACATCTATCGCTAGAACTGCTGGCTTTAAACATAGCGGTATAATCAGTATTAGACGTGATGGAATAATAATCGAGTTAAAAAGCGGTGTAGGTGTGACACAGATAATTAAATCAGGTAATACTATCTTAGTAAATATAGACCGGATTAGTGAGTTGGTAGAGATATGTAATAAAGTATTGTTGAAGGGGAAGGAAAGATTATACCGTCTTAAAGAACTACTAATAAAGTATAGAGAAGTTATCTAAATGTTTAAAGTTATTATACTACTAATTTATGGAGCCGGGGGCGGGATTCGAACCCGCGAATAAACGGGTATCCATGATCAACTCACTGCAGCCCGCCGCCTTAGGCCGCTCGGCCACCCCGGCTCAATAAAGTAAAGTCCTCAAAACTTTTAAATCTTTCAACACCCGTAACTACCTACATATTGAATCCCTCACCCTCTTAATAAGGGAATTAAAACACGTTATCTGAAGTAGGTATTTATATACCATTTAAATAATAACTCTCATGTAATACCGTGTTCGGTGGGGATTGTGGGTTACAGTAAAAAAGTGTTAAGAGATGCTTTAGTAAGGCTTAAGGAAGCAGGCGTTGAGGGAGTTATCATAGGTAGTACTGTATTAATGCTTTACTTGAATATTGATGAATTCGAAGATGATATTGATATTTTCGTAACTAATTTCAGCCCTTATGCTGATGAAGAACTAGTTAGGAGTATAGCTGTGAAACTTGGTTGTGAATTATCTCAGAATGAGTGGGGAACCCCATCACTCTACTGTAACTTCAACGATAATGAATTAACTATTGACCTCCATGAAAACGTACTTGACTTATTCATTCCGGAGAACATTATAAAGTCAGCTAGGGAGGTTAAACTACTGGATATTAAAGTTAAATGTATTAGTATTGAGGATTACATAGTTTTGAAAGCACGTGCTGGTAGAGATCATGATTTAGAAGACCTCAAAGTAATTTCCGATATGGTTAGAAGAGGTGATTTAAAATTGAATATTAACTTAATTAAGGAGAGGATTAAGAATGAGTTCCTTGATGAAGAGAAATTAATAATAAACAGACTTAGAAGCTCAGGATTAAAGGTCTAGATATTCAAATTTGATAGTGAGTAATCCTTAATTACATTTTCGATATCGTCTAGTTCTAATCTACAGCAAGAGCTCTTTATAAAACTGTATAAAGCTTTAGGAGGCCTTAAGCTCCTTTCTTACCACCGAATTTCTTCTTAGGTCTTAAGTTCTTACTCTTACATCTACGGCATTTAGTAGCTCCTAAAGGATTAAGAGCTCCACATCTTCTACACACTAACTTATTATGCAATCTCTCCTCAACGATCTTAATCTTAACAGGGTCTGTTATAGGCATATACTGACACCTACTATATTCATACCGTTGAACTACTTACTACTTCACATTTTTAAATCTTATTAGGTGTTACTCAAGGTTATTTAGAGGTAAAACTTATATATTCTAAGTAATAGATACCTGTGAGTGATTTAAATGTTTGAGGAGGAGTGGTGGGAAGAAGAGGAAGAAGAATGGTGGGAGGAAGAAGAGGAAGAATGGGAAGAGGAGGAATGGTAGAATAGGGCAGAACCTAAGTTAGTTTTTAATTTAAGAAATCCTACTTTAAAATCATCCTTTAATTGTAACTTTAAGTAGTTTGTTAATATGATTATTAAGGTGTTGTGATGGTCAGGATTGCAGTGATAGACTACGACGTATGTAGACCTAGTAAATGTAATTTAGAATGTGTACGTTTCTGCCCTATTAATAAGTCAGGTTCTAAAGCTATAGAATTATCTGAGGCTAAGAATGGGAAACCGATAATATATGAGGCGGTATGTGTTGGTTGTGGTATATGTGTTAGGAAGTGTCCTTATAAAGCTATAACAATTACTAACTTACCTGACGAACTTGAGAAGAGGTTAGTCCATAGGTACGGTATTAACGCATTCAAACTCTACGGACTACCCACACCAATTAATAATAGGGTTTTAGGTATTGTCGGTAAGAACGGCATAGGTAAGACAACAGCTGTTAAGATACTATCTGGGGAACTCATACCTAACCTAGGAATCCTAGATACTAAACCATCATGGGATGAAGTCCTTAAGTTCTTCAGAGGTAGCGAGATATATCAGTACTTGAATAGGTTAGTTAATAAGGACTTACGCGTAGTTCATAAAATTCAACATGTAGATATTATAAGAAAGTATGTTAAAGGTACTGTCAAGGATGTAATTAGTAGAGTTGATGAGAAGGGTATTACTAATGAGGTACGTAAATTTATAAATCTAGATAGTTGTTGGGATAGCAATATAAGTGAGTTAAGTGGTGGTGAATTACAGAAATTCGCAATCGCTGTAGCATTATTAAGAGCTGCTGATGTTTACATATTTGACGAACCATCAAGTTATTTAGATGTTTGTGAGAGGTTGAGGGTTTCACAAGCTATTAGAGAGTTTACTAGGGGTAGCTACGTCATAGTAGTAGAACACGACCTAACAATACTGGATTACATCTCAGATTACGTCTCAGTAGTATATGGTGAGCCAGGTGTTTTCGGTATATTCTCTAAGGTGTATTCTGTAGGTTCAGGCATTAATAACTTCTTAATCGGGTACTTACCAGCTGAGAACATGAGGATAAGGACTGAATCCATAGTATTCAGCAAATTCGGTAGGTCGTATGAGGTGAGGGCTGAGGATGTATTTATGTCGTGGCCTAATCTGATGAAGTCCTTAGGAAACTTCAAGTTAAGTGTTGATGCTGGAAGTATTGCTAGAGGGGAAGTCCTAGGTATAGTTGGACCTAATGCTATAGGTAAAACTACATTCATAAGATTATTAGCTGGTGAGTTAGAACCTGATGAAGGATACGTACCAACTACTACCTTAAGAATTAGTCATAAACCACAGTACGTTAAGACAGAGTTATTTAAGTGGGAGACTGTTGAGGAAGCATTTAAAGACCTCTGCAACTCATCCCAACTAGCATGTAGTGATTGGTTCCAAAACGATGTTATAAAGAGGTTAGGAATTCATAAATTACTGGTTAGGAGGATTGATGAGTTAAGTGGTGGTGAATTACAGAAATTCGCAATCGCTGTATCTCTAGCAACTGATGCAGATATCTACCTACTGGATGAACCGTCAGCTTTCATAGATGTTGATGAAAGATTAACTGTATGTAAAGCTATTAGGAAGGTTATTGAGGTGAGGAAGGCAGTAGCTTTTATAGTAGATCATGACCTAACAGTAATAGATAATATCTCAGACAGGATTATAGTCTTCAAAGGTATTCCAGGGGTTATGGGTAGGGCTTCAAGCCCTACAAGTCTAAAGCATGGCATGAATGAATTTCTTAAGGAGTTAGGTGTTACTTTTAGGAGGGATAGGAAGACAGGGAGGCCTAGAATAAATAAACCAGGTAGTTACTTAGACAGGTATCAGAAGTCCATCGGTGAGTACTTCTATGAGGCATACTTAGAGGAAGTGGAGGAGTAGGGTTAAAATCTAAGTGAGGTCTGCCTCACATCGCTGTAGTAAGGAGTTTAACTAGTTTAAAACTTTGTTTTAAGGTATTAGTATAGCTATCCCTATCAATACCACACCTATCAGTGCTAACATTAAGGTAAACTCCTTAACCCTTAAATTCACTAACCATTTACCTAATGATATTACACCTTTACCCACATAAATCATCAAAACAAGACCAACCAGGATAATACCTACTAATGCTACTACCTCAGAGTAAGTACTAATTCCTGAAACCCAATTAAACCACCCTAAGATCTTTGTTAATACTTCAACACCCACTACTGACACCTGAAAATAAGGTCAAAGCAGAATACTTTAAAAGACTAGTCAGTAATTCACTTAATACATTAGACTAATAGGAGTGGGGGAATTAATTTACGAATTTCTTAAACCCTGATTATCTCTTCACACTTCTTACTTTCCTAGTGGTTAAGTCTATTTCAGCCTCAATAACACTTACCTTACTCTTCAATCCATCAACACTACTTATTAAACTATTTAATTCCTCTTGATTTAACGGGTTTTTCTCTAGGAATTCTAAACCATTACTCGTTAACTTGAGTTTTCTTGTCACTGCATCTGTTTCTACTAACCCCAGATATAAGAGTATGTTTATATCATCCTTTAATTCCTTACTGAAGGGTATCCCACCAATGGTTGTGAAGGAGTACTTAAACTTAACCTTAGATTCAGTCTGTAGTAGATATACTAAGTTTATCAGTGCTTTTTCAGAGATACTCTCTAGATGTTTTATAATGTAAAGTAATCTTATTTTTGATTCATCATTCCTTATACTATCTATGGTGATGACAGGCCTTGTAACTATCCTTAACTCCTTGGTCTGTTTTTGCTGCTGACTCATACTAACACCTACTTGTTACTACGTTTAAACTATTATAAGCTTAGTACTGACTTAACATTTTGAAAACACTTTATAAGTTAAGTGTTAATTAGGGGTTAAATGGATCTTGTAGAGTTCATTAGAGGTTTGACTTTACAGGTAGTTACTATAGCGTGGTTTATATTCGTGTTAGCATGGTTTGTTGGTTGGGCTTTAAAGGGGGCACCAGTACCTTTCTATAGACTGAAAAGGACTGGACAATCATTAGTTGAGGACGCCATAATCGCAGCATTCTGGTTAGCATTAGGTAGTTCTATCTTCTCTCTAATCTCCTACATAGCCTCCAACATAGCTCAACCAACACCCCCACCACCTCAACCTTAAGGTGTACTAATACATGAACGATGATATGCTATTATTAGCGTTTAGTCTAGCTATGTTAACATATAATTTAGGAATCCTTCTTTACTCACTTCCTATACCTATAAAATCTATTAAGAGATGGGGTTCTAACTTAATAGTGGATGCTATATCATCATCCATACTAATTTCATGCTTTACCTTAATTACGAGCTTAGCATCAAAGATTTTAAACATCTTAGGAAGTGATTGGAGCAATTATTTCATGTGGGTTAGTAGTAGGATCGTATTAATATTCTCAGGTTTTTCAGTATTAACTTACATCTCAGGACTGCTTAAGTACTCATACATAGTCTCATTACTATCATCACCAATAAATGTAGTCCTAGGGTACTTATCAGCAGCACTCTCAGCTCTTAAAGTACTAGTGTTCTTAGGGTCCTTCATACTAAACTATTACAGTTACTTGATGCTCTTAGGGGTTATCCTATACTCGATACCGTTTCGAATAGGTAAGAGTGCTGGGGCCTACCTGATAGCTATGTCTATAGTTTTCTATGTGGGATTACCTCTAATGCCTGCATTCGTAGAGACTTTCCAATCATCTATAGGTAGCGTAAGCTTAGAATCTACTGAAATCTCCGGGAGGGTTATTGATTTATCCGGGAACGCCGTACCTAACGCTATAATTCAATTATACGAAGGTGATGAAGTTGTAGGGACTATACTGACGAGTAGTCAGGGGAGGTTTGTCCTCGGTAATGGGTATGATTTACTACCTAAGAACTTCAGTTATAGGATATCCTTAGAACTTTATGGATTTACATTTATCACATCACCGGAGAACATCAGTAGTGACTTATGTGTAGGTAAGGAGTTATGTAGTTTAAACATAAGTGTTCCAGGACTTTTAACGACTGCTGGTGGGGCTTTACTAATACCGTTACCTACTGGTTCTAACGTATATGAAGTGATGGTTAGAGATAATGAGGTGAACTTTACATTAGTTACTAACCCTGACATACTACCTACAGAGTTATACATAGCCTATCCTAAAGGAACTAAGATAAACTACGTAGTAGTTAATGATGAAGTATTTAGTTGTCAACCTATCACTGATTTCATATGGTATGATATAAACGTTAACTTATGTAGCGTATTAATATTAAGTAATGTGAGTAACGTTAGAGTGATTTATGAGAAGATATTTAGTGAGAAACCATCAGTTAGTGAGAGACGTATAATAAGTATGAGTGAGGTCTCATCATTTATAGCCACTATGATCTCTATAGGTATAGCCTTCATATACTCATTAGTGTTCCTACCATCACTTTATCTAATATTACTTCTATCAATATCGGCATCTCTGGCTAGGTTCTTAGGTGGTAGGGGGTTACCTATAAGGATCTTCTAGGTGGTTTATAATGGTTAAGATAGCGTACTTAGCATTAATCTTAGGTAGTTTGTTAATAATGATAACTACAGCTTCTAACCATATTAAAATAATAACTCTATCAGTGATTATCTTCACATTAGTCTATGAAATTTTAAGGAGTAGAAGGGAGGCAGCAGTTACTTAAACTCAAGAACATCAACCTTATACCATATAACCCTACCCTTAAGTAATTCCTCTACAAATTCCTTAACATTACCTTCAACTTCAATAAAGTATAATTCCTTAACAACCTTACTCCTAACGTAATTAAGTACCTTATACTTTGAGGCTATGTTACCGTGTATTTCATTAGCTACAGAACTATCGTATGTAGTGAAGAATATCGAAGTCTTAACATATCCTTTATGTCCGGGGATCATACTGACACCTAATTAAGCAATTACAGATCTACTGATAAGTTTTAAAACTCTAACTATCTACACCTACTTAAGTTTTAACTACCTTAACAAATATGTTGATGTGATTGTTAATTATTAATGATGGATGTAATTAAGGATCTTCTTATATAGTATCTTAATGTTCTCCACTTCATACCTGAATACTTCCTCAACATCAATGTCATGAGAAGTCAGCCTACCTAAGTTTTCTATAACCCAATCACAAGCTAAAGATACGTGTATATCCCTAGTTTTTAAGTTTATTAATAATGGGTAAATCCTACAAGATAATGGTTTAACCTCATGAATTCTACATCTCCTTCCTTGAATATCGTAGAAGGGGCAGAACCCATAGATAACCAACTTATAAAATCCTTCACATAGCCTAGTAATGTTTAGGCTTATACCGTATTCATCAGCTTTAAGCTTAAGGTTCTGAAGCTCATCTTCAATTATTATCGGCATTTCATCAATAGATACAAAGAAACAACAATGTATACAACGGTAACACCTAAATCTTAAGGTATTAGCCATGAGAACCACTCAACATTTAAATTCTATAGTAACTACGTCACCATCAACTAATCCTAAATACTCTCTTAAGCATTTATCAGAGATTACCTCTACAACATTCCTAGGGTTCTTAGACTTGAAAGGCCTTATCACTACAACTTTTTCTGAAACACCATTACGTCTCTCTAATATCTTAGAGTACCAATAGTAGAACCCCCCGTAAGTCATACTTCCTAACACTATGTCGTTCACGATACCTGGAGTACAGGTCTTTATCAACTCATCAACACTTAAATTACTTAATGCAATATTTAACGTGCCGTAATATGGTTTCGAACCTAATATCCTACTTAATATATCTGTATATATCGGTAAACTAACGTACTTCCTCCCATTACCAATACCTGACACAACAGTTCCCTCAATCTTCAAAATCATAACCTCCTAAATTTCTTAGATATTGTATCAGCTATATATGTCGGTTCCGGTAGGTAGTGGTTCTTATATAGGTTAGGTATTAACTTCATTAAAGACTTCATAGATATTTTATGACCTATTGATACGTAGGTGTTCTTACCTAACCATCTGTAGACTAACCCGCAAACCTCACCATCAACCACTATATACTCTATACCATCAGCATACTTGACCACATCCCCATAAAGTAGGTTCTTAGCCACCCCTATACTTGTCACATCTAATACTAAACCTATATGAGATGCTATTCCAAACTTCCTAGGATGTGTAATTCCATGACCGTCAACTACCACTAAGTCGGCATCATGACCTAACTTCTCATAAGCTTTAATCATCAAGGGTGCCTCCCTAAACGCTAACAACCCAGGTACGTAGGGGATCTCAACAACCCCCTCAACAACTACATACTCCTTAAGCTGTAATTGAGGGTAATTTAATAATGCAGCTACAGCTATCCCTACATCCTTAACATAAGCTACGTCCAAACCTACTACATTATTTATACTTCCTATCTCGTAGGTTTTATCAACTCTACTAGCGAGTACTTTCTGTAACTCCTTAGCCCTACCTACATCGAATCTTGAGGACGTCACGAAATTACCTGGTAGAACTTCTCATAACTCCTACCCCTACCTATCACTACGACGTCGACGCCATCACCTGATACAGCATCTCTTGAGATTGCTGCCTTAATAGACTTAACAGCTAATTTCTCAGCAAGCTCTAAACTCATATCCTTACTATACTCACTCTCTATAACACCTATAGCTATCGGTGCTCCAGTCCCTACAGCAGCATAGTCATCCTCAATTAGGGATCCTAAGGGATCCATTACAAATATATGCGGTCCTTCAAGATCTACGCCACCAAATATTATCTCAGATAGGAATGGCATATACTTATACTGGTAGAGGATTGTAGAGAGTAGCTTAGCTGCAGTTTTAACACTCATAGGTCTGGAAGTTTCTAACTCATACCAATGGATCTCAACATTCATTAACCTACTGATTGTTTGGACGTCAGCGAATAATCCAGCACATGCTAGTCCAAACCTATCCTTTATCAAGAACACCTTCTTACCCACCCTACTCACTACATAACCTCCGTAAGCAATTCTCTTCTCAGCTGCTAATACTACCCCCTCACTCACTCTAATACCAACAGCTGTAGCACCAGTTAGTACTTCCCCTCTATACGCCATACTAGACCACAACCAAAGAAGTAGTGTTTACAGGAATATAAGATTTAGTGAGTAGTTTAAGGAGGAGGTAGTGTTTGAGGGTTAATACAATCAGAAACGAGTTAAATAAGATATACTGGAGTAGGAATTCTGAATTGAGCAGGTACTCAATACTAGTTATAGACAGATTATGCGAAGGTGGTTTAAGAGAGTATAGACTAGGAGGTAATATTAAGATATTAAATGGGGTGTTAGTAATGGATGATACCGTAATACCGTTTCATAGAATAGTAGCTATTTTAAGAGATGGTGAAGTTATTTGGAGAAGAGATGCGTATCTGAAGAAGTAGGGAGTATAAGGATACCTGACTTCAATGAAGTCAGAGAGTACGTATTTAAGGTTTACCAAGACCGTATAAGTGTTCCTAAAGGGCTTAAGAGGAAGTATGTAGCAGTATACCTATCTAAGATTGATAGGGTAAATTCCTACTTAGTAGATAGGGTATTAAACAATTTAGAAAGGCTTACTAAGGTCAGAATTGGTAAGTTTTACCAAGAGATACTTAAGTTAGCAGATATTAACGAATATGAACAAACACTTAACACGTTATACAGACGTATGAAGGTAATTAGTAGGTTGTGGAAAGTATATAGGGTTGGGATTAAATCATCTCTAGATGCTAAAGAGGCGAAAAAAGTTTTCAGAGAATACATTGGTAGGGTACTTTCAATATTTAGGAGGTCTAGTACTGAGTTAGACTTAATAAGAAATGCAGTAACTATCCTCTCGAAGACCCCCTGTATAGAGGACTTACCAACTATAGTTGTTGCCGGTATGCCTCAAACAGGTAAATCAACATTTGTCGGTAATGTATCTACAGCTAAGCCTAAGGTATCTCCATTCCCCTTCACAACTAAGGATATAGTTTTAGGGCATATAGAGTTAGACGGTGTTAAAGTTCAAATAGTAGATACCCCCGGGATCCTTGACAGACCTATTAATGAGTTAAACCCTATAGAGAGGAGGGCATATATAGCGATTAAGTACCTAGCAAACTATATACTATATTTCATAGATCCTTTAGAAGACTCTTACTATAGTATTGAGAGTCAACTTAACCTACTACAAATGATAATTAATGAGTTCGGTGAGGAGAGGATATCAGTAGTTATTAATAAAGTAGATAGTGTTAGACCTGAGAGGTTAGAATATGTTAAGAAGTTAGTAAGTGAGAGAACTAAAGCTAATATCTACACTATAAGTGCTTTGAAGAACTTAAACACCTACAACTTAATTAAGGATGTAGTCAGCAAATTAAGAAAAACACCACATAACACTGTATCAGAACCCAGCTTCAATCATCAATCATAGCTTTTAACCTTCATCATCAGTAATGAACTACTGATCTTAAATCATACCCACGAATGATACTCCTACTACACTTAAGTATAAGAAGTTTAAAGATTTTAATCATAGTTTATGTGGGATTAAATGATCATGTTTTTAAGCATATTTTTAAAGTATATCTTGATACTATTGAGAACGTACATTAAGTTAATGATGATTACCTCCGGAACTGAGAGATGACGTGAAGGCATTTATCTGATAATACGTAGACTACATACCCAGTAGTTACTTATGAGTTATGATTAATCAGGTATTACTATAACTTAATGATAATCACTGTTTTAATTACTCCGTTAAAAGATATGCCTTAATT
>Ga0207433_10011563_pt1 | contig 13414 bp, 15 predicted proteins | sample YelNatPaOPGAMG01_FD_187559 | JGI IMG/M metagenome (GOLD analysis project Ga0207433, IMG submission 187559) | Hot spring thermophilic microbial communities from Obsidian Pool, Yellowstone National Park, USA - OP-RAMG-01 (SPAdes) (version 3) | ecosystem: Environmental > Aquatic > Thermal springs... | reverse complement strand
CAAAAATTTTTGGCATTGGCAAGCCGAGCATTTCGCACATCGCCATATAAATAATGGGCAAACTAAAAATCAAAGCAAAAATAAACCGCTTTTTTAATTTTTGAATTTCTTGCACCTTTGCCTCTTTGTGGTGGTCGTGCGCCCCATTAGAAACTCCGTTTCTAACGGGGTAAATTTCTTCCTCGGCAGTTTCTTCTGTGGCTTTGTATCCTAGCTTTTCAATAATCTTTTGAATTCTGGCGATACTTATTTCAGCAGAATCAAATTCTAAATAAAGTTTCTCTGAAGCAAAATTAACATTGGCGGATTTAACCCCCGCCTCTTTTTTAAGGGCGTTTTCAATATTCACAGCGCAAGAAGCACAGTGCATGCCAGATATTTTCAAAATTATTTTTTCCATAATTTTTTATTACTTAATTTTTATTGAGTGTTTAATAATTTCTAAATTGCAACTTTTATGTTTTTTACACCAAGCCTCGCATTTTTTGGCCCATTTTTTATCTTTGTACCAAAGCCTGCAAGCCGAACATTGATATAATGTTTTAATTCTCTTTTTCTCATACATCTTAATCAATGTTGCTATTTCTGCTTAAAATTTTCTTGCATTGAGGACAGGGTTCCTTGCCCTGACGGACAAAATCTGCGCAATTACATCTACCTGCCTTTTGATTGTTCCATAAATTTCCTTCCAAAAAACACATTGTGCAAGGCGCCTCAACGCAGCAGTTGTAAACCCCGGCCTTTTCTGCTTTTTCCATGGCCAAATGGAGATAGTCGTCGATTTTCGATGGCATTTTATCTAACGGCAGCAGGTGAAAAGGAGGAAAAACAAAAAGGTAAATCATTGCGCCAAAGCTAGAACCGATAATAAAAATAGCAAAAGTAGTTAAGAATTTTTTCATAATTTTTAAAGAGGTGTGTTCGTCGGCCGACCGCCATATTTTGAATATTTGTTATCAATATATTGCTTAATTTCTGATATATTCTTTCCTTGTTGAAAAAGTTCTTTAGTTTCCAAAGCAATGGCATAACACATTCCGCAATAAGCGCCGTGCTTTTCAAAAACTACTCCGCCATCTTTCTTGAATTCTTTAACAAAGCAATTCTCAGCACTCCGATGGCCTAATCGCACACAGCCGCAATAACAGGGGATTTTTGTTAAAACCTCAGGATGGCTTAAAGCAAATTCATAGGCTGACTTTACTTCTTCGGTTCTTTGAGCATAGTCAGGAATTTTATTTTGCTTTGACGAAAGATTAGAAAAATAAATTCCGATAATAAAAATCAGAGTGGTGGTAATTGCCCAAGCAAATATCTTTAAATTCTTCATACTTTTTTTCATTTTAAAATTGAATCAATTATTTGTTTGAATGAGTCATAAGGCAAAGCACCACTGACCAGCTGGCCGTTGATAAAAGTTGCCGGCGTGCCATTTACTCCTTTTTGCAATCCTTCTTGATAATCAGCTTGAACTTTTTGCGCATATTTTCCCGAATCAAGACAGGCATTAAACCGCTGCGTATCCAAACCTAAATCTTTTGCCCATTGTTTAAATTTATCAAGACTTAAACCGCTGGATTGATTTTCAAATATTTTGTCGTGATACTCCCAAAATTTCCCTTGTTCATCAGCGCATTCCGAAGCCTCGGCCGCTTTTTGGGCGTTGGGGTGAAAACCTAAAGGAAAATGTTTATAAACCAATCTCACTTTGCCTTTATAGTCGCTTAAAATTTTATTTAAAGTTGGATAATGTCTTTCGCAAAATGGACATTCAAAATCAGAAAACTCAACCAAAGTAATCGGCGCATTAAAATCGCCCCGAATATGGTCGTCTTTTGTTATTTTAAATTCAGCCACTGGTTTTTGGCTGGGTTGCTCTGGGGAAGGTTGAGTTGGAGAATTTGCATCTGGCAAAATCTGAGCTGCTTGTTGGCCAGTCTCCTTAGGGAAAGTTTTCGGATTTTGATTAGTGACGATAATCGCGCCGGCAATAATTAAGCCGGCAACAACAATAGCAATGGGCACAGAAAGATTGTTGGAAGATGAAAGTTTTTGTTCTTGAAAATTTTCTTTTTTCATAACTTCTGAATCATCTTCAATTTGATAATTGCCCGCTTCTTCAATTGCTTTTTTAATATCGTTTTCGTTAATTTTACTCTCATCGTAAACTACAACCGCTTTTTTAGAATCAAAATTAACCCTTGCTTCAAGAACGCCTCCTAATTTTTTTAATTTTTCTTCAATTAAAGAAGTGCAAGATTTACAATTTATTCCTTTAATTTGAAATTTTGCTTTTTGCATAGATTTTGATGATTAAATTTAATAATAAATTTATAAATGACCTTTAATTTTTATCTTCGTATTCCACAACTGCCGCTACCTCCTCCGCAGCCGCAGCCTTTAGCGCCTGAAGGAATAACATTATTGTTGTTAGTATTAGCAGCTTGAACCCCGTTGCCGGAATTTTTTGTAGCACTTTTCCCATCTACCACCTCGATAATTCCAGAAACCATTCCCATCCAGCAGGAAAATTTGTATTTTCCTGCTTTTGTCGGCGTAAATTCTTTGACACTAGTTTGGCCAGGCGTTAAAGGAATTTCGTCAGGAAATAGACCCTTAGAAATAATAGCGTTAGTGCAACCAGAAGTGCCAACATCTTTAATTTCCCACCTGACCGGCACCCCAGCTCTTACCTTAAAATAGTTTGGTTCATAACCATAACTGGAAGCCTTCATTTTTATTACTTGCTTACCGTTGATAATTGGAGGTAAGTCTTTTTCATCAAGAGAATTTTTTTGCGAGTTTACCTGACTGGCATAATTAAATTTAATATCCGATAAACTTGGCAGCCCTAAAAGATTTAATTGGGCATTAATGTTATATAAGGCAAAAAATGAAACTAAAATTCCGGCCACCTTTAAAAATTTATCGGATAAATGTGGTTTTTCTAAAAACTTAACTGAAGAAAGGCCAATAGCCAGAAGTCCAGGCGCTGTGCCTAAAGCAAAAAAGAACATAATTCCTGCTCCCTGCCAAAAACTACCGGAAATTAAAGCCAAACTTTGAGAAGTTAAAGTAAAACCGCAGGGCAGAAAAAAGGTTAGAGCGCCCATTAAAAACGGCATCAATTTTCCTTGAAATTTTGTCTCATCAGTAATTTTCCTGGTAATAAATTTTGGCATTGTTATTTGAAAACGACGGAAATATCTCACGCCCAACATTTGCAAGCCCAAAAAAATCATCAAGAAAGAAACGAGGGTAATCAAAAGGGCAGTGAAGCCCAAAGAAAACCGGATCTTTGCGCCAATCGCTCCGATGACGCCGCCTAAAACGCCATAAGATAAAAGCCGGCCGAAATTAAAAAGTAAATAAGGATGAAATTTTTCCAAGGAGGTGGAGTTGCTTTTGCCGTAAATTTCTGACCATTGCTTAGCCATTGAAAGTAAAAGCCCGCCAACCAAAGCAGCGCAAGAAGAAATACCAGCAATTAAACCCAAGAAAAAGAAGGTTGGCAAAGAAGAATTGCTACTGACATTAACCAAACCGGCAAAGCGGCTGTTTTTCAAAAGAAAAAACAAAACAATCACCAAAAAGGCGCTGCCAATAATAGTTAAGAGACGATTTCCTGTGTCTTTTTTTATTTGCTCTTCAAAGAAAAGATATCCTTCTTTTTTAAAAATTTGATTTATTTTTTTAATTTCTGGCTTTCTGCCTTCATAAACTATTCTAACCGTCCCATTATTTACTGACGCCTCAACTGATTTAATATTTTTTATTTCTAGCAATTTCTTTTCAATCAGAACTTCGCAAGAAGCGCAATGCATTCCAGAAACATAATAAAGATGCTCTTGAGGGGCGGGAATTGGACTTGAACCTTCTTTTATTTTATAACCGAGCTCTTTAATTTTTTCTAAAATTATTTCTTGAGGAATCAATTCATTGTCAAATTCTATTTCTGTGCCACCAGTTTTCTCATTGACTTCTATATTTTTTATTCCTTCTAAAACATCTATTTCTGTTTCTATTCGTACTTTGTCATTGATTGATTGAATACCAATAATTTGAATCTTTAGTTTTTTGAACATAGAATTTTATTTCTATTTATTAAACAATTTTGTAACTTTTAAAATTTCTTGAACCATCTCTTGTTCTCTTTTTTCGTTTTTTGTTGCCATTGCCGTTTTAAAGCAAGTATTAAGATGATTTTCCATAAGCATCTGATGGGCGGATTTCAAAAGTCCTATTACCGCCAAGTTTTGCTGCATAATATCAATGCAGTATTCATTGGTTTCGACCATCTTGATGATTTTTGATATTAAGCTTTGGGCCTTTTTGAAATTAATAAGTGTATTTTCTTTTTGGGTAGTCATATTTTTGAAAATTTAATAATTATTACTTATCCACACCCCGACCATAGGTATAGGTCTATTGTATCAAATAAGAAATCACTGTCAACCCCGTTAGAAGTAAGCTGTGGAAGATGGCTGCCAAAACAAAAGTTTCGGACTTCTAACGGGGTCAATAGCAGATTTCCTTTTCTTTTTGTCCGCCCGCTTTTGTCTGCTTCGCGGGCGAGCCGCCGATTTTTAGAAAAGAAAAAAAGAAAGAGCTTGCCCCAGCTCTCCCATGCGCGGGCATTTGAAGTTTAATTCCCTAGAATTCTCTTTACAATCAAAATAATTTTGTTATCATAATTATAGATGGAGATTACTCTATAGATACATACTATTATTTTAATACTATAATGCCAGGAGGGATTTCGCCAATAGGCAAAAATATAAAAAAGCTAAGGAAACAAAAGGGATTGTCGCAGGACCGACTTTCCAAATTAGCCGACATTTCCTATAACACGGTGATAAAACTGGAGTCGGGCGGTATCACCAACCCTTCAATTGGCACGCTCCAAAAGTTAGCCAAAGCATTAAAAGTTTCAGTTGATGGGTTATTAAAAAAATAGATTCAATTTATGAAAGGCGGAATAAAAAACTTAAATAAGCCGTTTGACAAAGTTATTTTTTCTGATATAACAAATTTCAGAAAAAGAGAATATAAAAACCTTGATAGAACCTTAACAATTAAAACTTCTAAAAGAAGGAGGTGCAAGATGATGAAATATGATCTTCATGTACATACTTTAGCCAGCGGTCATGCCTTTAACACGATTTGGGAATTGGCGGCTTATGCTAAAAACAACGAGATGGAGGCTATTGGAATAATTGACCATGGGCCAAGCATGGAAGGTGCCTCTCGATTAGGGTATTTTGAAATGTTGAAGCGACTACCCGAAGAAATAGAAGGTGTTAAAATAATTTCTGGTTGCGAAGCTAATATCATTGATTTAGAAGGTAATATAGATTTACCGTTATCTCTTCAAAAAGAACTTAATTTTATTGCAGTAGGTTTGCATAAAAGAACGCCATTCCCAGAAAAAACGGATATAAGACAAAATACTAAAGCATTAATACGGGCTATTCGGAAAAATCGTATACATATGGTTGTCCACCCATATCGTCTTGATTTTCCTATTGATGCCGAAGTGGTTTATAAAGTAGCCAAAGAGTATCAAGTTTTGTTTGAATTAAACCTGTCATTATTGAGGCGATACGGTGATTCCCCAAAGTTACTCGAGCAGATATTTTTGATGCTTGAGCTGGTCAAGTCAAATAATGATAAAATTGTTGTAGCCAGCGATGCACACGTCGTTACTGAAGTAGGAGATGATTCTATTTTAAAACATTTAGGTATTGATCTCCCAGCCAAGTTAATTTTAGGCGCGATCGGCGGTTATCAAGAAATCACAGAATCCCTAAAAAGGAGGTAAAACAATGGCAAAAACAGTAAAACTTTTGAAATGTAATAATTTCTTTATTTATCCGAAGAAACCCTTCAATTTCCAAGGGACATTTTTTAAACCCTCTCATTTTCCTTCAAAATTAGTTGTTTATGACAACGGGAATTTAATACAGGGAATTCGGATAGATGGCGATCTTTTTGGTTTGATTATCTCGGATGCTAGTACCAAAAGAACTTCACGTATTAGGATTAGAGCATATTCTTTAAGTGGTATATCCAAGGAGATAGAGAGCAAAATAAAGGATGAATTGATGGTTAGATATAATCTTGATATCGATATATCAGATTTTGGAAAGCGTTTTAAATCGGACGAAATACTTGCTGAATCTTTAAAGAAATGGGAAGGCATGAGACCCTCGACTGCTTATTCATTGTATGGTTTTTTGATGGTGGCCACAGTTTTACAGAACGCGACCGTGGGACGAAGTATTAAAATGATAGATTCTCTCTTACAGAACTACGGGGTAAAGTTGGTATTTCAAGGCAAAGAAGTATTCGAAATTTGGGACCCGAAAGATATGGAAAAAATTACAGAAGAGGAATTAAGAAATTTGCGGATTGGTTACAGGGCGAAAATTATAAAAAAGATTTCTCACGCTTTTGCATCTGGTGAAATTGATGAAAAGGAATTACGGGAGATAAAAGATAAAGAGATTGTCGCCCATAAACTTCGTTCTCTTTACGGAGTTGGCCCGCAATCTGTTTCTTACATTCTCTTTGAGGTATTTCATTTCTACGATGCGCTTAATTATCTTTCTCCATGGGAAAGAAAAATTATATCGATGCTGCTTTTTGGCAAGAAAACGGTTTCGGCGGAGAGAATTATTGCTTTTGCTAAAAGACGCTGGGGTCAATGGTGCATGTTGGCCATCCATTATCTTTTTGAAGATCTTTTTTGGAGAAGTAAAAGAGAACAAATTGCTTGGTTGGAGGAGGAAATAAGAAAATAAGCGCCGAATATCTTGACAATCGGCGCTTTTATATTGGTATTGACATTTTTTTGAATCTTGTTATATTTAAAGTGGTTCTTTTAAAAACAAATCTAAGAAAAAAGGTGTGTGAGATGAAACGAGATACTGTTATTCTGTATCAGCCGAAGGTTGATTTTTTACCGTATTATCCTTGTTTTTGGGCCCCTCTGTCGATTTTATCTGTAGCAGCCCCATTGGTCCAAAAAGGGATCAGAGTGATTATACTTGATGGAAATTTGGGTGAGCATTCAAAAGACAGAGCTATTGTTGCAGAGAATATATCTAGATGTATCTGTGTGGGTATAACATCAATGATTGGTGGACATCAGTTGGAAAGAGGTTTGGATTTTGCAACCCATGTAAAATCTCTTTCGGCGAATTTGCCGATAGTATTTGGAGGACCGGGAGCAAGTATAATTCCTGATCAACTTATAACTGTTCCGGAAATAGATTTTGTAGTTTTGGGCCAAGGAGAAAAACCATTTTCTGATTTAGTTGATAATTTAATTGCGGGTACAAATAACAATCATATTTCCGGAGTTATATCTAAAGGCACAGATGATTCCAAAAAAGTTGTACCAATCCTTTTAGACAAGAATCTTTTTCCGCCATATCCATGGCATTTGTTGAATGTCGAGAAATACATCCGTGAAGATCGTTATCTTGGTCGGAGAGTTTTAAACTATGTTTCCAGCCAAGGATGCCCTTACAGTTGCGGCTATTGTAGTGAAGTTGCAGTTTACCATTTTCGTTGGACAGCTTTTACCGCGAAAAGAACTTTTGAAGAAGTGAAGCATTTAGCCAAAACATTTTCCTTAGAAGGCATTAAATTCTATGACGCAAATTTTTTCGTTAATTCCAAACGGGTCACAGAATTTGCCGGCTATTTACTAAATGATGGTATCGGCATTAAATGGGGTGCTTCAGCTCATCCGAAAAATATTATAAAGCTGTCTGACCAGTTAGCGGAAATAAAACAATCAGGGTTAAGTAGGCTTTTAGTAGGTGCGGAATCAGGATCTCCGGAAGCCTTGAAATATATTAGAAAGGGTTGCGCAACTGAAGAAATTCTGCTCGTAGCTGAACTTTGCGCTAGATTTCAAATCGCGGTAGCATTTACATTTATTGTTGGATTCCCCGGCATAAAAGAGGATATAAAGGCAACTTTAGACACGGTATTAGAGATGAAAAAGATAAGCGGAGATTTCGACATCAAAATCCATTTTTATGCTCCTTTTCCCGGCACTCCACTCTATCACGAAGCGCGGAAAAATGGATATCATGCTCCGGCCTCATTGAGGGATTGGTCTATATATGATTATTATCGTATCCAGACTCCGTGGTTAGCCGAAAAAGAGGAGAAAAAGGTGAGAATGTTTGGCGATTTCTATTGTGATTTCCTTTATCCTCCATCTTGGTTTCTTGATTTTATATCCAAAAAACCATTAACGCGTCGGGTTTACGCTTATTTACGTAAGTTGGCGGAGCTTCGTTGTAGATTTCATTTCTATAAAGTTCCTCTAGAAAGAATGTGGTTTAAAATGTTGATAGGGAAAGATGCTTTTTGACGAACTAACCGTGAAGGAGGTGACTATGAAGATCGGTATAGAGAAAACGCCACATCTGAGAATATGTGTTACGGAAAGATGCGCACATAACTGTTTTTATTGCCGACCTGGCGGTGAAGCCTGTAGGGTTTCAAATAAAAAAGAAATGACCCTTCGCCAGATATATCAGTTGGTCAAGATATTGGCTGATCGTGGGATTACACATTTGAAGATTACAGGAGGAGAGCCATTGTTAAGGAATGATATTCCCAAAATGGTTTCGATTCTTAAGTCCGTAAGAGGTATCACAAATATTCAGTTGGTGACTCGTAGTCACAGGGCGGGCAATATAGCCGAACAGCTTAGAGATTCGGGACTCGACTCCATTACTTTCAGTTTGGATAGTTTGGACCCATTTATTTTTTACCGCATTTCACAAAATAGTCGCCTAGATCTTCTATTGAAAGCTATTAAAAAAACTCACGAAGCTGGTCTGAATTTGCAATTTAATATGGTTGTGGTGCGTGGTGTGAACGAACACGAGATAACCAAAATGATTGAATTCGCTGGTCGTTACGGAGCCGTTCTGAAACTTTTGGATCTTATGAATATACCGGGAGATCCGAAGTTTTTAGATTTTTATTATATGCCCCTCGACCAAATTGCTGCCGACTTAAAAGAAAAAGCTGTGAGTTATAGCATGGAGACGCAACCTGGTGGTCTTGGTACACCGATGCCAAAATTTTTAATGTCAAGTGGAGCCGTCGTGCTTATAAAGGATGCAAGAATTGGTACTTGGTATGGCGATGTTTGTAAAGAATGTAAAAATTTCCCGTGCCAAGATGCGATAATGGCTCTTCGTCTAACTGCTGACGGTTGTTTGCAAAGATGTCTTTTGCGCCAAGATAATTTGGTAGATCTGCTTTCAATGACAGAAAATTTCGAATCGGAAGACAAAATAAAACAAACCATTGATTCGGTTTTGAGTACCTTCCGTGAAGCAGTTTATCATGAGAAAGCTTGGCGGCCAAAAAACTGCGGGTGGAAGTTGTTTATTTAGAAATAACTTCCATCCGCCCTTTTTTCTTATTAACAAATGGTTATCTAATTAATAAAGTAATTATTTGTTAGTAAGAAAGTACCTTAACAAATAAAAGAGGAGGTGTATGCGATGAAAGCTCTTGTTTTGGGCGGAACTTATTTTATCGGAAAGGTTTTGACGCAGAAGCTTATTGAGACAGGGAATTATGAAATTACCCTTCTTAATCGGGGGACTAAAGAACAAGAAATCGAGTCTTTACCAGTAAGCCTTATCAAAACTGATCGAACTAATGCAGAAGGTATGCGAAAGGCACTAAACAACGAGTATTTTGATGTAGTGTTTGATATATCAGGTTATAATGAAAGAGATGTGAGTTTAGCTGTATTGGCATTAAAAAGAAGAGTAGGTCAGTATATCTTTTGCAGCAGTGTCGCTGTATGCCGTCAGCCGCCGGATTTTTGGCCACTTACAGAAAATCACCCGAAGTGCATTTCGATTAAAGATGGTGAATATGGTTTCAACAAATGGCGGGCCGAGAGTTTCCTTTGGAATGAATGGCAGAGGGGAGAATTGACTGTAACAGTTGCCCGACCAGTTTATGTTTACGGTCCTTATAACTATCGCAAACGCGAGACTTTAATATTTGAAAAAGCTTTGGAAGGATTGCCTTTGCACATTTGTGGTAATGGAGAAAATATTGTTCAATTTGGTTTTGTTGAAGACTTGGTTGAGGCAATGATGTCTATGGTAGGCAACAAGTTAGCTTATGGGGAAGCATTTAATGTCAGTGGGTATGAATTGGTAACCGTGGATACTTTTATCCATTTGGCAGCTAATGCGGTGGGAAAAGATATCGAAATAGTTTACGGAGATGAAAATATGTCTGGTGAGTCGGATCCTTTTCCAAAGATTCATCGCTTTGCTGACATCTCAAAGATGAAAACTATATTGGGTATAAAACCAAAAGTCTCTCTCAGAGACGGCCTAAGAAGAACAGCCGAATGGTATTTAGAAAAGTTGCAAAAAGAAAGGAGCGAACAGTCATGAATACTGATATCATTCGGAGTCATCTTTTACAACGCATGAGAAACTTTTTGTATCAAAATGGATATATAGAAGTTTTCTCTCCGGTTCTGAGAAATTCTGACTCTTACATTAACCCAAGGTTTAAATTAACTGATGGTAGATTTCTAAGAGATTGTATGGAATTATCTTTGAGAAAAAGGATTTCTCCTTTTTGCCCCAAGATATTTGAAATTGGCGTATGTTTTAGACAAGATGTAGAGGATTATTTGCACCGGCAAGAATTTTATATGATGGAGCTCTATGCTAAAGACGAAACACTAAAGGAGATGATGGAATTAACCAAGGGAATTATTAACGAGTGTCTGCCTTTTGTTGGTGGCATAAAAGAGATTTCTTTACGCCAATTGATGCGTGAACTTCTTGGAGTTGATATAGCTGTAGTGGATACTCGAAGTTTGATAGAGGTTATCTTGAATAAACACCCTAATATTGAAAAGAAAAATACGCTCCCTCATTTGGTGGTCAATCGATACATAGAACTCATTATCGAACCGATTTTGTCAACGAGAAATACCCTGTACTTTTTAACCGACTATCCTTTATGTACCATAGCAATTGCAAGCAGGAAAGAAAACAGTAACTGTATCCAAAGATTCGAATGTTTTGTTAATAATATAGAAATAGCTAATGCCTTTGAAGACTGTATGGATGCGATTGACTTGACTCTGCGATTAAAAGAGTCCGGAATTATGGGAAAAGAGGAAGAAGAATTGGTAGAATTGGTTAAAAACAGTAAGGTGTTTCCGACTGTTGGGCTAGGTATAGGCATAGACAGACTTTGCACTTTAATGTTACGGTATAAAGAAAAAGGAGGGATATATCATGAAAAAGGGTAAAAGAATTGTAACCGATAAGCCTGTTTTGGGAATTGTGGGGCTCTCTGCGCCTGATGCTTTTTGGTATCCGGATCTCTACAAAAAGGGTAAATTCGAATTAGAAAAGAGGGGTATACAGATTGTAGAAGGAGGCACCGTTCATACCCACCGCTTCTATATGGCCGAAAATCCTAAGGTTATTGCTGATGATTTCCATAAGATGCTTTTGAGGAAAGATATTGATGCCATCATGTGTGCGGGTGGAGGCACTTGCATTAATAAAATTCTTCCATTTTTGGATTTCGACTTGATGAGGAAGAATTGGAAACCTTTTATTGGGATTAGTAACATTGTCGCTTTAATGACGGCAATGTTACAAAATGGTATGGTGAGTTTCCATGGGCCATTTAGTATTTGGAGTTACGGTTTACCGGGTACGCCAACAGAATACACTCATAATAACTGGATCAATATTCTCAAAGGGTACACTGGTAAGTTGCCTGCGGCTTCAGAGTGGAAGATTTATCGCGAAGGTCAAGCTGAAGGTCAATTAATAGGAGGAAACATCTCAGCCTTGAGTACGGTTGCTGGTACAAGATATTGCTCTCCAAACCTTTTTGATAATAAGATTTTGATTCTCGAGGACATCGACGAAACCTACGACCGTTTGGATGCCGCTCTTACTCATATGAAGTTACTAGGAGCATTTGAAAATCTACGTGGGGTGATAGTGGGTAAACTTACCGATTGTAAACCACCAGAAAAAGTTCAGATGAGCATTGAAGACTTCTTAGGAGAGGTTTTTGATGGTTACAATTTCCCGATCATTTATGATTGCGATTTCGGTCACGTTCCCGATAATCTCTGTTTACCGATTGGTTGTAACTTAAAAATGGTTGCTGACAAAAAGCAACCAGAGCTTATCTTACTTGAACCAGGGGTGAAGTAAGATGGAAACTAATTACAAAGATACGATTCGGACCCTCCTTCTGGAAGGGGGGTCCGAAGATCTTAATCGGGATCTTGATTTAGTTTCTTTTCACCTCGAAAGGGTAACAGATTGGCAATTAGAAGCTAAACATTTGATAGAAAGATTAAAGAAAGGCATTCCGGTTTCACGTATTGTTGGATATTCACTTGTTTGTGATCTCCCGATAAGTATTAATGAAGATGTTTTGGATCCCGGTCCCGAAACGGTTAGACTTGTTGAGGAAGCCGTAAAATATATAAAGTCAAAACCTGTTTCGAGTGCGCTTGATTTATGTTGTGGTTCTGGTGCTATGGCGATAGCGATGGCAAGGATATGCAAAATTCATGTCGCCGCGATTGATATATCAGAGCCAGCATTGAAAGTAGCAAAAGCGAACGCTTTGGCTAATAATGTTAGAATAGAATTTCTTCAGGGCGATCTTTTTCAGCCCGTGGAGGGAAGAAAATTTGACATTATAGTTAGCAATCCACCTTATGTTAAAACGGCTGAAATAGCTTCTTTGCCTAGATTTATCCGAGACTTTACACCTAAAATCGCCGTCGATGGAGGAGTAGATGGTTTATATTTCCATCGCAAAATACTTTCACAGGCAGGAAAATTTCTGAATAACCTTGGTCCACTTTTTCTTGAATGCGAAGACGGACAAGACGAAGACGTGATAGAACTCTGTCGTCTTAATAATTGGGATGTAGCGGAAGAATACTTAAATAGGCACGGTAAAGTCAGGGGTTTTAAATTGTTTAAAAAATAAAAAAGGCCCTTCTTGAAGACAGGAAGGGCTGATTTTATTTTCATCTTTTTTAGAAAGATTTAATTAAAAGAAACAGTAATTCAAATAAAAATAATTTATAGTGTTTTTCAGGGACATTTTACTTGTTTTTGTAGAATAAAAAATATCAGCGGCTTACCACAGAATAAGCAAAAGCGGGCGGACAAAAAGGAAGAGGGTTAGGGGGAAGGAATTTTTGCCCGCCTGCCAAAAAAGCGAAGCCCCGCCGCCCTGCTCGCCCCGTTAGAAAGCTTGCGTTGCAAGCAATTTAAAGTCAAAATTATATGTGCAGTTTGACAAACAACTTTCTAATGAGGCTCGTTCAGAGCAGAGTTCCGCA
>Ga0207433_10011560_pt1 | contig 13419 bp, 9 predicted proteins | sample YelNatPaOPGAMG01_FD_187559 | JGI IMG/M metagenome (GOLD analysis project Ga0207433, IMG submission 187559) | Hot spring thermophilic microbial communities from Obsidian Pool, Yellowstone National Park, USA - OP-RAMG-01 (SPAdes) (version 3) | ecosystem: Environmental > Aquatic > Thermal springs >... | reverse complement strand
TCTTAATAAGATAAACAGTTCAAATAGTCAAGCAAAAAATAAGTATTTTAAGTAAAATGGTGAACTACTTGAAAAACAAAAGCGCCCGGGGGGATTTGAACCCCCGACCTGCGGATTCGTAGTCCGAAAACGGGTAAAATTATAAGGTCTTGAAAAATATGGTTAATCTGTTGCAAACCCTCATAAACACTAAATCATAAGGTTTCTATGTAGTAATACCATTTATTACCATTTCATATTGTTTGGGTTCTATTTAAGGCACAAATCGGGCACAGTTAATTATGCATAATTATATTGTAGGGATTCATGCTATGGTTGTAATGCTCAAAACCAGCAAAGCCTATAATAAAACCATTGTTGTTAGGGCTAAAAATTGGTATTTCCCCATCATAACCACCTGTTTTACGTACCATGGAGCGTGACCCTCAATACCTTTGTATAAAAGGTTTTCTCTTCCATGATCAAAATGATTTAAAATCAATTGAATGCAGGGTAAATGGTTTAGGGCAAATATGAACTACTGCGTAATCATGCGTAGTGCCGAAATCCGCAAGATGCAATATCATGGTATTTGTATTTGCATATAGTTTATATTCGGAAGGTATAGAAACATGTCCATTTATGTTTAAAGAAGGTTGTAACAGCTTTATAGCATAAGCAATAATTTCCTGACCATGCTTTTCATTGGTTAGCAAATTCAATTTTGGCATTTCATGTGTTAGTAAGATATGTATTTTAGTTTGATTTTGACTCAATCGGTTTAAAAGGTTATTCAGACCAATGGTGATTACCGTTTCATCTTTATGATACCAGACCGACAATCTTTTACCAATGTTTCCACTGATTGCACTGAGAATTAATCCATTAGCCTCTATAAAATCAAAATCAGGAATAAGGCAATTAGTTCCATCAAAATTAAAATTATTAAATATATACTTCTTGTTCTCGTGGTTACCGTAACAATAATAGAAAAGGATTTTGTGGTTTATACAGAAATTGGTAAGTTTACACCACTGTTCCTCATTCATATCAGTTCCGAAATCACCTGCGGATAAAAACATATTAGGCTTTTCTAAAATTAAAAGATCCAGAATATAATCAATACTTTTTTCCTGCACTACTCCGTGGTGTGGTGTTATGCTGTAATGAATATCAGATAATGCAACTATTTTAATAGTATTCATAAAAATTTAATCTCTATTAGTTAGTTCAAGCCGTCTTTCTTTTTTCAAATTTTCTGTTTTTTTCATCCTTACCATTTACCGTAAAGACCTATAGATAACATTGGAACGAAGTATACTATATCAGATGATGTGTCCCATTGTAAAATTGGTTTAGAATTGGTTACCCCAGCTATACTTGAAAATATTGGTAGACTAAATCCAAGTCTAAATCCAAAATGTTGCCAGTCCAAAAGTCCATCTATCTCTGGCATAATTTCAACACCTGAAAATTTATTGATCAATATGATACCATTAGGGTCTGAATCATAATGGTAATTACCAAAATATTCATAGGCTCTTATAAGAGGCCGAATTGAAAAATGTTTTGAAATTCTAAATGCTGTTGGGTAAAATCCTTGGTAGATAAAATAATGGTTATCATGATACCCCTCAGTAATTGATATATAATCTCCAACACCGAATCCAATTGTATCTGCTCTTTTATCACTTATACCCACATCAAGCCAGCCTTCCAACAACTCATACAAAGAAGGGTAAGGATAATAAGTACCTGAAATTTCTACATGTTTACCTAAACCCAATTTAAGATCAGGACCTGGCAAAAAACCCGTTGTTTTCAATCCAGCTTCACCTTGTCCAAAATTGTATGGTAGTGAAGGGGGCAATGCTGCTGGTACTATCATAGGTTCGCCATGTATAGTATAACAGGAAGAAAAAAATAAGCCTAAAAAGGCTAATATAAATTTGTTAATTTTAACCATAAATATCTCCTCCGTGAATATCAGATCTTATTTGGTAGACATATGTATAGTTGTAAATAATATAGTATCAAATATTCTCTGACCATCCCATCCTCCTATAACATACATTTTATTCCCTAATATTATAGTTGCTGCACCTGCAGTCTCATGTGGCAACGGGTTTGCTGTATCCCAGCTACCTAATAATGAATCTTTTATAACATGTGTAAATGTTACAAACTTTAGTCTCTGAATATCGCTTCTGCCACCTGTCATAAAGACCCAACCATTATAAAACGCAACTCCCATAGCTGATAAAGGATTATCCAATGGCGGTAGATCTTCCCAACCCCCAAGAGTGCCGTCAGGATTAATAGATGCTCTTTGAATAGTATCAATTGTGTTCTTGTTCCAACCACCGATTACATAAATATACCCGTTATTAACAAAAACACCCATACCAGCTGTAGCGGTATTTAGTGGTGTAGTGTAGTTCCATTCAGCAATACTACCATCTGCATTAATCCTTGCATACTCTACAGATTTGAGGATTACCATATTGGCTGTTAGCCCACCTATTATGTAGATATAGCCGTTATAAATACATCCACCCCCAGCCAGCCTTGCTTCATTGAGTGGAGCAGTAAATCTCCAAGGTTGTAGACTCCCATCACCATTGATATGGGTATACTCAACGGTATTCAATATTTGTTTGTTTTCACCACCAGCAATCGCATAAATGGTATTATTATTTATCAGAATAACTGAAGAAGCCCTTGGTGTATTCATAGGAGTTAAGCTTTCCAAACTCTTTATGTCACCTGATTTATCAACAGCTATCCCAGTAACATTATTGGTTGCACGATTTCCATTTATCAGACCACCTATTATGTATATCCTGCTGTTAAAAGCAACTGCACCCTCAGATTCAACAGCCTGTGGTAATGAACCTGCATTACTCCATTCACCCAGCTCAGGATGTAATAAATGTATTGCAATATAAGTAGAGATATCTGGATAATTTTTAAGTCTGAATTGATCAAGATCAACACTGGCTTCTAATTCTGTAGAGCTATCTACTGAATTAAGTTTAACTATAGCGATTCCATTAATATCTGTATAAACCGGATTGGTTTTAAATGAAACCTGATTGTTACTGGTTGTCAAAAGCACAGGTATATTGATAACTGGTTTATCTTTATACTTTACCCATATAGTTATATCCTGATTAAGATCACCAATACCTGCAATATATATATCCGTTGTTGATGAGGAAATACTAAGACCCGAAAAAATCTTTGATATCCTTTCATCCAGTTCTCCCTCGAGCAATTGCCTTTGATTTAGGTTGATTATCTTTTTGATCCGATCCTTTTCAGTCATTAATATACTGATAGCATCTATAACAAAACCATGTTCTAACATTTCATCTGCATGACTCATGCTTGATTCAATATTGTGAATAATTCGCTCTCTTAGTTTTTTGTCTTCTTGTACCGAAGCTCTAATATCTTGTCTTGATACTGCAAGTAGTATCCATACATTATATCCCTCTGACACCCTGTGATCGGGATATTTGGTAACAGTAAGTTCCCAATATATTGCTGCTTGTTTAGCACCAACAATGTAGCCATTACTCTTTAGCTCAATTCTATCATCTGTAACCTCAATCCCAGTGTACTCAAGATTCATCTGAACACCAAAATAACCAAGTAAAAGTTTGCTGAATGCGTCCTTCACCGCACAGTCAGAGGCATTTTCCAGGCTACTTTTACCCATACATGACCCTATAATGTATATATAACTACTGCTTGAAGGTGTATGTAAAATCCATGCAGGCTTCTCTGAATTACTGCTCTTTACAATATGCGGAATGTAGTATGTAGGTGCACAAAATAAACTCAGTATAGCTAAAAAAACACATGTAATCATCATCTTAATATAAGGGTGGATAACAGACCATATGAGTGTAAGTTTGCTTTTCATTTTTATGATTTCCCTACCCAAAATCTGTACATACTTACTTATTACTTTAAAAATTGCTGCCGGGTGGGCAAAACACCCGGCAGGCAGCATATGCCTTTATTGTTTCGTAGACGATGGCGGCTGGAGATTATCTGTAGGCCATTGGGGTGAACCATGCTCCTTGAAGAAGTTGTCTCTATCCTTCTTTGTCTCTTCCATGAGTTTATCAAGATGTTTTTTAACTTGAGGCGTGATATCTTTGTACTTAGCTTGTAGATCCCTGTAGGCCATATTCACTGCGAAGTCGTAAGACTCTTTTGAAAGAGAAGAGAGTACTGCACAGTTAAAAAAATAATCGATTCCACCCGCTGGATCGCCCTCTTCAATCTCTTCATTCCATCTCTGCTCAACAGCCATGCCCTTGATCAGGTTTTCTGAGATCAATGCCTTTGCATCCTGGAGAACCTCGCCGGTTGTTGAGTCCTCTCTGGTGTTACCACCATAGGTATACAGCTCAGAGCCGAATTCCTCATTGACGAACACACCTACCATCTCGGAAAGTTGTGCGTTCGCCATTGCACGGGCTCTATCATCACAAGCTTCCAGAGAGTTGCCTTCAGAACTGAACCCAACGAAATATATCTTGTCTGAAGTAGAAGCCGGCGTAGTCGTAAGCCAAGCTGGCTTAGGTCCAGTAGACTGTATCACTACTTGCTGACCAGGCTTGAGAGATCCTTCTCCCTTAACAACATACCTCGTCCCACACCCACTACCGATTCCGAAACCCCAGATCGCTGCTGCGATACTTATCAAAATTAAAATTGTTTTGGTTTTTGCCATACGCTTTACCTCCTTTTAATATATATAGGAAACTGATAAAAAAATTGTTACTACAGTGCCATTCCCGCTTCCGCTACTACCCGATGTTTTAATATAAATAGGAAACTGATTAAAAAATTGTTACAAATAACATATCATCAAGCTTTTGTACCCCAGTGGTATTAATCTAATTGTTTGACTTATAAAAAAATTATGCTAATATTACAAAAAAATGCCTGATAATATTAACGGAAATACAACAACAAATAGCGGCGGCGAAATAAAAATACCTATTGTAGCTGAGCCAATAGGTCATCTTAATCCTTTTACCGATTCTTTACTGGATAGTATTATACTTACTTTTCCAGATTCATTTGACATAACTATATCGTATAAAAAGTCTGATAATAACCAAAATATTAGTATAAAGACTAAGAGGGAAGATACATCACTCAATACCTTTGTAAAAAGATTAAATGATGTATTACAAAATTACGATACGAATGAAGAAACCGATAGAGATGTTAAAAATTTCTTTGCCACACTCAAACAATATGAATTAGTTATTGAATGCTATCTTCCTCCTGTATCTGGTCTTAGAATTTTAGTTTTAGTAGCATTTGGTATAGTAAAAGCATACTTAAAGATAAAGAATGTTAATAAGGAGCAGGAAAAATCAGAGATAAATAACTTATATGAATTATTAAAAAAAATAACTGAAAAGTTCAAAGAAGAGTTAGAAAAAGAGGTTAATTTAAAATCAGGACAAATAATGGAAGCTATCAAGACAAATAAAACCTTTCTTATTCCTAGTGTTTTTAAATTTTTGCAACATAAATATGATGATTTAATTAAAGATCCAAGAACGAGACCGTATTTCTGGAAAATAGAGAAAGGTGCAGAAAATGAAGTTCCAAACATTGAACCTTTAAGAAGCTTAAATAACCTTATTGATGAGAAGCAGATATATATTTATCTTATAGGGATAAACAGCTTTATGCACGAGGGCGATTTTATAGGTTTAGATAAAGATAAAGATGTACTCCAAGGAATACAGAAGTGTTGCACTGATTTGTTAAAAGTTTCCAATGACACCTATGAGACTTCTGGCAATCCAAATACCCATAAAACCTCGTTTATTACCCCTTTTGCTATGAATTACTGGTCCATTATTAGGAACAGTATGGCGTTTGGTTATACAGAAAATGATAAAAAACATAAATTACCAGTGGTATACCTTTTTGATATATTTAATTTTCATCATTCAGCCATGTTTCCTCTAAAAATCACTAAGAAAGCTACTGAGAAAGAAGATAGTAAACCATTTGCTCTATTAATAACTGCTGAAAAAATAGGAAAAGAAGAAGAAACAGACAATAAAAACAAATTTTCAATTTCCAGAAACAAAACAGTTGCTGAAGAAATAGGAAAAGAAGAAGAAACACACAAAAAAAATCTGTTTAATTCCTTCATGAAGTATGCATATAAAAGATTTGAAAGTATATATAAAGATAAAAAAATAAAACCAGACGAGTTTTATAAACTATTTAACAATATATTTGGCAAAATTGTAGATTTAAATAATAAAGATAGTATAAACGAATTTATATCTCTATTAAAGATACCTGATGATACAGTTCAACTTATCTTTAATAAGGATGAAATAATAGTAAAAAATAATGATAGGTATTTCTCAGTTAGTTATGCAAAAGAACCTGACAGATGTTTATTTCTCCATGTAATAAAAAATGCTTTAGTAGGAGCAAGAAGAACAGTAGTGATATTCAATAAAGACACGATCGAAGGAGCAAAGAATGAGATGAATGGCAATCCCAATATTACTGATGATACTTTAAGTAAGCTACCAGTTGAAATGATAAACAAAATCCAGAATAAACAGTTTGTAAGACATTATGTCTATGATTGGTTAAATAAAAAAGGTATCCTAAAGGATAAGAAAATACTTAAAAAAGGTACTGTTGAGGAGAAAGATACTGTTAATGTTAATGTGCAGTTAATTATTAATTCAAAATATCTTAATGAACAATCTATAAAAGATAGTAATGCTAATCTGAGTAGATCTGAGTAGAAACTATTCATTATAATTCAATATTTTTTCAGCCTATTATTCTCTAATCGTTTGTCAAAATATTTTTTTCAGAATTAAGAAAACCTTGCGGTATCCTATTGTAACATATATAATTGTACCTAAGGAGGTAGCAATGGGAATTATTGATGCAATTAAAAACAAAGATAATAATGCCCTTGTGAAGGGCATTGCAAGCATATGCGCTGTTTTACCACCAGAATTACAGATAAGTGCTGTAAATTATGTATACTGTTATTTCAGATTAGAGAAAACTAAAGTAGAGAAAACTGAAGATTCATGGGAAGAACTGAAAAAACTTATTTGTGGGTTTTCTCTTTTTCAAGTGGAGGATTTAAACAAAAAAGACTTCATTGAACACTTCATTGAAGAATATAAAGAACGACCAAAGTATTTGCTTATTGATGAAGTCCTAAATAAATACTGTAAGGATATTAATGTCATCACTGTAGAACAACTTAGAGATACTTTTAACGAACTAATAAAAATACCAAATTTTAAGGAGCTTATTAAGGAAAATAAAACACTTTCAGAAGCATCTTCCGGAGCAGTAAATGAAGAAATTATATGTACGAATAAGCAGGAATTGGTCAGCATTTACCCACGCACTTTTGAGAACAGCTTTATTGGGTGGAAAAATGAAGCCGATGCCAGAGCATATATAAAAACAATTATATTAAGGCACAAGAATGGGATCAAGTATGGAGTAGAAGAAGATCATCCACGAGTAATCCACACACCTAATCCTGATCAATATCCGAGTCAATATCCGAGTCCTGAAGAGATTATGGAGATTATGTTTCTCGAGGAAAAAGGATATGACAAATTTAATAAACTAATCAAATCGATCTTTACCGAGTTAAAATCAGAGGCAGTGAGTTTAACTTCTACGTATCAACAAATGTTTGAAGGGTTACAAGGCTCTGATCTTGCTAAAATATATGTTGACTATACTTATAATTACGTGATCTTGCTCCTAACAGACATTTTAAGACCTCCTGTAATCTCTTCCCAAAATAGTGCATCCAATCATAGTAATAGCACTAACATAGAAGATGAAGATATAGAGCTTTCAGATATAGAGCTTTCAAATGATCTGCTTGGAAAACTAAATGGTGTCAACATAGCTAAAATAAATGACATCATAGATAAAATCTCTGAAATGAAAAAAAATATTGGAAAGCTAACTCAAGGTGATTTTAATAAACTCAAGGAAATGCAAGAACACGGCTATAATGCATTCAGAAGAGACGATTCAGCGTTGTGGAAAAATATAAAACTAAAACAAAAAAACAGTAATGCGGTGAACCAGTTTAAGGAGGAGATGAAAAAATTTTTAAGTCGATATATAGATTACGAATATGAAGGGATTGGTATGAGGCATATTAGCATAGGCGCGCTCGTAGATGCGTTTTATATGAAGTTCTATCGCTCTCGCTTCCCTACTGATGAGGTGAAAGCATTAGTTTGCAGGTACAGTTTGATTATGAATAATGACCCAATGTGCTCAAATTTAAGGGCAACAGCATATAGAAAAGAGATTATATATGAAATGCTAAAAAGATTATACAGCTGATACAGATTATTTTGGTGAATAAACAGTAAGTCAATTATTGATCCCTTTAAAAATATCGCCTCTGAAAAGCAAGACAAAAGAAGTATAATTCAATAAATAGCACATCGGCCGAGCAATGCCTGAGATAAGTCAGTATGTTACAAATTATAATATTATAGCTAACCTACCAGAAGAAATCAAAGATAAAATTTAAGATAAACAGTTTGTAAGACCTTATTCTGTGATTGGTTAAATAAAAAAGATATCCTAAAGGGTAAAAAAATACTTAAACACATAAAAGATAGTAATGCTGATCTGATAGATTTGAGTAGAAACTAATTTATTATAATTCAATATTTTTCAGTCTACTAATTTCTACTAATTTTGGAATAAATTATTTTAAAACGTAAAAATACTTTGCATCGAGCTATGCTATTATATAATATACTTAAGGGAGGAAGCTTATGAGGTACTACAAAAAAGCTATAAAGTTGTTTTTTTTAAAATCTAATCGGCAACAACTCAATAACCTGATCTATCATGATTTATTAAGCCAGCTGCCGATATCAGATGAGCAAAAAAATGACATATCGTTGAGCGTTTCGCTGTCTCTCATAACAGATGGAAGTGGGCATTTTCTCACTCCTGCGGATCTAAAGAGGAGGTATCAGCTTTATTTCGATAAGCTTTCAGAGAGGCAGAGCTGCCTGTTGATAAAAAGACTGATTTTAGAAGCGTTTATACGGTTGCAAAAAACAGGTTCAACGAACCAGATTATTTCAATTGACTTCGCGAGGACTGTAAAACCAAAAAACCTGAATTTGAAAATTAAAAGCAAGACGAAGATCTTAAAAAAGAAAATGCTGAAATCTAAACAACGAAAATGAGGTAACGATGGATGTCCCGCTTATTTGATAATTGGACTTTTTAAGGTAGAAATAAGATATAATTTCCTCCATGAATAAATGGTAAAAAAGGAGGAAAAAAGAGATGAGTGAGCTAAAAGAAAGGAACCATTACACACCTGAGCAAAAGTATAAGATTGTCAAGGAGGCATTAACAAAAGCAGCTACTACACCTGGTTTGATGATAACGGTGAGTTAAAGTCTAATATTGAGCGTCAGCCTATAAAGACCAGGATATTGCCGGAAGAAATTGAGCGTGTAATAAACTATCGGAACGAGCATCGGGATGTTGGGTATAGGAAATTGACATGGATGATGAACGATGCAGATGTGGCGTATATGAGTGAAACAAATGTTTATAACCTGCTGTCTGCATGCAAGATAGTAAAAGAGAAGTACCCAGATGCACGACGGATGCTGATCAATGACAATGGCTCAAAGTTTATATCAAATGACTTCAAGGGATTGATAACAAGGCTTCAGATACAGCAGGTGTTTACGAGACAGAATCACCCGCAGACCAATGGGAAGATAGAACGCATGAACAAGACTGTTAAAGACGAGGCAATCCGAGTTAAAGTGTTGCCTCCAACTTTTTAAATGCACTTTCAACACTATCCATTGTTCTTTACCTCCTTTTTATTTTCTTAGAACTATCTTATCAGATACCCCTATTACCTGAAACCCTGCCCACCAGTATGGATGAGAAAATGGGTGACCCCCCAGCTCTCTTAGCTTCGCTGTTAATTCATCCCCGTTTTCTGTTTCTGCCAATCCCTCAATCTCCTTTCTCGCTTCTTCTATAGTCAATCTCTTTAGCCATACCTGTGCGCATCGTAATGCCTCTGATAATTCCTTCCCTTCCTTAAGACCTTCATATACCTTGATCATCAGCATCGCTGTCGCTACATCGTTTACACTCCATAAACTCCCTATTACTGCCTTCGCACCCGCAAACATAAACCCAGCAGGTATCCCAAGATATTCCTCGGAACCAAATCCTTTATACCCTATCCCTGTCTCACACGCTGATAATACCGCAAACCTCAACTCGTTTGTATCTATCCGCCCTATTATCTCTCCAAGCGTTATAAAACTGTCAGGGTTTAATTGTAAGGCTGATTGAAGCGGCTCGTTTGATTCATACATACCATGACATGAAAAATGGGCAATCTGGTGCTTCGGTAGTTTCTCAGCTAATCCTTCTTTATTGGTATCCTTAAGACTTTCAACTTTGTGGTCCCCAAATAACCCTTTTATCCCGTTTATTTCTTTCTCTGCAAAATCAAGACTGCTATTCTCTATACCTAAGATACTCCAATTGCCTCCTTTTATCCCGCTTCGCTTTTCTGAACGACCAAGTATCCATGCAGAGGGTGCATATATCACATCGTATCTGTCTATTAGATGACCACCATCTAATTTCATGGCATGTAACGGCAATAACCCAAGATATCCGCCTGGTACAAATGCTATCCTTTCCTCTTTCCATTCTGATAACTGCTCTTGTAACGGACCTGTAACTCTTTCTGAGAGTTCAGCTAAAATTGTTTCCATTTGACCAAGCCAGTTATTTAATAATGCCTCAGATTCTTCCTGTTTGTTTAGGGCTTTTATAAACTGCTCGTATGCACCTATCCAACCTTTATTACCATCATCTCCAAACATCCATTTTCTTATAACTTTATCATTTATTTCTTTCAGTTCCTTGTAAGCAAACTTTCCTTCCCTGCTTATAAAAAACAGCGCTCCATTATCTTTGCCTATCCATGGCACTATAACTGCCCGCCTTATATTGCGCGCTATATTTTTTATCTCTTCAATCTCCGGCGGCTTCGCTGCGATAAAATAGTCAGGGTCTTTATCCCGTATCTGTTGCTCATACTTTTGTATCGCTTTTAATAACACTGCCTTCTTTTCTGCCATTTGTTTTATCTTTTCCTCATCATAGTGTGCTTTCGTAAAAATACCCCTGTTGCTATCAAATCTTCCACCACTTCTTCCCTTTGACTCTTTTGCAAGCTCTACCTCAAGCTCCTCTGCTCGCTTTATCGCCTTCTTATATTCGTTTATTAGTTCGTCAGAACAGTTTTTGGGCTTTGCATCTTCAGTATACAGCAAATCCAGTAATGCACGACTACGACCCTTCTCTACATACTCCAATGCCTCTTCGTATAGCCCAAGCTTTAGACATGCTTTTACTGCACCACTGAATATACCCATATTCTGCTCCATAAAGGCTTGCTTGTCCTGTATAAGCTTGATATTACCCCTTATTGTATCTATAACTTCTATTGCCTGCTTGAATGCACCAAGCGCCTTCGTAAAATCTCGCTTCTGTGTTAAATATAGTTTGCCCAAGTTACCGAGTACCTTGATTGCGTGTAAATTAGACCCTGTATCTTTGAATATCTCATAGGCATTCTTGTATAAATCTATAGCCTCTTCCAAGTTCTTTTTCGGCTCCTCCCCGAGCTCAGCAAGTTCAGCAAGTGCAATTCCTTCATTCGCCATGCATCTTGCAGCACTCGGACTTTTTGAGTCAAAAATCCTTAACGCTTGCTCATACAAATCTATAGCCTTTTCTAAGTTCTTCTTCGGCTCCGCCCCGAGCTCAGCAAGGCCAGTAAGTGCAGTCCCTTCATCCATCATGCATCTTGCAGCATCAGGACTTTTTGGGTCGAAAAGCCTTAGCGCTTGCTCATACAAATCTATAGCTTTTCCTATGTTCTTCTTCGGTTCTGCCCCGAGCTCAGCAAGCCTTATAAGTGCAGCCCCTTCATTCATCATGCATCCTGCAGCATCAGGACTTTTTGGGTCAAAAATCCTTAGCACTTGCTCATACAAATCTATAGCCTTTTCTAAGTTTTTCTTCGGCTCTTCCCCGAGCTCAGCAAGGCCAGTAAGTGCAAGCCCTTCATTCATCATGCATCTTGCAGCACTCGGACTTTTTGGGTCGAAAATACTTAGCGCTTGTTCATACAAATCTATAGCATTTTCTAAGTTTTTCTTCGGCTCTTCCCCAAGCTCAGCAAGCTTAGTAAGTGCAATTCCTTCATCCATCATGCATCCTGCAGCATCAGGACTTTTTGGGTCAAAAAGCCTTAGCGCTTTCTCATACAAATCTATAGCTTTTACTAAATTCTTTTTCGGCTCTTCCCCAAGCTTAGCAAGCTCAGCAAGTGCAAGCCCTTCATTCATCATGCATCCTGCAGCATCAGGACTTTTTGAGTCAAAAATTCTTAGCGCTTGCTCATACAAATCTATAGCCTTTTCTAAGTTTTTCTTCGGCTCTTCCCCAAGCTTAGCAAGGTTAGCAAGTGCAATCCCTTCATTCGCCATGCATCTTGCAGCACTCGGACTTTTTGGGTCGAAAATCCTTAGTGCTTGCTCATACAAACCTATAGCCTTTACTAAGTTTTTCTTCGGTTCCTCCCCAAGCTCAGCAAGGTCAGTAAGTGCAAGCCCTTCATCAATCATGCATCCTGCAGCATCAGGACTTTTTTGGTCAAAAATCCTTAGTGCTTGCTCATACAAATCTATAGCCTTTACTAAGTTCTTCTTCGGCTCTTCCCCGAGCTCAGCGAGGTCAATAAGTGCAAGCCCTTCATCCATCATGCACGTTGCAGCATCAGGACTTTTTGGGTCAAAAATCCTTAGCGCTTGTTCATACAAATCTATAGCATTTTCTAAGTTTTTCTTCGGCTCCTCCCCGAGCTTAGCAAGGTCAGTAAGTGCAAGCCCTTCATTCGTCATGCAATCTGCAGCACCTTGACTGTCTGAACGCAACTGCTCTCTAAGTTTCTCATATATATCAATAGCTATATAAAGGTTAATAATGCGCTCCCCACCGGATTCATCTAATAATAATTGTGCCGCAAGATCAAAAAGTAATCCCACCATTTTATCATCAGCCAACCCATTCTGAATCTCTTTCAGACTTTCTGCTTTACTGTTTAGTAGAGCTCTTTGACCCCTATTGGCTTGTTTATTAGCCAACCATTTCATTGTCTCAGAGAACTCATGGGTTATCAGCACAGGGTATTTTTCCAGTAATGTTAGCTCTTCCTCATGGGTATTTGCAGTAATAAACGCCTCTACCGCTTCCATCCCATTGCATACCGTAAGCCAGTACTCAAACCAG
>Ga0207433_10011558_pt1 | contig 13423 bp, 10 predicted proteins | sample YelNatPaOPGAMG01_FD_187559 | JGI IMG/M metagenome (GOLD analysis project Ga0207433, IMG submission 187559) | Hot spring thermophilic microbial communities from Obsidian Pool, Yellowstone National Park, USA - OP-RAMG-01 (SPAdes) (version 3) | ecosystem: Environmental > Aquatic > Thermal springs... | reverse complement strand
AATTTGGTATAGAGGCAAAGCCAAGAATAGCTTTAGTAATATCTTTCAACATATTCAGAGAAATTTTCCAAAGAGAAGAAGTCTGAGCAAAAAGATTCATCAGTACCCAGAAGTTATGTAAAAGTGCCGACAAAACAAAGAAAAAATAACGTACCAATCCATTCGTAGAATTTATATGGAGAAACAGACAAAAGCAAAAAGAAGAAAAATTATTTTCTTTGCGGTTTTGAAATTTCTATTCTTGGCGGGATCAAAGGAGCGGCCAAGTTAAGAACACGAGCTAACAATGTGCCATTTGCACTTCCGCTGTAGTTTACCGCACTTAATATTACTGTCATATATTCTTCTGGCAATTTTTTATTTTTCTTCCATTCGTCGCTGATCTTCTTTGCCAGATCAGAATCTTCTACTGCTAATATTGTTCCTTTTATCCCCAAATTGCCAACCCCTTCCTCATAGTTGACATTATAGGTATAATCTATTTCTATGTTCTTGTCGTTTACTCTTATGTCATCTATGCCAATGTTCATGTTGAGTCCTTTTATCTGCTCTGATTTCTGTTTTCTTCCGCTGATTTCTCTTATTCTTTCTCCTACTATTGCCATATAAAAACCTCCCGTAAGTGTGTAAAATTAAAACCAAATAATTTAAAACCATTACGTGCAGATATTAGTTTACAAATTTTATAAAACAGGTGTAACTATGGCTGTAGATGTAGAGGGTTGTGTTTTACCATTTTTAATCATAGGTGGTTTAATTTTAGTGTCTGGTATAAGAATTATCTACGAATACCAACGAGCAGTTGTTTTTACTCTTGGAAGATTTTCCGGTATCCTTAATCCTGGTTTAAACTATGTTATTCCGATTGTCCAGACCGCCCGCATAGTTGATATGCGCATAAAAACAGTTGACATCCCAAAGCAAGAAGTTATGACGAAAGATAATGTTCCTGTGAGCGTAAATGCGGTTGTTTATTTCAGAGTGGAAAACCCACGAGCCGCAGTCATAGATATAGAGGATTACATTTATGCAGTCGCGCAATATGGCCAAACTGCATTAAGGGACGTTATAGGAAACAAAGAACTTGATTTTGTTTTAACTCAAAGAGAAGAAATAGCAAACGAGATAAAAATGATTGTGGACAAGGAAACAGCAAATTGGGGGGTTGATATAACAGCGATAAAGATACAGGATATCGAATTGCCTGCGGATATGAAAAGAGCGATGGCAAGACAAGCAGAGGCTGAAAGAGAAAAAAGAGCAACGATTATAAGATCAGAAGGTGAACTTCAAGCAGCAAACAACATTGCCACAGCAGCGAAACAGTTGGGAGCGATACCTGGCGCATTGCACTTGCGTACATTACAAACGATAACAGACGTTGGTGCTTTAGACGGAAACAGCGTAGTTTATGTGGTGCCAATAGAACTTCTCAGGGCGCTCGAAGGATTTGCGCAAAAAGCAAACGAAGAAAAAGAAAAGAAAACAAGTCGTTGATATGAACAACAAAGAGATGGTTGAGTATTTAGTGCGGATAGGCGCGATAAAAAGCGAAAATGTCAGAATGGCTTTTTTGGCTGTCGATCGTGGAATGTTTACTACAAAAAATTACGATGGCTCTGCTTATATGGATTACCCAATACCTATAACCGACGGCCAGACGATCTCTGCGCCGAGCGTCGTAGCAATAATGCTCGAATACCTTGAAATAAAAAAAGGACAGAAGATATTAGAAATCGGTAGCGGTTCAGGTTATAACACCGCACTGTTGTCTTATCTTGTAGGCGAGAGCGGAAAAGTCATCTCTATCGAATATTTTAGTTCGCTATATGAAATAGCAAAAGCGAATTTGAAAAAATGCACTTGGTGCAAAAACGTCTTGCTGATTAACGCTGATGGAAGCGAAGGGTATGAAAAAGAAGCGCCATACGATAGAATAATCGTCACTGCTGCAATGCCATACATCGAAAATCATCCTCTCACAAAACAACTAAAAAAAGATGGCATATTGGTCGCTCCTGTCGGAAGCAAATATTACCAAGATTTAGTCGTATACAAAAACGGAAAAAGCGAAAGCGTTCTGCCTGTTGCGTTTGTTCCCCTCCTAGGAAAATACGGTTTTAAACCTGATTTCGCTACCTGAGCCGCGTCTTAGCATCTTCGTCAGCAGGAAGATTCTGCTTCGATCTCTCGACGCGACTTAGCACCTCAGAAAACAGAATGTAGCGAAGTCAGGTTAACCTGATTTCGCTACCTGAGCCGCGTTCGCCCTTTTTTGGCTTTATGTTTTCTTGAGGGCAAAAAAGCCCGCGAACCCAAAAACCCTGAGGTTAATCTCCGGTTTTTTTTTTTGATTTACTTTCGCCCTTTTTTGGCTTTATGTTTCACTCTGGCAAAAAAGCCCGCGTTCCCGTTTTTTGGCTAACGTTATACTAAGGGCAAAAAATAGGGCTGTAAAACCCTGAGGTGGGACTACGGTTAATAGATTATTGTTCGCGCTTTTTCTTTTAGAAAAAGAAAAATGGCTGGGGGTTTCACCCGAAAAAGAAAAACGATAAAATTTCGTCCTTTTTTGGCTTACTGCTTTGATCTCACGCCGCGACTTAGTATCTCAGAAAAACCGAACGTGGCTAAGTCAGATTAAAAAACAGAAGACGCCCCGGGGAGGACTTGAACCTCCGGCCTGCTGATTGCTGTAATGGATTTAACAGTCAGCCGCTCTACCAATTGCGCACTTTGAGCGGACGAATCTTGAACGATCCCCGTCCAAAGTTCTGAGCTACCGAGGCAACGAGGTAGCGAAGAGATGAGACAGCAAGCGCATGTCTCACGATCTGAGCTACCGAGGCAACGAGGTAGCGAAGAGATGTGAACGAATCGTCGTTCACACAGATCTGAGCTACCGAGGCAACGAGTAGCAAGTGTTTTTTCTTTTATGAGAAAACATTAAAAAATTATGTGCATTTCCAAAGTGAAAGCACTACGATGATCCAAATCAAAACGAACAGTGATATGGTAATCAACGAATATGCAAGAGATTCTTTGTTTTCTTCTAACCAAGTCCTTATCTTATCGCTAAATCCGCTCTTCATCGTTTTCTCACTTCGCGTCTGTTCTTTTTTCCTTTTCAAATAGAACACTATGATCGCGCAGATTACGCCAAGTATCAGTATCAAAATTGTCCAAGAGAGGTCTGGGTAATGACAAATCGGGATTATTGGAACTTCGCGTTTTAGAACGTCTACGACTAATACCCCGGAGCCGACCGGCAAGCCGTGTTCATAGAAATTTATTGGTACGACATATTTGCCTGGCTCGATGTCGTTTGGCACTTTCAGGGTAAAGCTCAATTCGCCGATTTCTCCTGGCGCTATTGCACTCGTTATCTTTTGATTAGCAAATAGGAATTGGTATTTGGTAAATTCAAAACTCAGATTCTGCAACTCTGTCATATTATTGCGGTTGAGCACGACAAAAGTGTAATTTAGTTCTTCTCCTTGGTAAATACCAACAGTTGCATTCTCCTGCAGCTGAACAATCGGTTTGTTTATGAACAGATAAACATTCGCGAGAGTGGAGGATAAAAGGTTAGCCGAAGCATTACCAACACATTGAAGTACGCCTTCTCTTGATTTATCATATGTCAAAATTTCTTGCGGGCTCATCTTAATGATAATTTTGCCATTTATCGTTTCGTTCGCGCCTATGCTGTTTTTATCAAGAGTAACGATGGTATAGTTCTCGAAATCTGACCTTACAAAACAACTGAGCTCGGAAAGCGGGATATTCGAAGTAACCTTAAAATCAGCTTCGCCATCGCGCGCATAATTAATCGTAACGAATATATCTTGCGGTATTATGGTAAGTTCGACATACGGCGGCGGAGGCGGTACGATCGGAGGCTGATAGAATGGAATTCCTGTTCCGCCACCCCCGCCTCCGGGTTGAGGTTGGGGAGTTATTGTTTTAACCCTAAATTGCACGCTATCAGAAACAACATTGCCGGTCGTATCATTTGCATAAAGCACTAAGGTGTGAAGGCCATCGTGCAGATTGCTCAGTATATAAGCCGGGCCGCAATGAGGCATAACTGTAGTAGCGCCATCGAGAACATACCAACAGCTCGTAATGCCGTCGTCATCGATCATAATATATGTGAAGGGGATGGTATTAACAGAATACTCTTTGCCATTCTCTGGCGTTATTATCTTAACATATGGAGGGACATCAGGACCAATGCCATTTATGAAAACATTGTAAGAAGCAGACGGAGAATCTGAGTATAAAGTCACGGTATTGTTAATCGAGCTTATTGCAGTATCCATAGTAGTAAGATTTGGGCGAACAAGGCCAATTACAAGATAATCGACATCAGGCACGATGGCATTTCCGTTGTCATCTGTTGCATTAATCACGGTGATATTGACTTCATTGCCTGTTTGAGTTCTGTTGATGGAGTAATTGCCTGAAAACCAACCTGTTAATCTGCTAAGCTTCCATCTGCTTGCCGAAGACATATTAACGCTATTGCTTATGAAGACATAAGGGATAGAAGGATACCATGCCTTGAAGCTTGAAATTTCAAGCGGGACATACGCACAACCAGATGGCTGAACAGAGGTTATGCGAACAGGAAAATGAACTACTTCAATAAAATCTCCATCGTAACCATCGGCATAGCAAAGCGCGACGTATTTGTTCAAAAGATCGCTCGGTGAGGCAGCGCATATCCTCAAATTAACATCCGGGTTCTCTATGCTGTTGTCTTTGTATGATGTTGAATTATCATCGTAGACCAAAGAAGAGACGACAATGCTGTCATTGGCGCGAACTAACGCAATGTCGTAATATTGCGCGAAAGCGAACGAAAAAAGAAATAAAAACAAGATGATTTTTTTCATACACGCACCCATCACGGCACAAGCAATTTCTTCAAAATGCTGAATACCTCGTAAAGCCAATCGTACACTCCTTCAACATAATTCTTATTGATTATGTTTTTGTTGTTCACCCAGCCAGGATCAGCGCAACTGCTATCGCTAACATTCAAAGAGTTTGTTATATCGAAACCAGTGCCATAAGCGCGAACGCTTATAGAATAATTACCGATATTGTTCCTTAAAATCGGACCCAGAGTAGGATCATTATAGAGTTTATTGCACGTTGGGATAACTGCCAAAGTAGCATAACCGCTCGAGTTGCTATGAATAACTCCTATGGAATAACTTTTTACGCTGTGGTTATAGCTTCCGTCGTTGTAAACTTGCGTTGGCGTGAATGGATTAAGGCCATTTGTTTCTGTAAGTTCAAATGTCGAATCTGTTACAACATTCCCATCAGAGTCATTTACATAGAGAGTTACATTGTAGGCTCTACCTGCATACTCAAAAGTATCGTTTTCTACTCCATCTATCAAAACATGAATCGTGTAAGTTTTTATCACGGTTAGAGTATTGCTTGCGATATTATTTTCATTACATTCAACTACCTGATTGAGTGGATCTGCAATCGCCGTGAATGTGTAGGTACCAGAGCGCGAAGTATTAGTGAAATTTATGCTTCTCTGTACAGAGCCACCAGGCGCGATGTCTTCGGTTATTGTCCAATTTGTTTGGTTTATAAAGCCAGTTGGCCCGGTGATATTCAAGGTAAGAACGAAGTTTGTTGTTATATTAACATTCCCGTTATTCGTTAGCGTGATCGTAATGTTAGAACTATTGCCTGGATAAACCGAAGATGGATTAACACTCACGGATGGCGAGATGTCTGCACCGATGCAAATCGGCCCATAACCAAGACCGTTCACAACAACGTATCTGGTGTAGGTCACTTGATCACTTGTCGGCGCGTTCAAACTGAGTTGCGCTGGCAGTTGCGAACTGCTGTTTATAATTTTCGCATCAGAACAATTCGCGCCGTAATCGTCTACGCAAAGCGCCATTAAGATGCTTCGGCCAGTAGAGCTGTTCAAACCTGATTTAGAGTCAGATGGTGAGAAAGAGATCGAGCCTGTAGAAGTCTGAAATGTTATGCTTGAAACAGTGGCAGTCACATTGCCTGTCGTCTGATTAAATGAGCTTGTGCTGAGCGGAACTGAATAAGAACCGCGGAGCCAGCCGTTCGAATAATTCAAGAAAACAAACGAAGGCGAACTGCCGCTCACATCATCAGAGTAAAGAACGTGTATCCTGCCCGGAAACGCAGAAACGAAAACAGGCGGTGTTCGCGTGGAATCCTTGAATTGCGAGAGCGCAAAGGAATCTATTGGTGTGTAATAACAACCTGCGCCGCCACCACTGTTAGAAGTATAAACCAAAGTAGCGCTAGAACCAGTTGTCAAGTTTTTGCTTATCGTATAAAAAACATAAGTTCCGCTTACATTTGCCGCATAAACTGCAGCAACATATTTTTGGCCAACATCGCATAAACGAAGACCAAGATCAGGATTACCGACATTATCGATGTACATATAGGTGTTATCGCTATAAACATCAGCAGCAGATACGTTTTGCGAACCAGTGATAGAATTATTTATTATGTAAGCAGACTGCGCAGACAGTACTGCAACAAACAACAACAAAATCCATATCCTTTTCATAATCACACCGTCGATAAAGATTTACCAATATTCGCGAGAACCGCGTTAATATTTTGAAGTGAGGATGACAATACCCCGTAAAGGCTGTTGTCCATATTGCTTTCGGTAGCAGCAGGTGGCTCTGGCATTGGATCAACATCGAAGACGATATTCGCGATAGCACTATCGTTGTAATAAATTAAAAGAGTTATGTTCGCGTTATTGTTATATTTCGTTGGAATGAGAACGATAGTCTGATTGCTGTAAAATGTTTTCTCGTTCGTGTACAGATCCTTATCAGGTTGCAAAGGCACGAAAATTATAAGGCCATCGTTTTCGCTAAAATCAAGTGTAGCATTGACGACATCGCCTGTCGTATTATCCTTTACGGTGATGTTTATCAGGTTTGGCGCGCCAGATTTCAGAAGAACGCTCGGCTCATGTTCCACTGTCCCGTTCGTATAAACAGTTATGTTCTTCTCTCTTATCTTTTTGTTTGTTACCCATATACTGGCGATCTTGGCGAGAGAATTCATATTTTGTGCCGAACTTTTTACTTGGCTCGCATAGTTGTTATTCACGAGCGAGGTCCTATAAATAGGAGTAAGCGATGCATAGTTTGCGATAGAGAGGTTTTTCCTGCAATAGAAAGAACCATCAGAAACTTCGATATACGCTTCATAATTATAACTATCAGGAATATTATAGCGAGTTGGAGTAAGAACAAAAGTTGCCATACCGCTCGCATTCGTCTTCGCGCTTCCCTTGCCAAAAAATTTGTTTGCCGCCTCAATAATCGGATAGAGGATATTTCTTCCATTGCTTTCGACAGCGTACATCGTCACATTTTCTATTGTGTTTCCGTTCTCGTCCCTTGCTTGGGCGACGACCTTGTAAGGAACGCCAGTCTGCGGAAATGTTGTGGTTTGGACATCATCTATCCATACGGTTATGTTACACTCTTTTTGGCCGTATATGTAAAAGTAATATTTTTCCAAAGCAGGAACTAAATACTCAAAATGAAAGTAACTTCCGTTATAGCCTTGAAGATTTTGGATAACATTAACAAACAACGGCTCTTCATGAGTGCCATTGAAAAACTTCAGTATTCCCATTATGGTGTTGTTTTTCAAGATTATGTAATAACAAGAAAATGGTGTTTGGTAGATGTAGCAGGTAGTAGTGAGGAAAGGCGCAAATGTGTTGTACGGGCTGTCTGAATAAGCGCTATAATTAGTCATTCCGCTGAATACGCTGAAATTGCTGAACATTCCTGTCTCATTGAAATCATCCGGGGTAGGCGAGAATATCTGCGAAACATTTGGTTTGAAAGGAAGTCTTGTTAGTATCATTGAGATGTTATAAAAAACAGCGTAACTCCCATTAGGTTCATTGTAGAAAATAGATGCATTAGAAACATTTTGTATTGAAACATAAGTGTTCAGATCGATAATTGGGCTGCCGTTCAGAATGCCGACAATACCGCCCCAGTACTCCGTCGGCTGGTATACGGATAAATTTATAAGAGTGACATTGCCGCCTTCGCTAGGAACGCCCTGCGCGAAGGCAGAATAACATGCAATAGCGATTAGGAAGAATAATAATCGAAAGCCGTAGCGCATGCTTACAGAAAACATTAAAAATATATAAATCTTACGCAAAAACGTCTTTGAGGCATTTTGTTGTATTTTGTTTTTTTTGTTACATTTTGTTATTTCTATAATTATATCTCTTTACTCTTTTTCTCTTTACTCTTTTTCTCTTTACTCTTTTTTTCTCTCTACTCTTTTAGTTTTCTTCTATACTTGATATATGTTGAATAATCTATGTATCTTTTTTTGTCTATGTAATATTGAGTAGACGGCGCAAGATCTCTCTTTTCTTCTATCTTGTCCGTCACTGTTATTATGAAAGAATCGCTTCCCGCACCGCTTCCAAACGAAGTAGCGAGGATCTTTTGCCCTGGTTTGGCGATGTCAAGGACAGCGCTCAAACCCAGAGGAACCGCACCAGAATAAGTATTGCCGATGAAAGGTGTCAACAAACCTGGCTTGAGTTTTTCCTTTGGAATGCCCAATTTCTCTGCAAGCTGAACAGGGAACTTGGCATTCGGTTGGTGAAAAACGACATAGTCAAAATCGCTCAGTTTCGTGCCTGTCTTTTCCAATATCCCATTTGTTGCACCTGACACGTGCTTGAAATATGCCGGCGCTCCGGTGAATCTGCCACCGTGGCTTGGATAATCTGCCTTTTGCCTCCTCCAAAAATCAGGAGTGTCTGTGGTGAAGGAAAATGTCGCTTCTATCAAGGCGAGCGATTCGTTGTTTTTTCCAAAAATAAAAGCAGCACCACCAGAACCAGCACTGTATTCGAGTGCATCGCCGGGCCTTCCTTGGGCAGTATCTGCACCAATCGACATCGCGTATTTCGTTGTACCGTTGTCAACAAGACCAGCGCACATCTGAAAACCAGCGGTTGCAGCTTTGCACGCGAACTCCAAATCCGCGGCAGTAGAATTCGGCACCGCACCTATTGCTTCAGCGACGATCGAAGCAGTCGGTTTAACAGCATACGGATGGCTCTCGCTGCCAACATATACCGCCCCTAGGTCTTGCGGTTTTATCTGCGCGCGTTTCATCGCGTTTCTTGCAGCCTCGACCGCGATTGTTGCTGCATCTTCATCGATTCCGCCAACCGCTTTTTCTTTTATGCCCAAGCCGCTTTCTATCCTTTCTGGTTCTTCTCCCCAAACAAGCGCAATGTCTCTCGTCTTTATCCTATAAACTGGAACATAAGCACCATAACCAACTATGCCTGCCATTCTTTCACCTTTTTCTTTGTCTAGATTTTACTTCTTTTTGCCCGGTTTCTCTTTTCTGCAAGAAGAAATAAGCTGACAAGATAATAAGTGCGATTATCAAAAGCGCGCCGAGCAGGTATGCAGTATTGAGTTGCCTGCTTTTTATGACCACCGGTCCGCCTTGGGCATATGCTTGCGATAGCATGAATGAAGCGGTATTGCCGTTCTTTTGGCCTACGCTTGTTTCTGTTACTTCGCCGGGCATAACAACAGTGTAGGACATATCTCCGGTTCTTCTTAACATATCAGCCAATTCTGTATTTTTTGCGGTTATGTCTGACGCTTCTACACCGCCGCCAACATTCTCGCCTGCTGCCTTAAGCAACTCTGCTGTCTTTTCAGCCAACACGTCGTCTGGAATCGCATTTATTTCCAAAGTGTAGGTTATGTAAGGAAAACCGTAATCGTTATAAAACTTATAATAAGGACCTTTGGTTAGCTCTGCGGAAATTGAAAAACTGTCCTTATCGATCGAGCATTTGTACTGCGGGCACAAGTTCGCTATTTTTTCATAATCAACTGCGCCTAGAGCAGCAGTTTTCATCTTAACGGTTAGCACGGCACTTCCATCAGCGCCTTGTTCGTGCACGTACTGCCGAGTAATCGCGCCAACAAGCAAGAAAGAAACTAATAACAGCAGCATAAAAAACGGCTTATTCTGCATCAAACCACCAAATCTTATCTGCAAAGTTAATTATTAAATACTTCTTTTTTAACTTGGTTTTTTTGACTTGCGAGATTTTGACTTGCAAAATCAGCTTTCTTTTTTTCCGTATACATTTTTTCCATATACATAAAGAAAAGTATCCAACAAATGAGCGCTGTGTTGAATCGCGCGCGGTATCAACTCTTCGCCCTGATCAAAGCATTCCTGATCGCTCAATTTGCCGGTAAATTGTTGATCCTCCCGATTACCTTTTCTGTCAACGCTCCTAAAAAGTTGCGTGTACGAAACAATAATGTCAATGTAGTCAGCAAGCTTTTTTTTCGCATTTGCCTTGTTCCAATTTTTGAAAGGTTCTAGGGGAATCAACGGCCCGCTGTCCCATATCCTTATGTTCGGGTTGTTTTTTGGTCGTTTTATGTCTGGATAATCGCAACGAATGCACCATTGCTCGAACGAATCCAATTTTCCGAGCAGAATGGTCGGGCCGTGGGCATCGTTGTGAACGTGCGCGGGCACGTGGAGATCGCCAACAAGGTGAAGCATATGGCCCAAGGCGTAAAACGCTCGTGGTTTGTTTCCTTTTTCGTATTCTGCAGCCGCGATATCCCAATACATCAGTATCCTTTCAAGAGCGCTCTGAAAGTTTATGTCTCCTCCGAGAAGAGTAAGACCTGTATTCCACTCGCGCGTTGGATCGTAAAAGTGCGCCATATAAGGCCTGTTCAGTTCGTCTTTTTCAGGATTTTTTATTAATTTTCTAAAAATCTTTGCGACCGTCTTCATCAATCCTTCGAAAATCCCGTGGATCGGCTTTTCATCAGGCGGCAATAACTCTTCGAGCGGCACAAGCGCTTGTCCTTTTTGTGCTTTATCAGTGAAACTTTGATAACCACTCTTGAAGATGTGTTCTATTTTTTCACCTGGTGCGAACACATAATCCTCGGCAAGTGCGCCGACCAACAGATGCAGCGTATAACGTTGCACTTCCGGGTCGCCGGATAGTTTCGCTGCTTCGTATACTATATATTGATGAGACGCGCGCGGTTCTCGCAACAATCTCGCGACTTCTTCTTGAGCCTGTTGTATCGTGATATATGGTTTTCCGCTTTTCTTTATTTCTGGCGTTATTTCGTTTGGATAATATATCTCGACATTTTCCCAGCGTAATATGCTGTCTGAAACAGAACTCTTTGGTGGCAGCGGACCTGTATCAAATCTGCAAACAAGCGGTTTGTTAAAATCATCCGCGGCATTTTCATAGCGCAAAGAAGGAGAGGGAGCGCTCGCATAAGCGGGTTGCAGTCCAAGGAAAGGCGAATCGATGGGACAGAGCACGGCATTTAATTTTTCCTTGAACGACTCCCACCTCTCACGAACCTTTTGAAAAAAAGGTCTCCGCTTTCTATCAGCAGCGAGCGCCATATCGTATATATGTATGTTAGTGTTTTTAAATGGTGTGGTTTTTATTGTTTTATAATGCAGTTGCGCTGTCTTTTCACTGACAAAGTATTTAAAAATATTTTGTCAGTAAAATGACAATATGGATAACATAGAACTACTGAAGTTTAATCCATGGTGGGAGAGGAAAAATGCGATCGGAGAGGACAAACACATCAGAGAGTTTGAGACAAAAAAGATAAAATATTACCCTGATTTTTCAAACGCAAAAAAAGGGATTTATATAATACGCGGACCGCGTCAAGTAGGAAAAACAACATTTTTGAAGTTAAATATAAAAAATTCTCTCGATAATTATGACCAGCGCTCGATCTTGTATTTTTCTTTCGACCTTGTAAAAGATAGAGAGCAAGCATATGACGTGATAAAAAATTACTTGGAACGTTTTGCGCCTGCGCCACCAAGAAAATTTTTTCTTGATGAAATAACAGGAATAAAAGGGTGGCCAAACATTATAAAATTACTCGTAGACAGAGGAGATATCAGCAACCAAGACACTGTTTTCATATCAGGTTCGAACGCTCTTGACTTATGGCACGGCAGTGAAATGCTTCCTGGAAGGGGGATTGAAGGAAACGAGTATTATTTTCTGCCATGCTCTTTTAGAACATACACTAAACTTTTTCAAGTGGACTTGCCAGGAATATCACTTTTAAAGTACGATAAAGACTTCTTAAAAGCACACTTAACAAAATTACTTACATTGAATAAACTTTTTTTTAACTATCTCGAGACCGGCGGGTTTATGTCAGTGATAAACGAAGGGGTAAATGAACTAATGTTAGAGAGATATATAAGATGGATAGAAGGAGATATAATAAAAATCAACAGAAGCCCGATACTTGCCAAAGAGATATTAGGAGCAATATTAAGAAAAAAGTGCTCACAATTTTCATTTGAAGCGATCAAAAAAGAAACAAAAATAGGTTCGCACAATACTGTAATTGATTATTCTGAAATGTTAGATGAACTCCTCATAACAAAGCACATAGAGAAGGCAACTATCGATCCGTTTGAAATATTACATAGAAAAGAGAAGAAAGCGTATCTAAGAGACCCTCTATTATTCAAGATTTGCGAAAGCTGGGCCAAGTCTAATCTCGATGAGAGTTGTAAAGTCGAAAGCGTAGTTTTTGAACATCTTTATCGTTTAACTGATGTTTATTTTTATAACGACGGCAAAAAGGAAGTAGATTTCGTCTTAAAAACAAATAACAAAATAATAGGTGTGGAAGTGAAATGGCAGAACACCATATCTTCTTTTGATTATTTAAAATTAAAGAGATTTGACAGTGGATTTTTACTAACCAAAGATAAATTTGAGATAAAGGATAATGTTATCGTTTGTCCAGTTTCTCTATTTCTCGCAACACTCGACGTAGGAGAATTTGTAAAAAGAAGATTTTTCTAACTCGTTCCCGTTTTTTGGCTAACGTTATACTAAGGGCAAAAAATAGGGCTGTAAAACCCTGAGGTAAGACTACGGTTAATAGATTATTGTTCGCGCTTTTTTGGCTTATTACGCCCTTTTTTGGCTTTATGTTTTCCTTAGGGCAAAAAAGCCCGCGCACCCAAAAACCCTGAGGTTAATCTCCGGTGAATTGATTTATTTACGCCCTTTTTTGGCTTACTGTTTCACTAAGGGCAAAAAAGCCCGCGCACCCAAAAACCCTGAGGTTAATCTCCGGTTTTTTTTTTGATTTACTTTCGCCCTTTTTTGGCTTACTGTTTCACTAAGGGCAAAAAAGCCCGCGTTCCCGTTTTTTGGCTAACGTTATACTAAGGGCAAAAAATAGGGCTGTAAAACCCTGAGGTAAGACTACGGTTAATAGATTATTGTTCGCGCTTTTTTGGCTTACTG
>Ga0207433_10011547_pt1 | contig 13437 bp, 13 predicted proteins | sample YelNatPaOPGAMG01_FD_187559 | JGI IMG/M metagenome (GOLD analysis project Ga0207433, IMG submission 187559) | Hot spring thermophilic microbial communities from Obsidian Pool, Yellowstone National Park, USA - OP-RAMG-01 (SPAdes) (version 3) | ecosystem: Environmental > Aquatic > Thermal springs... | reverse complement strand
GCGGCGACGCTGCGTGCCGTGGAAGCGGCGATCAGCATCGGCACCGGCGTGGTGGTCTACCGCCGCTGGTGAACCATGTCCCTTTCCTTCTCCGTGCTCTCTGTGCCCTCTGCGGTTTTTTCTCCGTGCCCTCTGTGGTTTTTTCTTCTCTGTCCCCTCTGTGTCCTCTGTGTTCTCTGTGGTTAACTTTCTCCGTGTCCTCCGTGGTTTTCCTTCTCTGTGCTCTCCGTGCCCTCTGTGGTTTTTTCTTCTCTGTCCCCTCTGTGTCCTCTGTGTTCTCTGTGGTTAACTTTCTCCGTGTCCTCCGTGGTTTTCGTTCTCTGTGCTCTCCGTGCCCTCTGTGGTTTTTTCTTCTCTGTCCCCTCTGTGTCCTCTGTGTTCTCTGTGGTTAACTTTCTCGGTGTCCTCTGTGGTTTTCGTTCTCCGTGCTCTCTGTGCCCTCCGTGGTTTTTTCTTCTCTGTCCCCTCTGTGTCCTCTGTGTTCTCTGTGGTTAACTTTCTCCGTGTCCTCCGTGGTTTTCCTTCTCTGTGCTCTCTGTGCCCTCTGTGGTTTTTTCTTCTCTGTCCCCTCTGTGTCCTCTGTGTTCTCTGTGGTTAACTTTCTCCGTGTCCTCTGTGGTTTTCCCTTTCCGTGCCCTCTGTGGTTTTCCTTCCCCGGGGTGCTAGCTTATGAAACAACTCCCTGAACCCGGCAAGCCCGAAGAAGCCCGGCTTCCGGTGCGCTATGAGTACGTCGAGGTTCCGGCCCCCGACTCCGGCGCCGAGCCGGAAGGCCCCACGCTGCTCGACTACTGGCGCACGCTGAAGCGCAACAAGGGCGCGCTGGCGCTCTTCGCCCTCGGCGGAGTCGTCGCCGCCGTCCTCTTCTCCCTCCCCCAAACCCCCGTCTACCAGGCCAAGATGACCCTGGAGATCCTCAACCTCAACGAGAACGTCCTCAACCGCCGGCAACTGGAGCCGACCGAAGCCCCGGCGGGCTCCCCCGAGCTCGACATCCGCACCCAGGTGCGCATCCTTCAATCCGAGGCCCTGGTGGAGCGCGTCCTGAGCAAGCTGGGCGGCGATCAGGCTGCCGAGAAGGCCGGCGGCCGTAGCCGGGTCTCGGCCTGGCGCGAGGCGCTGGGATTGAAACCCCCGGCCGAGCCTACGGGCGAAGCCAGAGTAAGCCAGGCGCTCGGGAGCCTGAAGGCCCAGGTCGTGCCCCAGACGCGGCTGGTGGAGGTGAAATACGACTCAACCGACCCCAGGGCCGCCGCGGAGTTCCTGAACGCGCTGGCGGCGGAGTTCATCGAGCAGAACCTCGAGGTCCGCTGGGACACCACCCAGAAGACCGGTCAGTGGCTCACCAAACAGCTCCAGGATCTGAAGATCAAGCTGGAGAAGGCCGAGGACGAGCTTCAGCAGTACGCCCGCACGGCGGGTCTGATCTTCACCGCCGAGAAGGACAACGTCGCCGAGCAAAAGCTGCGGCAGTTGCAGGATGAGCTGCTCAAGGCCCAGGCCGACCGGGCGGCCAAACAGGCGCGCTACGAGCAGGCGCGCACCGCCCCGCCCGAAACGCTCCCCGAGATTCTGGAAGACCCCACCCTCCGCTCCAGCGGCGAAAAGCTCACCGAGCTGCGCCGGGAGCTGGCCGAGCTCCGCGCCGCCTACACGCCCTCCCACCCCAAGGTCCTGAAGGTCCAGGCCCAGATCGCCGCGCTGGAAGGCCCCTTCGAGCGGCAGCGCCAGAACGTGCTGGCCCGCATCGCCAACGAATACGAGGCCGCGGTCCGGCGCGAAAAGCTGCTGGCGCGGGACTACGAGGCTCAGTCCAGGGTCGTCAACGACCAGGCCGCCCGCGCCGTCCATTACAACATCCTCAAGCGCGAGGTGGACACCCAGCGGTCTTTGTACGAGGCCATGCTCCAGCGGGTGAAGGAGTACGGCATCGCCTCCGCCATGCAGGCCTCCAACGTGCGCGTCGTAGACAAGGCCAAGCCGCCGCGCTTCCCCTACAAGCCCAACTATCCCCTGAACTCGGCCCTGGGCCTGATGCTGGGCCTGATGCTCGGCGTCGGCTTCGTGCTGATCCGGGAGCGCGCGGACCGGACGATTCAGGGGCCCGGAGAGGTCTCGCTGTGGCTGGACGCGCCCGAGCTGGGCGTCATCCCCTGCGCCCACCGGCACAGCGGGCTCTTGGGCTACTACCGGCATCGCCGCGGCGGAGAGGACGGCGGAAAACGCCCGGAGGGCAAGTCCGGCCTCGAGGTCGAGCTCGCCACCGCCAACCGCAGCGGGGCGCTCTTGGCGGAGAGCTTCCGCGCGACGCTCACCTCGATCCTGTTTTCGAGCAAGAACGGCCACTCCCCCAAAGTCCTGGTCTTCACCAGCCCCAGCCCGCGGGAAGGGAAGACCACCCTGGTGAGCAACCTGGGGCTGGCGCTGGCGGAGATCCACCGCCGGGTGCTGCTCGTGGACGCCGATTTGCGCAAGCCGAGGCTGCATGAAATCTTCGAGGTGCCCAATGATTACGGCCTGGGAGAGTTCCTCGACGGCGAGGCCCCGCCCGAGGGCCGGGAAGGGGTCATCGTGGAGACCAGACATCCCCGGCTGTTTGTGGCCCCGGCGGGCAAGCAGGCGGCCGCGAGCGCCGCCAACCTGCTCTATTCGCCCAGGTTTCCCGAGTTTCTGGCCAAGGCCAGGGAGGAGTTCGACGCGGTGCTGATCGACACGCCGCCCATGCTGACCATGCCGGACGCCCGCGTGGCCGGCCGGCTGAGCGACGGCGTGGTGCTGGTGGTGCGCTCCAGGCAGACCACCCGGGAGATGGCCCAGGCGGCGGCGCAGAAGCTGGCCGAGGACGGAACGGTGATTGTGGGGACGGTCCTGAACGATTGGGACCCGAAGGCCTCGAGCGGCGGCTATTACGGCTACCACCGCGGCTATTATTACCGGCCGTATTACCATCGTCCCTCTGACTAATTCTTCTCCCTCTCTGTGTTCTCCGTGTCCTCTGTGTTTTATCTTCTCTCTGTGTCCTCTGTGTTCTCTGTGGTTAGTCTTCTCCGTGTCCTCTGTGGTTTATCTTCTCTCCGTGCCCTCTGTGTCCTCTGTGGTTAACTTTCTCCGTGTCCTCTGTGGTTAGTATTCCAGGCCCCCAAACGGAATTGGGGGAGTGATCACCTAAATGATTAACTTTTCCGGGATTCGCTACTCGAGCTTACTCGGTCGGGCGTTGAGGTTGGCGCTGCGGCTGATTCCCGACGACGGGGTGGTCCGACTAGTGCAAGGTCCGCTGCGGGGAAGCGCCGGACTGCGCTGAGCAAGAAGAAATGCGCGCCTTAATCACTGGCGGCGCTGGATTCATAGGGAGCCACCTAACGGATCACCTAATTGCCGAGCGTGGCGCTGACGTGGTTGTGCTGGACAACCTGAAGCGAGGCAGGCTTGAGAATCTCACCGCCTGCCGGGATCGCGTCCAGTTCGTGGAAGGGGACATCCGGGGCGACGCGCTGGTGACGCGGTTGGTGAAGGGTATCGATGTCGTGTACCACCTAGCGGCCCAGTCTACAGTGATGGGAGCGGAGCAGGAACCTGAATATGCGCTGACGACGAACGTGCTTGGGACCTTCAACATATTACGAGCTGCCCAAGCCGCGGGCGTAAAGCGGGTGGTGGTTGCGTCTTCCCGGGAGGTCTACGGAGAGCCGGACACGGTGCCGGTTGCCGAAGGGGCGCCCCTGAAAGCGGCCAACGTCTATGGGCTCAGCAAGGTTGCGGCGGAAATGTGCTGCCGTCTGTTCCAAGCGAGGGGGCTGAGCGTTGCGATCCTACGACTGGCTAATGTCTACGGACCGCGCGATATGGGCCGCGTGATTCCGTCCTTCATCCAGCGCGCGCTTGCCGGGCAGCCGCTGCTCCTGTATGGCGGGGATCAGCTTGTTGATTTCGTATGGATCGCCACGGTGGTGGACAGTTTAATTCGAGCAGCCCGGATTGAGAATCCCGACGGTCCGGTGAACGTAGGCAGCGGGGCGGGAACGCGACTCGTTGATCTGGCGCGACGCATAGCAGCCGAAACCGAAGCAGACGGTGAGATTCAAGTTTTGCCGCCGCGGCCGGTCGAGGTGCGGCGATTCGTTGCTGACACTCGACGGATGATTCGAGTCCTCGGGGTACGCCCGGACAGTGATCCGCTAGCTCACCTTGGGGAGTTGTTGCACGGTCGAGGCCACGGCCACGCCGAGGGCTGAGAGATGGCGATCGCCGCTGACTACGCGATTGTCGGCTCTGGGCTGACGGGTGCCACGATTGCCCGACTGCTCGCCGATGCTGGGCGTGAAGTGCTCGTGTTGGAAAGGCGGAGCCACGTTGGGGGTAACGTCCATGATCACCTGCACCCGTCTGGCGTTCGCGTGCACACCTACGGGCCGCACTATTTCAGGACCAACAGTCAAGAGATTTGGGAGTTCGTCCACCGCTTCGCGCGGTTTCACCCGTACCACGCAGTCGTGAAATCCAGAGTGGACGGCAGACTCGAGAGTTGGCCGGTGACTGAGGAATACATACGGCGGGCCATTGGCGTGAGGTGGATGCCCGAGTTTCGAGCGAGGCCGACGAACTTCGAAGAGGCGTGCCTCCGAATGATGCCGCGGGCTGTGTATGAGAAGTTCGTGAAAGGCTATACCGAGAAGCAATGGGGTGTCCCGGCAACCGCGTTGTCACCCAGCTTAGCGGGGCGGTTTGAGGTCCGGCGCAATGGCGACGAGCGACTAAAGCTGCATCGGTATCAAGGAATTCCGAGGGGCGGGTACGCCTCTTTCATGCGGCAGATGCTCGAAGGGATTCCGGTTTTCTTGAACTTCGACTATTTGGAACGCCGGGAAGAAGTACGGGCGCGGCGGCTGTTAATCTATACTGGCCCGATTGACGAGTTCTTCAACTTCGACTTGGGCAAGCTGCGATATAGGGCGCAGCAACGCGGGCACCGATATCTGAACGACTCTGAGTACGTGCTTCCGGTTGGCCAGGTGAACTATCCGAGCCCTGCCGATGGGCCGCAAATTCGCGAGCTAGAGTGGAAGCACATGATGGAGCCCGGCGAGGTAAAGGCCGCCAGAGGGACGCTCGTGACAACCGAAACGCCTTACGACCCAAGCGATCCTGACCATTACGAGTACCCCTTCCCGGACGAATCTAACCAGAGACTGTATCGGGCCTACGCGAGCCGCGCCTCGGGGATACCCGGCGTTTTGATCTGCGGCCGGTTGGGTGAATACCGCTACTACGACATGGATCAGGCGATCGCGCGTGCCATGACGCTGGTTCGAAGAATCCTCGTTCAAGATCGAGCTATGGGAACCCTCGTGGGCTCACGGGCGTGATGAGACGAGCCGAGGCCGTTCTGACAAACGAGTTGCACGGCGTCGGCGCCGCTGTGGCGCGCAACTTTGCGAGTCTAGCTGCCGGCCGGCTCGGATCCCAGCTCCTCGGCTTCGTTACCAACGCGTATCTCGCGCGCCGCGTTGCCCCGGCAGGCTTTGGCGCCATCGGACTGGCACAGGCAGCCATGACGTATTTGACGATCTTCAGTGACTCCGGTCTGAGTACCATCGCGGTCCGCGAGGGGGCGCAACACCCAGGGAAGATTCAGGGCCTCATCTCGTCCATCTCCGGGTTGCGCTTGTTGCTTGCGACCGGATGCATGATCGTCGGCTTGGCTGTAGCCGGGTTTCTGCCTTACTCGGAGTCGTCATGCCAGATTCTGCGGATTTTTGCCCTGTCGTTGCCTGTTCAGGCGCTTGCCGTCGACTGGGTCTTCCGCGCGATCCAGAAGATGCACTACATGGCCATCGTGCAGGTCGCGAGCTCGCTGGCAACCCTCGCCTTGACGCTGGCCCTAGTCCGGGGGGCTGGCCACGTCCTGCGGGTTCCCGCGATCGCCGTGGGTGTGGGCGCGCTGGGGGTTGCGCTGAGCGTCCAACTGCTGTGCCGTGCGGGATACCGGCTGCGCTTGTGGTTTGTGTTCAGCGCGTTCCGCAGCCACCTCTCGCAATCCCTGCCATTGTGTGCAGCCTCGCTGGCGATCACGTTGTACATCCAGGTCAACTACCTGATCTTGGGGAAGGTACACGGTGAGACGGAAGTGGGCCTCTACTCAGCAGCGGCCCGAATGACATCGGTTCTCAGTACTCCGTTTTGGCTCTACTATGCGGCGATGGTGCCTGTCCTCATGGGCTTGTACGCGCAGTCCAAGCCAAGAGCGGCGGTCTTCCTGGCGCACTCCGTCCGGATCACGTCGGTCTTCGGCTTTGCCATGCTCGCGGTGGGTTTGGCTGCGAACCGTCTGCTGGTGAGGACGATCTTTGGACCAGCGTTCCTCCAGTCGGTGCCCGTTTTCAGTGTGATGCTAAGCAGTGCGGCGGTCGTAGCAGTGAGCCACAATTGGGGCCAGCTTGCAATTGCCGCGAACCGAGAGCGCCTGGTGCTCAAGGGCACACTACTGGGGGGCGTGGTGAACCTCATGGCATGCGGCGTATTGGTCCAGCCGTTCGGCGCGGTGGGCGCTGCTGTAGGGAACCTCTCAGCGGAGATTGCGGTCGCACTCGCGCTTTTTTCACCCTGGCCGGCGCAGTTCAGGGCCACAGGTCTACGTCCAGCGCTGGGGCCTGCTGTCTCGTGTCTAATCGCGTTGCTCGTCGCTCATATAGCAAGCCCGTGGGGCGAGGCCTACGCCGTTGCAGTATGCACGGTGACCTACGGCGCTGGGCTCTTGCTCTTCCGGACCATCTCGAGGGAAGAGCTACGCTTTGCCAGATCCGCCTTGAGCTCGTTTTTTGCACGCCCAGCGCAGGGAGTTCCCCATGTCTGAGGACAAGCACGAAACCGTCGCAGCGGTCGTGGTCACGTACAACCGAAAGGACCTGCTGAGGCAATGCCTGGATGGTATCCTCCGGCAGACCCGTCCGGTGGATGCGATTTACGTCGTGGACAACGCTTCGACGGATGGTACGGGCCAAATGATCGCCGCCGAGTACGCCGATCGCGTCATCTACGAGCGGCTACCCGAGAACACAGGCGGCGCCGGTGGCTTCCACCACGGCATGAAGCGGCCGTACGAGGACGGGCATGACTGGATTTGGGTGATAGATGATGACGTGGTGCACGACCCTGACTGTCTGAAGGCCTTATTGGAACACCGCGCCTCACGCATCCTCGTCCCGGTGCATTTGCTTGACAATTCAACTGTAGCGGAAGGTTCCGCAATCCAATTAGATCTGCAACATCCCTTACGCCGGTGGATGAAATGATACGGATCAAGCAATCGGGCGCGCCTGGATGCTTGTCGAGCCACTGTTGGCGCAGGACGTAACACGCACGTCAACCCGTTAAACCACCCGTATCCCCGATTTGGAGGACAAATGGCAGAAGTTCCACGCAGCAACACGCTCGGACGTTTACTGAATCCTGTGAATACCGGGTTACTCATCGCCCGTTTGAGGCCGATAAACCCGCCTCCGCTGTGTTTCGCCCCGTTCCACAAATTCCTGCTCAGAGCCTGTATTCCCTGGCTTACAATCTCTGGAGGAACGCCTTCATGTTTCTAGCCGAACAGCACAGCGGCGCCCCGCTGCAGCCCATGCCGCTGCCCAGGCTGCCCGAAAACCCGTTGGTTTCAGTGTTAATAGCCAACCGGAACTACGGCAAATACATCGGACAGGCCATTGAGAGTGTACTTGCTCAGACCTACAAACACCTTCAAATCTGCATTTGCGATGACGGTTCGACAGATGACTCAGTAGCAGTCATCGAGCAGTACCTTACGCGTGGATCACCAGTCACGCTAGTACGACGAGAACACCTCGGAGTCGCGGCAGCGCTCAACGCCGCCTATCACGAGAGTAAAGGAGAGATTGTATGCCTTCTAGATGCCGATGACATGTTCTTGCCAGAAAAGGTCGAAGCCGTTGTCCGGGTGTTTCGCCAAGAGGAGGGCGCCGGCATGTGCCTGCACCACTTCGAACGCTTCTCCACGAGTTCCAACCGCCTTGACGACTCGCGTCAGGCAAAACTCCCCGCCGGGTGGTTGGGACCAACAGTAATCAAAGGCGCCCATGTTGAATCATTTATTCCTACCTCTGGCCTATCCTTTCGCCGCGCCGTAACAGACGCTATTTTTCCTATCCCGACGACGCTCAAGGCCTACACAGACGCATATTTAGCACGGACCGCACTGTTTGTTACAAAGGTGGCCAGCATAAACAGAATACTAATGCGATACCGAATGCATAATGATAACCTCTCAAGTCGACAACGTTGGTCACCAAGCTACGCAGCGGAATTGCTGGGAATAATCACGGTGGTTCACAAGGCCTGCGCGACATTTTTGGAGCGGACATATGGCCCGGGGATAGCGAAAGATTTTAAAATAGAAAACGATCCTCATTACTGGTTTGTACAGCTTCTGTTGGCCGCGGTGAGCGCGCCTCGGCCTGCGGTTATTGGCGGGGTCAGGTTCGGTGAGGCGCTGGCACGAGTACCCCGGAACCAGCGGTTGCTTATTCAAGCTGTGTGGCATCTGCCGCCCAAGTTGTCGGTAAGTGTTTTGAGCTTCTGGCTGGGAAATTCAACTGCAAAGTACAAACTGCGCAAAGCCCTGTTGACACTGTGTCCTTTCCTTCGGTGGAGTTCAGATGCAAAAGTGGTTTAACGCCGAGGACGTCGTTGTCAAGAGCGATAAGGCTGTGTATAGGGACGGCTTAATACTTCAACGAAGATGTGCTCGATTGCGGCATAGTCGGGGGGGAGGATATTGGCGGCGACATATAAGTGCTGAACGTGGCGAGTGGCTTCACCCTCGTATCTCGCATGTGGCGAGACGCTGTGTGGGTGTCGACTTGCAGGGGAATCAGCTTGCAGGCATAAGGAAGCACGGCTACGAGATGTTGGTAACAGCCGACGTCGAGCGGCTGCCCTTTCGCGAGTGCTTTGACGTGGTAGTCGCAGGGGAGTTGGTGGAGCACCTTTACAATGTCGGGCTGTTTTTGCGGTCCGCGTGGCTGGCGCTGCGGCAGGGTGGCGAGCTGCTCATTTCGACGCCCAATTGCTGGTCATTAAGCCGGGTTCTATACGTAGCCGTTGGCACACGAGAAGTGACTCATCCCGAACACACCTGTTACTATAGCTGCCAAACGTTGCGGTATGTGTTGGAACAGCACGGCTTTGATGTAGAGATCACAGGACTCCCGGAGCCGTTGCGGTCGCGGGTCCTCTCGGAAGTGTACAGGTTGGTTGCACTTAAGCGCCCTATCATGAGCCAGACGATTTTCGCCGTGGGGCGAAAACTGGGGCGATAGCGGTGATTGAATCGAGTGTCCGATTGAACGTAAGTGATGTTGCAGCACAGTCCACGTGCGTGATTGCGCATTGTGCATACAGCGGGGTCGGAGGGACCGGCTCCTTAGTCAGCAGGCTGTGCCCCCTGCTTCAGCGCGACCACGGTGTTAGAAGCTCCGTAATCTTCGCTGGCGTGGAACCTCTTCACCCTGATTATGCGCGGCGGCTGGGGGATGGCGGTGTGCCGTACGTATATATTGGCAAACGAAGGGGGTTAGATGCGGAGTTTTTGTTGAGGCTGGCGAAGGCCATTAAAGAAACGGGGGCGCGCAAGGTAGTGATGCACGGCGGCGGCACCGGGTGGCTCTACCCGGTGTTGCGCGCCTTGGGCGTCAGGCAGCGCATGATTCTAGTTGAGCACGGCCCCGAGCATGGGTTGCGCTCAGCGGGGAATTACGCGCGCCACCTGCTCGCACTGCCTTGGGTCGACACGGTAGTCTGCGTTGCCCCTCATCTCGCCGAAAGGGTGCGCGCGCTCTATGGGCGGTTGCTTCGCGGCAAGGCGGTGCACGTGATTCCGAATGGGATTGACTGCGGAGTATTCGCAAACGCCCCAGGCCACCGTCGCCCCGATGTTCTCGCGATGGTTGGCACGCTCAGCCCTAGTAAAGACCACGGAACCCTACTCGAGGCCTTCGAACTGCTGCTTCGCTACCGGCCACTCCAACTATGGCTTGCGGGGGACGGGCTCTTGCGTTCCACCCTTGAAAAGAGGGCCAGCGAGCTTGGCATTTCAGGAAGCGTGAAGTTCCTGGGCAGTGTAGCCGAGGAAGGGGTGGCCGAGCTGCTGAAGAGTGCGGCAGTGTTCACATTTTCCACGAAAGGCGAGGGCACACCGTTGGCCGTCCTCGAGGCGATGGCCGCTGGTTGTCCGATAGTGGCCAGTGACGTTCCAGGCGTCCGCGGACTTGTCGTGGATGGTGTAACCGGCCTCCTTATTCCGCCAGGCGACCCGCAATCTCTTGCCAAAGCTACGGCGCGGCTGCTGGACGAGCCGGAGTTAGCCTCTCGGTTTTCCCGAGAGGCCAAGCGTGTGGTTCTGGAACGGTATTCCCTCGAAGTCCAAGCAAAACGGTGGGCGCAGTTGCTGGTCTCTTCCGCCTGACGTTACTCAACTCCAACGCCTGGTCCGATGGCGAAACCTGTCTACGTCGCGCACCTGATCACCGGCCTTTATGTCGGCGGTGCTGAGACTATGCTTTGCCAGCTCCTGGAACATATCGATTGCCGGCGCTTCCGGGCGGAAGTGATTTCGCTGCTGCCCTTGGGGCCTTTGGCTGCGAGAATACAGTCGCTTGGCGTCCCCGTACGCTCACTCGAACTGGACCGAGCCCGGCCGAATCCTTTCCGCCTGATCAGGCTCGCGAGGTGGTTGTGGCGGCGCCGGCCCGATATCATCCAGACCTGGATGCCACACAGCGACCTTGCCGGGGGCTTGGCGGCAACTGTCGTTGGGAGGCCACCTGTAGTCTGGGGAGTTCATCACACCGACCACGACTCACAGTCTTCCAGCCGCCGTTCGCTGATTACCGTAAAGACCTGCGCGCGGCTTTCACGCCTTCTGGCGGCCAAGATCGTATGCTGCTCCGTGGCCTCACGGGAAATGTGCCAGCGGTTCGGCTATGACGCGCGCAAACTCCAGGTAATCCCAAACGGCTTCGATTTGGAAAGGTTCAGACCCGACCCGGAGGCGCGAAACGAAGTCCGGCGCGGGCTTCGCATTCCAGACGGCTCCCCGGTTGTTGGCCTGGTCGCAAGGTATCACCCGATGAAAGACCACCGGAATTTCCTGGAGGCTGCCTGCCTCCTTCACGAGATTCTGCCCGAAGTGCACTTCATCTTGTGCGGCGACCAGGTAGTCCGAGAGAACCCTGCACTGGGCCTGCTCGTTGAACAGAGCAAACATCCCGAGCGGTTCCATCTCCTTGGCCGCCGGAGCGATATCCCACGCGTGCTCAATGCCATCGACATCGGCTCGCTGTCCTCCTCTGGGGAGGCCTTCCCCCTGGTTCTGGGCGAGGCCATGGCTTGCGAGAAACCCTGTGTTGCCACGGATGTTGGAGACGCAGCTCGAATTGTCGGGGATACGGGGGTGGTCGTTCCGCCACGAGACCCGAAAGCCCTGATGAAGGGGTGGCAGCAACTGATTGAGATGCCACAGCCGGCACGCCAAGACCTCGGTAGAAGAGCGCGGCAGCGCATCCAGGAGCATTTCAGCATCGGCGCCGTCGTGCAACAGTACCAAACTCTTTACGAAGAGCTCGTCTCCGGGCGCCGGCAGTGACGTTCCTCTTCACATCAGAGCTCTGTGATCCCCCGGGTGAGTGAAGGGGGCTATATTGGTCGAAGAAAGCTCCTGGTCAAGCTGGATCGCGTTTGCAGTCATAACCATAGCGCTTGTCCGGCTTGTAGTTCGAAGCGCCCGGCGGCATCCCACTTTGAGGCGGCTCATTTTACCTGCGGTGTGCCTTCGTCTCACAGTCTTGATTTTCCAAGTGTTTGTGGCGCTTCCATACTATGCATCTTTGGATTCTTCCGACGCAATGGGCTACCACCTGCACGGAATCGAGATGGCCAGCGAGATCCAGGCGGGAAACTGGGCACAACTGGAATGGATGCCGGGCGTGGTCGCTGTCCGGTGGATCACGGCGCTCGTTTATCTGGTTACAGGGGCTAATATTTACGGTATGTTCCTGCTCTCCGCCGTGGCGAGCCTGGCCGCAGCAGTTTGGTATGCCAAGGCGCTTCTGTTGTGCCGGCAGGGGCCGGGGGCGGCGAAATTCGCCGCGCTCGTGCTCTTCTTGCCGTCATTCGCATTCTGGACGAGTCTGTATGGTAAGGACAGCCTGGTGGCTCTGGGCTTGGCGCTCGCCTGCTACGGTTACGCACTATGGCTTAACGCCATTACAGGCAGGGGCGTGGCCTGCTGGTTGCTTGGTCTCCTTACTATCGCTCTGATACGCCCACACATTGCCACCGCGGTGGTGGCAGCCACGATCGCGTCTCAGGTGTCAGCGCGGCGGCAGGGCCCTCTGTCGTCCTCCCCCGCGAAACTCCTGGTTCTTGCTGCATTGGTTCCGGTTATGATTCTGGTTTTACAGCGTGCCCAGGCAATGACAGGTATTGAGGATCTGGGGGCTGAGTCGTTCTTCGCCTACACTACCGCGAATGCAAGGGGCAACCAGGGTGGCGGATCAGCGGTCGAGGTCCCAGCAATCACCAGCCCTTCCGCGTTCGTGCGTTCTCTGCCAGAGGTCCTGGTCAGGATCTTTCTACGCCCGTTCCCTTGGGAGGCTCACAACTTCAATTCAATGCTGGCAGCGTTAGAAAACCTCTTTCTGCTGTATTTCCTGGTTCGTTACTGGCGAGGGCTCCCTTCCGCAGTAAGACTGGCCGGCCGCCAACCATATCTGACGTTCTGCCTCGTGTACTCCGGGCTGCTAATCCTAATGCTTTCCTCTATTCCAAATCTCGGCCTGCTGTCGCGCCAACGAGCGATGCTACTGCCTTTCTTTTTCGGCACTCTCTTGGCCGCCGGCGACAAAGTCAGGTACTCCCGGGATGCGCGGCGCCGCACGGGCGTGCCGGTCCGTTTAGTGGCGATCGCGCATGTTTGCAGGGCTGCACCCCCCAGCCCGGCGCGTTTGGGAGAATGAGTCACACGGAAAGGCAAGGTTTGTGCGGAAGATTCGCAGCCCCGTGGATGTCGTGAAAAACTCACCCCAAGCCGGGCAGACTTGGCGCACGCTGACCATCTGCAATATTGACGCGATGGCCTACAAGCTGCTTCTGCCGTGGCTCCTTGGGCTAACAGCCCGTGGATAAAGGCACGCCGTGACGGTGCGCCGATGGATGGTGGCAATGCGGCGGATGAGCCGTCCGGGCCGTGGGCCAGCGGGGTCCAACCACCAGCGGACCGCGGTTTGCCGTGTACATGAGACGCAAAATGCAAAAACAAACCGCAGTAAGCAGCTCCGCTGCCTGCCGGGCCGTGCCCACCCGAAGCAGTTGCCGCAAAATCAGGCTCAGATTGAAGGCCGCCGCGTGAATCAGCAGGCG
>Ga0207433_10011546_pt1 | contig 13438 bp, 13 predicted proteins | sample YelNatPaOPGAMG01_FD_187559 | JGI IMG/M metagenome (GOLD analysis project Ga0207433, IMG submission 187559) | Hot spring thermophilic microbial communities from Obsidian Pool, Yellowstone National Park, USA - OP-RAMG-01 (SPAdes) (version 3) | ecosystem: Environmental > Aquatic > Thermal springs... | reverse complement strand
ACATGCTAATAATGGACGGAGACAACACATACGACCCAAAAGACATATGGAAATTCCTACAACACGCAAAAAACTACGACCAAATAATAGGAATAAGAACAAACAAAGAAAACATCCCACCCATACATAGGATAGGAAACTGGATAATAACAAAAACATTCAACCTACTCACAGGAGCAAACCTAACAGACATATGCTCAGGAATGTATTTGCTGAAAACGGAAGCAGCCAGAACACTGGAAATAGGGTCAACAAGCTTCGAAGTAGAAGCAGAAATAGCAATCCAAATGGAAGCACAAGGACAAGTAACAGAAATACCCATAAACTACAGAAAAAGAATAGGGAAACAGAAGCTTTCAACAATAAGACATGGTGCAAAAATAATAATAACAACAATAAACCTAGCAAGACACTACAACCCAGCATTCCTCATAGCACTAACAACAGCAACCGCACTAATACCAGGCACAATAATATACCTCTGGGTACTATACAGACTAATGTTCCAAAACGCATGGCACTCAGGCTGGGCACTACTAGGAACAGCACTAATAATACTAGGAGGACAAGGACTAATACTCTCAACAATAGCACTACTACTAAAAAGAATGGAAAAAAGAATAACAACAACACTAAAAAACCAAAACAACAAAAAAGATTAACAAATCATCCTACAGCGTATCCATAAACCAAAAGCCATTAAACCCTTATCATCTAAAAAACGGTTAAACACAAAAACAGGAGAACAAATGTTGCTAGAACTTACAGCTCTAACGTTAGCAGGCATACATTTTGGAGTTCCATTAGCTTACTACTATTATGCAAAAACAAGATGGCTACCTAAACCATGGAACATAAAAGTAGATGAAAACTATAGACCAAAGGTAACAATAATACTGCCAACATACAACGAGGAAAAAATAATAGAAGAAAGACTCGAAAACATCTACAACCAAACATATCCAAAAGAACAAATTGAAATAATAGTCGTAGACTCAAGCATTGACAAAACACCAGAAATAGTTGAAAAATGGCATAAAAATCATAAAGACATTAAAGTTAACTTAGTAAGAGAAAAGGAAAGAAGAGGAAAAGTCTTTGCATTAAACGAAGCCTTAAAACATGCAAACAACGATATTGTAATTATTGCTGACGCAGATGCTTTCTGGCCTGAGAATGCAGTTTCTGAAACTGTAAAATGGTTCTCAGATCCCACAGTGGGCGCTGTCTCATGTTTAAAGAAACCTACAGACATAGGTCTCCTAGGTACAGAAGAAGGATACAGAAACTACTACAACATCTTAAGACTTGCAGAAAGCAAAGCGTACTCTACACCAATATTCCACGGCGAACTCGCAGCATTCAGAAAAGAATTGCTCTTAAAAGTTAATGGATTTCCAACAGACATAGGCTCAGACGACAGCCATACTGCGACAGAGATCGCCTCAATAGGTTACAGGTCAATCACACCAGAAATATGGGTTAATGAGAAGGTTCCAAAAGAAGATTATACCCGATGGAAAATAAGAAGAGCACAACATTTAATACAACACTTCATGAAGGCAACAAAACTAAGAATAAAGAACAAAACTTTCAAAAAAATATTAGTAACTGAAACTTACTTACATGTAATAAATCCATGGTTTCTATTAACTGCAACAATATTGTTGATAGTAGAAGTACTCTTGTTTAACTTATTAATTTCACTTATACTATCGTTCGTTGGATCAATTTTACTGTTAATAAAGGGATACAGAACATGGTTAATGCAACAAATATATCTAATGATAGCAGCAATAAGAAATATTAATACAAAGGAAATAGCTTGGAGTAAACAAGAAAAATAAAAATGTCAATTTTAGGTTATACAAAGTTTAACTTTTTATATAAATTTATAAGCAGATTTATAGATTTACTACCATTACCAAATTGGATAACTGTTGAAACTCCTTATGGTGTGATGCTAATGCCTAAAAGCTTTAGAATTATAACGAGCAAGTTTGGACTAGTAGAACCAGAAGTTAAAGAATTTGTACAAGAAGCTATGAAAGAAGTAGATATTTTTATAGATGTTGGCGAGCTATGGATATTATACACTTATGGCTTAGAAATTAGTGAAGCACGAAGCGGTAGATTTGTCAATAAACAATGTTTCAAGAGTAAAATTGTATCAAGTGGCATTGAGCGACGGAGAAGGGTTTATAGAAATCACCAAGTGCGGCCCTAGTATGAACAAAGTTACTGCAACCACAGTTAGACTTGATTAGATTTTAAAGAGCGAAAGTTTAAACGTTTCAAGAAAAACACTAATAAAAATAGATGTTGAGGGCACTGCAACAAGTGTGCTTAAAGGAGCTACTGAAACTTTAAAGCAAAAACCAAAATTAGTGGTAGAACTTCGTCTTGGTGAAGAAAACATTAAAAGTTTACTAAAGAACTATGACTACGCAATAGGACCCTTCTAACTACTTCTTGATAGCTTACGAATAAAAGATGCTAAGCAAAATCGAAAGATTCAGATTTTACATGAGTTATAGTACAATAAGGTACTTAATAAAACATCCAGAACGCTTTTTATACCACCTTATTTCAATTTGGCAATCTCCAAATTATATTTATTTTGTTTCCAGACTTCTCAACTTAGAAGTCAACACTGTTAAAAAGAATTTGCCGAACAAAATAACCAAGAAAAATCTTAGTTATGCTTTTAAAAGGTCGATAAATCCTAAGAGTAGAGAAATGCCTCTTTCTTTTGAGGAGGCAATGAGTTGCTACTTGATAATAAGATTAATGAAACCTAAAGTAGTGGTCGAAACTGGTGTCTCAGCTGGACGTTCTTCAGCATTTATTCTCCAAGCACTAGAAGATAATAGCTACGGTTACCTTTATAGTATAGATCCTGATCCGAATGCAGGTTATGCTATACCTGATAATCTAAGGAGACGTTGGTTTTTCATCTCTAAGAAATCTTCAGAAGTGTTAACATCACTTTTAGAAGGATTCAACAAAGTAGATGTGTTCCTACATGATAGTTTACATACATATGAAAACATGATATATGAGTTTGAGACTGTTTGGCCGTTCATAACCAAAAATGGGGTAATGTTGTCTGACGATATAGATTTTAATAAGGCTTTTCAAGAATTTTGTAAGAAACATAATGTACATCCAGTGTTTTTAAGTAACAATTTTGCTGGAATTAGGAAAGAATAACGAAAACGTCAAAATGGAATACATGGCTGTTCTTATTCCAAGTTATGATAGACCGGAAATTTTAGAAATAACGCTACCAAAGTGGCTTAAAGCGAAATATGTGGATAGGATATTCATTGTGGCTGAAGCTTCATCATATAGCATGCTGGAGAAATACGAAAAAATTCTCGAGAAATATAGTGAGAATCGTAAAATACTCTGCAATCTTACTTATGGAAGATTGGGGTCTATCAAAGCTAGGAACACTCTCTTGGACATGGCTGTTCGACATGGTTGCGAATATGCTTTGATGGTTGACGATGACTATTTATTACTAAGCGACACTTGCTTGGTTAGGATAATCGAGACTTTTAAGGCAAACAAAAAAGTTGGAATAATTGGAGGCAAGATAATCGTTGCTAAGCGAAGGAAAATGGATCCCGACTTTTTCTTGAATTTGCCATTTGGCTTGACGGATATTTTAGTCAGATTAACCGGCTACGTATTTTTAGACATAAATCATGGCCCAAGGTATTCCGATTTCCTACCTCCCTTTTTCGCAGTAAGGCTGAATCCTTTACGTTATGTCCGATACGATGAGGCTCTTGAAGCACCCACAGGGTTTAGAGAGGAAAGCGATTTCCAACAACAAATTAAACATGCTGGATACAGACTTTTGTTTGACCCTAAGCTACAAGTGGTTCATCTAGCAATTGAAAAAGGAGGAAATAGACCTAGGATGAATATGAGAGAAAGAATGTACTGGAAAGCTCGAAACCATATGATCTTCATTTTAAAATGGAATAAGTCGCTTCCGAAAAGGATATGGTACATGCTCGTCTCTATCTTAATTTTATCTTTTTACAGAGTATGGTGTATATTATGGGTTTTAAGAGGAGTGAGAGATGGTATACACTATTTTCACAATCTCAACACATGTGGTAAGAATTGAGGATAATTCACGTTTTCCATAATTACTATCCCGTTATTGGTGGCATGGAGAGGGTTGTGCAAAGTGTGGCTGAGGAGCAAGCTACGCTAGGTCACGAAGTACACGTAATCACAAGCCGCAATGTAGCTAGAAATAGCCTCGCTGAGGAAAACCTAAATAAGGTTTACGTGCATAGAGTTAGGAGCCTAAGGCTCAGTTATCCAGACCTAACTTACCCTTTGGACTACCCAGTAGGTGTCCTTAAAAACGCCGACGTTGTTCATGGGCACAGCCAAAATAGCCTATTTACAGTAAAGACCATCGAAAAGGCTAAGGGTCTTGGCGTGAAGACCATAATGCACTTCATGGCCATAGATTCGTTCAATGACCATCCTAACCCATTAGTCCGGCTCGTCGCTCCACACTACGGTAAGTGGGTTTTGTTTAAGGCTATTATGAATAGTGATGTTAAACTTGTTAGGAGCTATAGGGATATGGAGATCTTGAGAAGTAGGTATAAAGTTGATGCTGTATACATGCCCGACGGCGTCCCAGACTATTATTTTATTACTGAAAAGGCGGATCCAGACAAGTTTCGCAAGAAGTTTGGGATAAAGCAAGAGAAAATCTTTCTATTCATTGGTAGAATACATAAGCTTAAAGGACCGCACATTCTAGTTGAAGCATTGAAATACGTCGGGGAAGACGTTGCGGTGGTCTTCATAGGGCCGGACAGTGGATACCTCAAGGAAACTTTAGATTTAGTGGAGAGAATCGACGTTAAAGATAAGGTTTATATGCTGGGCTACGTTGATGAGGAGACCAAGATGAAAGCACTTGATTCGGCTACAGCCCTCGTCCTTCCGTCAATAGCGGACTACGTAGAGGTCTATCCGATGGTTATTTCTGAGGCATGGGCTAGAGAGAAACCCGTAATAGCGTCTAGGGTTGGTGGAATCCCCTACAGGGTTAAACAAGATGTTAACGGCGTACTTGTTGATCCCTCAGACCCAAAGACGTTGGCAGAAGCCATGCTGAAAGTAGCCCATGACGACGAATTAGCAAAGGAAATGGGAAGGAATGGGAGGAAAGACGTCTTTTCATGGAAGGAAATAGCCATGAAATCCATCCAGCTTTACGAACAAGTTCTAGAGGATAAGTAAGATGGGCGCAAAATTTGCCTTAGTAACTGGCGGTGCGGGCTTCATAGGTAGCCATATAGTAGATAGACTTGTTTCTGATGGCTGGAACGTTAGAGTATTGGACAATCTCAGCAGTGGAAGAATGGAAAACATTGAACAACATAAAGGAAGCCGAAAGGTGGAAATATTGAGAGGAGACTTAAAGAACCCTGAGGAAGCCGAAAAGTTGATTAGGAATGTTGACGTCGTATTCCATTATGCTGCGAATCCAGAAGTACGAGTGAGCACGACAAACCCTGAGATCCACTTCAACGAGAATATAGTGGCAACCTTTAATCTTCTAGAGGCAATGCGAAAGAATAACGTTAAGGAGCTTGTATTTGCATCTTCAAGCAGCGTTTATGGTGAGCCCGAAAGCATACCTGTAAGTGAAGAAGCCCCAATAAGACCCGTTTCAGTCTATGGAGCTAGTAAGGCGGCATGCGAAAACCTAATGCATGCTTACACTAACCTCTTTGGCCTAAAAGCTGTAGTTCTTAGATACGCTAATGTTGTTGGACCTAGGCTGAGGCACGGCGTCATATATGATTTCATAGTAAAGCTCTGCAAGAACTCAAAGCAGCTTGAAATATTAGGCGATGGAACCCAGAAAAGAAGCTACATCTATATAGACGATGCTATAGAGGCTACGCTAATCGCATATAACATGGCAGTTGGAAAGCGATTTGAAGTGTATAACGTTGGAAGCGAGGATTACATAACAGTTAAGGAAGTCGCTGACATAGTAGTTAACACTCTAGGATTGAAAGACGTGAAATATGCGTATAAGCCTGTAGAACATGGCGTCGGGTGGAGAGGAGATGTCAAGAACATCTCTCTGTCAATAGACAAAATTAAAAACATAGGTTTCAAACCCAAGCTAAACAGCACTGAAGCTATGAGAAAAACTGCGCTAATGCTTCAGAAACTGAGAGAGTTCGCATAGAACTATTAGGGTACACTGGAATGATCGGGCTAAGATCTTATTATGAGCAAATGTACAAGGAGTGCTCTTATTGGAAAGAACTTTCCCGAGTTAGCGGAAGGATCCAATATTGAAGGTTATAAAAGTACGTTAAACAACATGCGTATTAGACATTAAAGATTAGGAATAGCCAGTTAGTTATGGTTATTATAGTTATTATAGTTCTTGGCTCTACTGAGAAGCCCACCAATGGAGTCACGAAACGTAAAAAGGAGCAGTGTTAGCAGCAAATTAGATGTTTTTGGAAGATAATCAACTGGTTAAGACGTATGAACCTTCTAATGAATTGTAAGTGAGAATAATGGATTACAAGTATATGGTTGTGATGGTACCTGGTAGCGATCAAAAACCAGGAGATGGTGTTACTAGGCATGTTTATGAAGTTAGCAAAAGACTTGCAAAAAGAGGAATTAAAGTCCTCGGTATAAAGCCCTCTTCTGAAGCATTAAGAGTTAAATATATCGAAAATTACATGTTACTAGAAGTTCCTAATAAGTACTTTTCTTTGCTACATTCAGGAATTGCCAGTAAAATACCAGAATTCCTGAACAATGTAATATACTATAGTAGTTATAGGGATGTGGTACGAAACTTTATCAAGTATTCTAAGTCATCAATAATTTTACATACGCATGGCTTTTACACGTTATCACAACCTAGCAATAATTCTGATATAATTAAAAGGCTCAGCACATATCACGGCTTTGTTCCACTTGACATAGCAATTCAAAACAATTGGTATTTTGGAGCAAAAATGTTGTTATCTTTGCTTAAAAGAGTATATAGAAATGCGGATCATTATACTACATTTACAGAGCAAACAAAGATTATTGCAAATAGGCTTTATGGAATAGAACTTGAACGCATAGATGTGGTTCCCCATGGTGTCGATGCTGATTTTTTCCAGAGAGAAGCTGAATTCGCTGAGATTAAGAGCGTAGAAAAAGAATATAATTTGAATAAACCGTATAGAATCCTGTTTCTAGGACATTTAAGCAAAGGGAAAAGACCTGACCTGATGCTAAAAGCATTCAAGATCGTCTCCTCAAGGAGAAAAGATTTAATGCTGGTTATAGTGAGTAGATGGGGAGATTATTATTTGGACACGATAAAACTTGTCAGAGACCTCAATCTGGGCAGTACGGTCAGGATAATTTCAGAACCACTCTGTGACGATAAATTAAGAGCTATATATAAAACTGCAACAGCCTTCATAAACATTTACCAACTTTATTCAGGTTATTCAACTGCTTTACTTGAAGCGATGGCATCAGGAATTCCCCCCATAGTCTATGAACATTCAGGGAACAGATATGTGGTCGACGAATCTGTCGGTTTTATTTTGAGAAAGCTCGATCCCAACGAACTAGCTGATTTACTCGCTTATATTGTAGAAAATGAAGAGGAGACGAAAAAGAAAGGTAAAAATGCCCAATTTAAAGTTTCTAAGTTTTATGACTGGGACAGAGCCGTTATCCCAAAGTACATATCGGTTTATAACAAGCTGTTAGCTTACGATTAAGGTATCTTCAAGAACCAGCTGAGGGATATTATTGTATAAGCACTCAAATTTTAAAAGTATATTAAAGAAGTATGAAGAGCTGTTGATGAATGAAGAGATTAGGTATTCTAGCTATACTTTGAATGCTACTCACATACTCGAGCCTATACTAGAAAATATTCGAGATGAGGATATTAAAATCATGCTTGATTTAGGTTGTGGTTATGGTATTTTAACAGTAGCTATTGCGGAATTTCTTGGTGTAAAAAAAATTTATGGCGTTGATGTTGATAAAGTAAGGTTGAAGTATCTAACAGAACATGTGATAAAAAAGGCTGATAACATAGAATTTGTTGCATTACAACAGGATTTCTCTAAGCCTCTGTATCTCCCAGAGAAAGTTCAGCTTGTAACGAGCTTTGGCTCATTGGAACATACGATGTGTTGGGACGAGGTCTTCGAGAATATTAAAAATAGTCTTGTGAAAGGTGGTTATATCATCATATCAATGCCCAATCTGGCAAGCTGGGTAAACAGGTTAGTGCTACTCTTAGGCTATCAGCCAAGGGATTTAGAAATCTCGGGGAAAAAGCTTTACGGCGTTGCACCACCCTTTAAAACTCATGGAGTTGTAGGTCATGTTAAGGTAGCTACATTCAAGGCTTTTTATGAGTTTCTCGTAGATTCAGGCTTTGATATTGTTATGACAAAACCTTTGTACTCAAAAGCAAATCCTATGGTTAATTTTTTAGATAGATTGCTGAGCATGCCATCGCTTTCAAGAAGGTATGTCTTTTTGGCAAGGAAACTTTGACATTAATGTTTATACTATAACCGCTCATTGTAACAGAAGTTCCTTACTTTTAATAAGAGATCTAAAATGCCTCTTGAAGTAAACTTTAAAAAACTATTAATCGTCTTCGTATTATTGCTTTATATTTTGTACATGTATAGCTTATTTTCGCTTAGTGGAGGTTACTATTCTATTGAAGACTTTTTTGGTCCTCTGTCGAAAAGCTCTTACATTGCAATATTATTGACTTCGTTTTTAATATGTGGCTTCATATATATTTATGTGAACAAAGACTCTGATAATTCAAATTACATCAGTCTTCTTATAATCATATTGGTTATATTGAGCAAGTTTCTAGTTCCAGATGTAGCAGATTCGTACTATGACCAGAACTTCTATGATGCAGGAGGACATATGGTTCGAGGAGCCTTCGTAACTCTCACTGGGCACTCAGACCCTGATATTGATGGGTACTTTGACCTACAGCCAGCATTCTTCTGGGTCACAGCTATTTTTATAAACATCGTGTATGGATCTCCAACATCTCCTAGTGATCCTATTTTTGGCTTTTTCGTAAAGTGGTTCAACATAATAGCTACAATGATATACATTCCTATACTTTACTTATCGTTTAAAAAATATGGATTGAAAAAAGGTGAAGCTTATCTAGCGTTCTTTTTATTCTTTAGTCTTAGCTTCGGTAGGTTCCATTATGCTGCGCAAACATATGGCAATGCACTTTTCTGGCTTTCACTAGCACTTGTTCCGGACTTTATTGGGCATCGAGATATAAGAAAGATCCTTACAATGTTACCAGTACTTACATCACTTGTATTCATACATGAGGGTCTTACCGTGTTTGCGATAGTAGCATTAGCATCTATATTGATAGCGCTTACATTGCCAAGGGTGTCAAGGAATTCGATGCAGAACGTTCTTCTACTTCTACTCTATCTTTCAATCATCTGGTTTTTGTTCTTATTATACGTCTCCAAATTCACTCTACCAAACTTCGTCAGTACGCTCATATCCGTAGTGAAGGTTTTCCTGGTTGAAGGTGCAACGGGTGTTGTTGAACAAGGTGTTTCAAGAGCATGGCAACCCTGGGCCAACGTAGTATTTTTCAAAACTGTGTTTATAGGTCTCATAATACTTCTGGCAGCGTTTTCATCACTAATGCTATATGTCAAATTGAAAGATAAAATCTATAAGGTAAGCATGTTTGTAATTTTTGGTATTACTGGATTCCTAGGACTGGTTGCAGCCGGTTTAGGAGGAGCAGGTTATATAGAGAGGATACCACTAGTTTTATTACCATTGATAGCAATAACACTCGTCGAAAGCATGAGTAGGGGAAGGTTCAGCAACGATCACAAAAAAGTTGTGGCTATAATTGCATTATGTTTAGTAATAATGGGATCTTTTGCTTTCTTTAGCGGCAGAAACTTCCAATCGATTCCGAAAAGTGAGGATAAGGCTGGAGAATTCTTAATAACACATACACAAAGTATTGTGAGACTCTATCTAGAAATTAGGACAGCCTCAGCCTTTACACCTCTTTTAACTAACTCAACACCTACTCATGACACAATATACGGATTATATCGACATGATTTTATACAAACATTATATTACATTATAGGAGATATTATTACGTTAAATAACTACATCCATAAGTTTGAATCAACATGTAACATAATATATTCTAACCCGATAGCACAACTATTGCAATGTTAACTTACTAGTAAAAGGGAGGAATAATGAAGGTCTCTATTATAGTTCCGAGTAAAGGATGCAAGTATCTGGGTTATCTGTTTCTTGGTCTTAGGGAGCAGAGTTTTAGGCCTAGCGAAGTTATTCTCGTAGTTAAGGAATGCAACTTAAAGTACGTCGAAAACCTATGCAGAAAGAACAGTTTGCCCTGCGTAATCATTGAACAGAAACATGGCTACTTCACACATGCCCTAAACATGGGTAAGAAGGAGGCTAGGGGAGACATAACTATATTTACAGATGATGATGCAGTACCTTTGCATAAATGGGTGGAGAGATACATTAATTTTCATACAATGTATAGGAGTGTAACAGGTATATGTAGCAGAGACATCTATATAGATTTAAACAAGATACAACTTAAACCTGTGCCAGATGACAAACCAGAAGTAAAGTTCTACAGATGGTTTATCAGGACGTGGCTAGAGCCTCCATACCCACTACTAAAGAAATACAGACTTGGTGTGTATTTAACAAAGAAGCTCGACATAGCCCATGGGCCATTCATACCAGATAAAACCTGTTACTCCCTACCATTGAGAGGCGCTAACATGAGCTTCAAAACAAGTTACATTTATGATATATGGTTTCCTGAACATGAGTTGCTTAAGAGAGCTCCTGGTAACGAGCAGTACTTTGGGTTACAACTTATCCTTAAGGGCTTGGGCACGATATATATCCCAAGCAACCCAGTACTCCACATAGCTAGGGATGAAAGCCTATCAAGAACAAGAGATAAGACAGCTAATGTTGAGAATATTTTAATGAAAGCGTTAATTAAGGATCTCCTCAGGAAATATGGCTTCAACTGAGCGGATAATACTTCCAATAGTACTATTGAGTGTGTAGTAATTATGACCTACATACTAATTATTAATGACTGGATTAGCAATTTAACAGCTGGAGGTACGTATAGGGTTCAGGGATTTGCAAGGGGGTTTAGCACCTTGGGGTTTAAAGTCCTCATCACCACGCCTTGGGGAGTAACTGAGTATGGAAGGTACAACATAGTTGATCAGCCAAATGTTGGAAGCCCCCTATATTATGCCACAACAGGACTAATACTTTCCATGCAGGTAATTAGATCTCTTGTCAAGTCTGGTTTACCTGACTTAGTTTTGGTGCAAATGCCAAGCCCATTCACCAAAGCATTATCAATACTACCTATTTTGAAGCTCATCGACGTTCCTTTAGTGCTTGATTTTGGCGATCCCTGGTGGAAGAGGGCTGATCCCATGCTTTACAAGTATATGTCAAGTAAGCTTATTCAATTTCAAGCGAAAGAATCAATACTTATATCATCATCAAGTAAACTTATTCTTAAACTAATTGATAGTAGAAACAAGGTTTGGATTCCTAATGGTGTCGATACGGAGCTTTTCGGACCAAAACATGTTAATCAATGTGACAATTTGGTAGGCTTTCTCGGATCATTCACGAAGAGGAACGGCGCTGAATTGATAATTCCAATTCTATCCGAACTAGTAAGAAGGGGGATTGACACTAGGTTCTTATTGGTGGAGGTGATTTGCTGCATATGATTCGTAAAGAGGCCATTAGAAAGGGATTAGATAGAAGAATCTTGATCACTGGCAATGTCCCTAGACATAGAATCCCAGAGCTTTTATCTGTATGTAGCGTACTCGTTGCTCCATACATGGAGTCACCAGAACTTCATTTCATTTTTCCAACAAAGGTTCCTGAAGTGATGGCCTTAAGGAAACCCGTGGTTACTGCACGCCTCTACGAAATAATCACCACTTTTAAGATTAATGAGGAGTTGCTCGCGGCTGAATATAATGTGGTTGATTATGCAAACAAAATATTAATGCTTATTAGCAATAACAGTTTAAGAAACAAGATAGCTGAGAATGGATACATTAGGATTAGAAGGGATTTTACATGGGAAAAATTAGCCCTAAAAATAATAAAGAGCGTGTAAGTTTAACATGACTAACATATGTTTTATAATGGCTTATACAATTTATCCAAGACGCGGGGGCTTCATGAACAAGTCTACCTACTTTCGAGGGAGTTTAGAAGGAGGGGTTATGACGTCTATATTCTTTATTATAGGCATGGATTAATCAATAAGAATCAAGCACTTAGAATACCATTATACTTTTCAGGCATACACCCCAACCTTTACTCATCAGTTAGTAAATGTGATTATGTTATCATGGAGACGGCTTGGCCTTGGTTAGCGACAATACCTATTCACCTAATGGGGAAGGATTTCATACTTCACCTTCACTCTATAGAGAGTTTACCAGAATTCGGATTACCATTGCACAAGAGAGTCATGATTAAGCTTGCTGAGGAAGTTGCGGGCAGGCTTGCTAGGACGATAGTGACTGTAAGCCTTACAGAATATTCGATATTAAAGACCCACTTTGGTAATAAGGTTATATATATCCCATTAGCAATTGATCTTGAGGAACGCAAGAAGTACATGAACGCGAATAAGGAGGATATGAGGAAGCTCCTTAGCCTTCCTACCAATAAGCTCATAATCGCATTCGTGGGAGGTATGGCCTATGGAGCAAATAGGGAGGCAGCGAAAATAATAATAACTCAAATAGCTCCAAAAGTCCATGAGCTGACTAACGGTAGAGTACTCTTCCTGCTAGTAGGGCCTGACCCTCCACCGGAATCTGCGGGGTTAAATTACATTAAGGTGACTGGTTACGTTAAGTCAATAGCGCCGTATATCGTAGCATCCGATGTGTGTATAGCACCTGTGTATCATGGTGCTGGCGTCAAAATTAAAGTACTAGATTATATGAGTCTTAAAAAGGTGGTAATAGCCACTAAGAAGGCTGTTGAAGGGACACTATTGAAAGAGATTAGAGATGAATTAAGAGATCGGGAGATTACAATTCTTTTCTTGACAAGTAAAAACTTAGTGAGTTCTATTGGAAGTAAGCGTGGATTAAAATCACTTATCTCAAGCTTACAAGAGAAACTTATTAGAAATTCTATGATCAAAAAATTAATTATTGTTTATCATGAAGGTTAAGCATGGGAATTAAAGGGGTAGACTTTACTACACATGCGGAAGAGAAACTTAAGCGATTAATGA
>Ga0207433_10011542_pt1 | contig 13445 bp, 11 predicted proteins | sample YelNatPaOPGAMG01_FD_187559 | JGI IMG/M metagenome (GOLD analysis project Ga0207433, IMG submission 187559) | Hot spring thermophilic microbial communities from Obsidian Pool, Yellowstone National Park, USA - OP-RAMG-01 (SPAdes) (version 3) | ecosystem: Environmental > Aquatic > Thermal springs... | reverse complement strand
TCCGATGGGGTATGCCGTTTACGCTCCTTCAGGATACTAATCCTTCAGGATATTAATCCTTCAGGAGGTTAATTTTACAAGGGGGCTACGCCCCCTTTTATTTTTTTAACTTATTATTGCTTCAACAATTCTACAGGTTTGTACTCCTTCCTTAATATCGTGAACTCTTATTATTGATGCTCCGTTCATGAGAGCAATCGTATTTAGTGCTATTGTCCCCGTTAATCTCTCTTCTGGTGGGCCCCCTCCAAGTATCATGCCTATCATTGATTTCCTTGATAGTCCTATTAAAATTGGTTTTTTTAGTTGTTTGAGTTCTGCTAATCTTCTAATTATTGCTATGTTGTGTTCTAATTTTTTGCCAAATCCTATGCCTGGGTCTATTATTATTTTCTCGCTCTCGATTCCGCTATTCTCAAGAAATTGAATTCTTTCTCTTAAAAACTCTGTTATTTCTCTGACAACATCTTTGTATTCCGGGTTGTTTTGCATGTTTTTAGGTGTGCCTTTTATGTGCATTATTATTACAGGTGCCTTGTATTCTCTGAGAACATTGACCATATTAGGATCAAATGTACATGCTGATATATCATTTATCATATCTGCTCCTACATCTAATGCTTTTTTTGCGATTTCAGATTTGTATGTGTCAACGGATATGATAACATCACTAAAGTTTTTTCTTATTTCTTCCACCGATGGTATCACTCTATTCAATTCTTCTTCTAATGGTACGGGGTCAGATCCAGGCCTCGTTGATTCACCGCCTATGTCTATTATGTCTACTCCTTCCTTTGTCATTTCTTCTACTTTCATAAGAAGTTCATCTTTTTTTACTCTACTTCCGGAATAAAAGGAGTCAGGAGTAACATTTATTATGCCCATGCAGTACTTTTTGCTTTTGAAGTTGAATTCTTTCCCTCTTATCACCATAGGTGATAGTATAATATAAATCAGTTTCCCCTTTGAAGTTTTACAACATATTAAAATCCTTCGTACTTATTAGTCTTGTGATAAAAAAAGTGATTCATTTTCTATTGAAACTGAAAACATGCTTATTTAATATTCTTGATGTTGGAGGTAGGTTATGGAGTTGCTGGTAGAAGGTAGAGATTTTGATATAACGCAAGATGTTAAAAACTTTTTAGAAGACAAACTAAAGAAGGTGTCGTTTGTTGATGACAATATTACAAAAGTTTGGGTGATGTTATCAAAAACTCCTACTAACCAAGTGATGTGTGAAGTAAAGGCACATCTAAATCATTCTGAATTCTTTGTTTCGCATGAACATAGTGATTGGAAAATATCAATAACTGATGCTATAAACAAACTTCATGATAGAATTATTAAGGAAAGGAGTAAGAGAGTTGATAAGAGGCTTAGGGAAGCTAGAAATAAGAGATCATGAACATTTCTAGTTTTGTTGAGAAGGCTAATAAAAAGTATAACCTTGATCTTGTACCTATTTCTGGTAAGGATGGATTAGATGAGAGGGTAATAAAAACTGTTGTAACAAACAGGCCAGGGTTGGCTTTAGTGGGCTTTTTTGAAAATTTTGCCTATGATAGGGTACAAATAGTGGGGAGGGGAGAGCAATCTTATATAAAGAGTACTTACGATTCGGGTGATAAGGACAAGATAAAGAAGATAGAGGAGTTTTTGAGTTTTGGAATACCATGTTGTATTGTTTCAGATTATCACGAATTGCCTGAGGGATTCCTTAAGTGTGCTGAAGAGCATAAAGTACCAATTTTGGGTAGTAAGCTTGATACATATCAATTGACATTCTCGGTGGAACTCATTTTGAATGATGAACTTGCTCCAAGTACTGTTGTCAATGGGGTAATGTTTGACATATATGATTACGGAGTCTTGATAATAGGTAGAAGTGGAATAGGCAAAAGTGAGATAGCACTTGAACTTTTAAGTAGGAAACATAGGTTTGTTGCTGATGATCTAGTGTTGATAAAAAAGATAAGGTACCCAGAGGGGTATAGAGCAGTTGCTTTTCCTTATGTACCAAATGCTAATCTTATAGAAATAAGGGGTATTGGTATCTTAAACGCTGAGGAACTTTTGGGGTTAGGTTTCATAATACCAAAGAAGGAGATAGATATTGTTATAGAGCTGGTTGACTGGGATGATTCAATGATGGTTGATAGATTGGGCATTTATGTTGATAAATATGAAGTGCTAGGTATAAAATTAAACAAAAAAATTATACCTGTAGCACCTGGAAGGAATATACCTTTCCTTATAGAGGTTGCTATTGTTAGTGAGAGGATAAGGGAAAAGCGTGGGTTAGGTCAGATTTATGAAAAGGAAAGTATTTAAAATTGAAAATAAGTATGGCGTACATCTTAGACCAGCAGTTAAGATATTTGAAGCAATAAAAGACCTAAGATCTAGAGTTGAGATAAAAAAAAATGATGCTGTCGCTGATGCTAGGAGTACATTGGGCATAATTTTACTTAACATCACCTCCGGTGATGTTATAGAAGTAATTGCCGATGGAGTTGATGAAGATTTGGTCATTGAGAAACTCACAGAACTCATAGAGATTCGCAACTTTGATGAAGATAAAGATGATAGTTAATCTGTTTTTTCCGAAAATTTTTTTATGCAGTTTCCAAAAGCAGGTTTGATTGTTTTTCTTGTTAGTGTATGTTTAGTCGCTCAGTCGCAAGAAACTGTTTTTTTGACCAATTATAATTCCTACACAAATGATACTTACAGGATAACAAATTTTAGTTACCGAGGTATAACTGTTGGTATGATAAAAAGTAATGTAGAAAATTTGATAAATGGAGATTCCTTTCTTGAGATTGATGATACAAGTTACCTCGGCCTTTTTGACAAAGAGAAACCTTTTGTATTGAAAGTTAGATCTCTGCCTTATGTTCAATCTGCCTATTTTGTTTTCAACAATGGTGTCTTGTTCAACATGATAATAAGATTAAATCCGGAGATATACTCTTACTCAGAGTTGTTAGCTGATGCAAAAAAGAAGTATGGACTTCCCACAGAGGAAAGGCCCTTTATGGCTATATGGCAAGCTTTTCCATACGAATTGAGGGTGGAGAAGCCTTCAACTGTTAAGTTTTTCCTAACCGATGAAGTAAGTAATGTAACAATAAAAACATTCATTTCGTACCAATCAAACAAAATCAAGATGGAGTACACAAAAAAGGAATTATCGCCTTTCTGATCTTTTCTCTTCACCCGAGAGCACTCAAAGTAAAATAATTAAGATTTACCGCAATTAAAAAATGGGTTGGTAACTTTTCAATTTTTGAAACTCTTTTATATAGAAATTGATAATTTCAAGATATGAAATTGTACAACACTATTTCTAGGCAAGTTGAGGAACTTATACCCCTTGATGGCAATAAAATAAAGATGTATTTCTGTGGTCCTACTGTCTATGACTTTGCACATATAGGGAATTTCAGAACTTTTGTTATGTCTGATGTACTTCACAGGTACCTCAAATTTAGGAACTATGAAGTAACATTTGTTATGAATCTCACAGATGTTGATGATAAGACGATTAGAGGTGCCATGAGAGAAGGTATTTCACTCAAGGAGTATACGGACAAGTATACCAAAGCATTTTTTGAAGACATTGAAGCAATGAGAATAGAAAGAGCCACTTATTACCCACGGGCAACCGAAACGATAAGAGACATAGTTGAGTTTATAAAGGTACTTCTGGATAAGGGACATGCCTATAAAGCAAGCGATGGGGTGTACTTCGATATATCGTCTTTTGATAGGTACGGAGAGTTATCAAAGTTAAGAAAATCAAATATAAAACCGGGTGCCAGCGGTAGAGTGAGCCTTGATGAATATTCAAAAGATGATATTGTTGATTTTGCACTTTGGAAAGGGTGGAAAGAGGAGGATGGTGATGTATACTGGGAAACAGAGATAGGTAAGGGTAGACCAGGTTGGCATATTGAATGTTCAGTTATGAGTACGAAGTATCTAGGAGATACACTTGATATACACGGTGGTGGGGTAGATTTAATTTTCCCTCACCATGAGAATGAAATCGCTCAATCTGAATGTAAGACTGGTAAAAAGTTTGTGAGGTATTGGTTCCATGTTGAGCACTTGATGGTAAATGGTAGGAAGATGTCAAAGTCTGAAGGCAATTTCTTCACATTGAGGGATCTCGTGAAAAAGGGCTATAGCCCTAAAGCTATAAGGTTAGTTTTGGTATCAACTCACTATAGAAAACCTCTCGATTTTACAGAAGAGAAAATAAAACAAGCAGAAAACACCATAAAGGATCTAGAGATATTCATAGCAAAAATGAAAAAAGTTTACCAAAAGAATAAAAATGTTAAACCTACTAAATTGAATGTAATAAAAGATGCTGAAGAAAGATTTATATCATCAATGGATGATGATCTTAATATACCTGAATCTTTGGGGGTTATGTTCTCATTAATTTCCGAATTCGAAAATGCTGATATTGCTAGCATTTCATCTGAAGAGGCTGGTGAGATACTTAAATTCCTGGAAAATGTAAAAAAAATACTAGATTTTTTTGATATGAATATAGATGATGTTCCTCAAGATATTTTGAGGATGATTGAAGAAAGAGAAAACTTAAGAAAGAACAAGGAATTTTCTAAATCCGATGAGATAAGAAGCAAAATTGTGGGGATGGGATATGATATTATAGATACGAAGATAGGAAGTTTGGTAGTCAAATTTCACAAATCTGGGAGATAACTATAAGAATCTCACACCTAAATTATCCACTGAGAGTATCTGTATATCGTAATCTTCATTGGTTATGCTTGAAGTAAACTTTCTTATTTTAATTATATCGTTGGATGTTGGCGAGTTAACAAACATTAAACAAAATGTAGGCCCACTACCAGATATAAAACTACCTATGTATTGTGTTTCAAATTCTGATTCATTCAGTTCTAAAATTTTCTCAAAACCTCTATAGAGGTTTTTCCTGTGCTTTTGGTAAAGCTCATCTTTTAATCCTATTTTGATTAGGTCGTACCTTTTTTTTATTATACCTATTATCAAACTGGTTGCGTACTTCATATTTTTTATAGCATCACTGAAATCACATATACTAGGAAGGACCTTTCTCGCTTCCTCTGTTGAAACTTCAAACTCTGGTATCACAAACACCAACTTTAGTTCATCAGGAAAATCAATTTTCTCAAATTTATTATTCCCATCAAGGTTACATATTGTAAAACCTCCGACAATCGTCGGAGTTACATTATCAGGATGTCCCTCAATTTCTGTAGCCAACGGTAATATCAATTTTTCTTTTGCTACATCAAAATTTTCTAACTCCTTTCCTACCTTACCATGACTCAATAAGTAGAGATAACCTAATGTCAAACCTCCAACTATGGCTGATGAACTACTGCCTAATCCCCTTTTGATTGGTATGTGATTCTTAACCCATATTGACACATCTTTAGGTATAGATTCTTTGAATTCCTTTAATATCCTAGAAAATGAAATGAATACCATGTTGCTTTCGTCTTCTTTTGGTTTTGGCCCCACTCCTAGATACTCCACAGTTTTATCTTTTTTATCCCTCAAAGCGAAATAAGAATATATACTTACAGAGAGCCCAAAGATATCAAATCCACTACCTATATTTGCAGTGCTTCCGGGTACTATTACGGTGCATTTTGAGACATCCATAAACTAAAATTGTTGCAAGTTCTCTAAAAACTGATCGTTATTCTTTGTTTTTTGGAGTATATCTGTTAGTTTTTGAATTATTTCCTCATTACTCATATCGCTTATTGCTCTTCTTAATAACCATATTCTGTGTAGTTTGTCTCCGGGCAAAAGAAGTTCCTCTCTCCTTGTACCTGAAAGTTTCAGATCAATTGCTGGGAATATCCTCTTGTTTGCTAAATCCCTACTTAAGTGCACTTCCATGTTGCCGGTGCCTTTAAATTCCTCATATATCACTTCATCCATCTTACTACCTGTATCAATGAGCGCCGAAGCTATAATTGTCAGACTTCCTCCTTCTTCCATTTTCCTTGCTGATCCAAAGAAGTACTTGGGTTTTTGAAATGCTCCTACCTCTATACCACCTGACATTATCCTACCCGAAGGTGGAGTTATTTGATTGTATGCCCTTGTTAACCTCGTTAAACTATCAAGAAGTATAACAACATCCATCTTCATTTCAACTAATCTTTTCGCTCTCTCCAAAACCATCTCAGCAACCATTCCATGCCTATAAGGTTCTTCATCAAATGTTGAACTGATAACAGTTACATTTTTAATTGACCTCTTCCAATCTGTGACCTCCTCAGGTCTTTCATCTATAAGCAATATGAACATTGTAACTTCTGGATGATTTTTGCATATTGCCATCGCTATCTTTTTTAAAAGTGTTGTTTTCCCTGCTTTTGGCTGCGATACTACCATTCCTCTCTGACCTTTACCTATAGGTACAAATATATCCATTATTCTAGTATCCACATCATTCGATGAAAATTCTAGATTAAATTTTTCCACTGGGAACATCGGTGTCAAATCTTCAAAATTTGGCCTTCTATACAATGATCCAGTGAAAGGTATTCCATTAACATGGGTGACTTTTATCAATCCAAAGTATTTTTCATTTTCTTTCATTGGTGATCGTATCGTTCCTACTATTTCGTCACCTGTTCTCAATCCTAAAGAGCGTATCTGACTCTGGGCAACATATATATCACCAATCACTGGCGTATAATTGTGCTTCTCTGATCTGAGAAAACCATAACCTTGGTTTTGATCTGTTAGGATTTGTAAAACCCCCCTACCATAAACTACGCCACCAAGTTTTATATGATTGTCAACAAGTTTAAACAGTATATCCTGCTTACTTCTGTAAGATGTGAGTTTATGACCATGTACCTGCTCTAAAAACTCCAAAAGTTCATCTACACTTTTCTCTTTGAAATCGTCAAGATAGATTTCTCTAATATCATCAGAGAGTATCTTTTTTGATGGCTTCCCTGATGTTTCTTCACCCTCGACCGCTTCTTTGATAACACTCAATGCTTCCTTAAATTCATCTTCCTTTTGTTCGGAATCTGATTTTACATCTTTTTTGCCTTGCTCTTCGCTACCTTCCTCTGATAACTTGTCTTTTAAATCTTGCGAGAATAAAGATGAATCGGAAGATATAACACCATTTTCTTTCTCAACATCACTAAACATAAAAAACCTCTCAAAGAAGACTTAAGAAGATTAAGATCTAAGATTATAAAGTTATTTTATAAGTTTAGAATCTAGATATCAAGTTTGTTTAATTATGTTGGAAGGCTACGCCTTCCAACACTTTCATAGATCCTCTTTAAGAAGTGCTATTAAGCACGATGTGCTATAAAGCACCCCACCCACCCGCCCTAAAGTTATAAGGGAGGCGGAGCCTCCCTTAACCCTTGTAAGAGAAATTGCTTAAATATAAATAAGAAAATGCTTCAAGCATAAAGTGCTATTTATCAAGGTGTGCTACGAATACCCAACCCACCCAATTAAGTAAGGGATGCTCCGTATCGGAGATGCTTGGCATCGGAGGTGCTTCGCATCCCTTAACACGGTAAGAAGTTTTTTTATAAAAACGCGTTTTAAGTAGCCCCACCCTAATTGTTTGTAGAGAGGTGAAACCTCTCTTCACTCTCCGGAATATATTAATAAGAAGTGTTTTAATCTCTTAATTAAGTAAGTGCTATGAAGCACGATGTGCTATGAAGCACGATGTGCTACGAAGCACGATGTGCTACGAAGCACCAAAGATTTTTGATAAGGTGTAGTGACAATTCATGAATTGCCTAAATGAGAAAAAACGAATTTTAATTGTAGGGGCGGTTCTGAACCATTCCAATGAGAAAATTGTTCTTTCCTAAAAATCTTTTAGTATGAAATTCTCATAAAAGTATCTGTTTTCAATCACATTTTTGGTGTAATTGTATGTTTCAAGGTATCTTATGCCTTCAACAAACATCAAAGGATCAGAAGTCTTTAGGGATCTATACCACTTGAGAACAGATGTTGTACCAGCATTATATGAGGATACAATAAGTACTTCTTTAAGATTTTCAGGGTATTCCTTAAAGAAATCCGTTAATTCTCTAATGTGAGCAATCCCTAATTCTATATTTCTATCAATAACATAAACATCCAATATATTCAAATTCTTATCTAAATTTAAAAACTTTTTCCCGACAGATGAGGCAGTAGGAGTTATAAGTTGCATCAAACCTACAGCATTCGCTATAGATAGAACAAAGGGAGAATATCTGCTTTCACTTCTCATTACTCCGTACACCAATGGCAAGTCAACACTATACTTTTTACAATTTTTGATTATCTCATTGTAATAAGGAGTAGGATACAAATAATTCTTAAAATAAGTAAAAAAGACCCCCCTTTTGAAATAAATATTCCTGCTGAAACCAAAAGATTCAATAGTCTTGCACACCATACTGGTGGATTCAAATTTGCTGTAGTAATTTAAATAACTGACATCCAATCTTCTGGATAATTTTTCTAGTTCCATATATAAATCAACCATCAAACCATGCTTGTATAACTCATCAAGATACTCTGGTAGTTTATTTGTATTAGAAGAAGTATCAAACTTGATAGATGCATTTTTAAGAACAAAATTAATATCACTTTCAAGGGTATTGGTAACCTCCAAAATCTTCAGTGCTAACGATGTTCCAATCAAAGAATTCAACCCATCCAAATTGACATTTGTATTTTCCCTAATTTGTGAATACAGCACGATGAGATTATTTGTAATATGATCAAATAGAGTTTTATCTCTTTTAATATCACTTAAAACAGTATAATACTCGTATGTCATAGGATAGTCTTTTATTATCTTAACTATAAGGTTAGTTTTTTCCTCGTTTGATTCAGAAAATCTGTATTTAAGTGCTAAAAATTCTCTCTCCCAATCTGTGTTTTTTGACACATTCAGCATTAAATCAACAAATTTCCTAACTAACTCTAAGTTACCTTCGTTTAGGTGGTATGAAATAAATGACCTTATGTACTTGTAGTCTAGGTTGCTAAAATCTGTTTTCCTAACAAAATTTTCCATTACTAATAGATGAACATCGGGCTTCAAAAGATTATATTTGGATAAGGTATAACTTATGACTTTCTTACTACTAACTGGTAACTCTTTCATGATAAGTTCATTGTATTCTTGGCTGTTAAGAAGTTTTGAATAACAATCTATTTCAAATATTTTTACATCATCAAATGGAATAATTTGGGATAATTTTTTCTGAGTATAATACCACTCTATCTTTTTCACAATATCCAAAGATTTTTTTATTTCTCCGTTTAGGTAGAACAGTTTTGCTTGATAGTACATTTTCTCTATTTCATTCGTCACTGAATTCAAGAGAATACTATATCCTTCTTTCTCAAATTTGAGTCTTATAATTTGCTGAGCCACCTCCTTATTCGTAGTTTTGGTAATCTCAAGAACTGTAGTGATAATATTGGATATCTTTTGCTGACTCACCTTTGATGGTATTGATCTTAGCAAGGTAAGAACTAATCTTTCGTTTTTAGGATTATTCTGGATTATCTTTAAAATTTGATTTATCTCTTCATCTTTGATATCTAGTTTTGTAGGTAACCGCAGAACCAATAAATCTTCTATATCTTCTAAAAAGAGGCTATTTCTAAACTGGTAGTACGCTAATAGGTCATCATAGTAGTTTAAATACATCTTTTTAGTAACTTCTCGTAACAATTTCATTGATGATTCAAACTCACCTACTTCTGAAAGAGAAAAAGCACAAAGTAATTTAATGTTGTTATCTAGAAATTCATCGCTAACTTTTGAATTCGTAAATTTCAAAACATCTTGATAATTGGATAACTTAAAAAGCGATACCACCGTAATGTAGGTCATCTGAGGAGAATCTTGAAAAATTCTACCTTCTTTGTATAAATTCACTATATACTCATAGTCCATGTAATTGTATCTCTGGAGAATAATTTTTAAATCCTCTACCCTTGGGGTGGATATAAAAGGAATCATAGAACTGCTAACTAACATTACCAATATTAAACTCAATATTGTGATATACTTATTCATGAATAATTTCTGATTTTCCATTTTTGTTTACTATATTCCCATACTGTATGGTACTATTGACAGAACTTACCAATGTTATAGGATTCACTCCCATATAACTTGAACCTGTTAGTATGTAAGTACCAAAATGCAGATGTTTGGCAGTTACTATACCAGTATCACCAATTTTGCCTATTATTTGCCCCCTTGACACATAATCACCATTCTTTACATATACTTCACCTATATGGAAGTAAGAGGTTACTATTCCTAATCCATGGTATATGTACACAGTATTACCAGAAGCAATAAAATTGCTAGATACTATGACTATACCATCATTTGCAGAATAAATATTATCATCCGGATTACAAGAAAAATCAACACCATTGTGATATTGTATCCTACCATTAGGGTATCTTCTAATTGCGCCGAAAGGGGATGTAATTCTGTTGGATGATGGTAATATAAAGGTTTTAAAATCAATCGGACGAAAATCTATTGAATTGGCTTTAGCAACCAAACTTATAAGATAATTTCTTTCTTTTTGAATTGCTTCTTTATCATTTAGTATTTCTTTAGCAATCATTGTTAATCTTAATTTTGGAATTTTTCCCCTGTTCTTTGTGTATTTTAGTCTTATACTCTTAGAAAAAATTTTTTTGTCTTTATTGAAGACTGAGATAGTTATTATCTTGTTTTTGTTAAAAACAGGTGTTGGTATTATTGATATACTCTGCCCGTGAAGATCGTAGAATTTAAAAGTTAAGTTTGTATCAAATGTGGCTTTTACAAAATAGTTAGTTGAAAGTTTATCAGGCGAAACTATGACTATAGGATCTCCTACATTAGAGACGACTTGAGTATTTAATGAAAAACTCTCACCATAAGCAATTGAATAACTACAAAATATTACAGCCAATATCCGAAAAAAACTTTTCATTCTTACTCCCTTTTTAAATTCTAACAAAAACGGAAATTACCTTTCAAAGGTTTTCGGAATCATAAAAATAACATTGAGTATAACAAAGTAAAAATTCTCAACTGAGAGTGCTTTTTTTATCATAGTATTCTTTTGCCTTATCGTACAGAATTTCATGGAGTTTACCTACACTAATGGAGTATTTGGCAGATATACATATACCATTAAAGTATTTTTCTGCCATTCTGTTTATAACCGAAATATCTTCAATCTTATCAATTTTGTTGAAAATGTAATACATCGGGGGAACTTCCGTATTATCCCTTCTAAATATATCTTCTATTATCTCGTTGACAACCTCTATCCTCTTTTCAGGAAACTTGTAAGAGATATCAACAACATGGAGAAGAATATTGGCGTTTTTAACCACCTCCAAAGTTGAATAAAAAGACTCAATCAACTGAGGCGGTAAATCCTCTATAAAACCTACCGTATCAGTCAGAGTTAAAAATACCCCATTTATGAATAATCTTTTCGTTTTTGTGTCCAAAGTAGAAAATAGTTTATCCTCTTCAACCACATTAGCTTTGGTGAGAAGGTTCATGATAGTTGATTTACCAGAATTTGTATATCCTACCAAACATGCATTAAAAACATTTTTCCTTTCCTTAAGCTGTAATCTTCTATTTTTCTTTATTTCTTCAATTTTCCTCTTAAGGGTTCTTATTCTTTCTTTGATGTGCCTTTTCTTAATTTCTGTTTCCCTTTCTCCAGGTCCTCTGAGTCCTATACCTCCCCTTATCTGCTCCATTGCTTTACCTATACCACTTAACCTAGGTAACTCAACTTCAAGCGAAGCCAATTCAACCTGAAGTTTTGCCTCCAAACTCACAGCATGGTCCTTGAATATCATAAGTATAATATCTACCTTTGTTAATATTTTCTTATCTATTCTATTAGACAGGTTATAAATCTGCCTTGAAGATAAGTCATTATAGAATATTATAGCGTCTGCACCAAGTAAGAAACTCTTTTCCTTGAGTTCATCAATTTTACCTTCTGGTATATAAGTACCCGGAACAATCTCCCTAACCTTTATTTCCATTGAATCTACTAATTCCCACCCAAGAGTTTTTACCAAACTATTAAGCTCGTCCAATCTATCACCGACATAAGGATTCGCAAATTTATCAATTCCTTTATAAACAATTACCGTTATTACTCTCATTCCTTCAACATTCTCTTTAAGAACTCTTCTAACTCTTTAAGTTTCCTCGCAGCTTCAACGAAATCGCCTTTACCTGTAAGGGTTTTATAACTATCAATGTATTCAAGCGCTTTCAAAATCACGCTTTTGTCCATCTTGCCTTTTTCTATCTTCTCAACCATTTCTTGTATGACCGGTGAAACAGAACTCAAAACAAACAACTTAGAGATTGCTTTCTCTATACTGTCATCCCAAGTAACTTTTTCGCCATCAGATACAGCAATTCTTCTAAACTCAGGTATTTTAGCCACTTCAGCTTGTAAGTATATAGGCTCATAGTAAAACAGAGATTCACCAATAGGTAAAATTATCAAATTCCCTCTCAAAACTTGTGAGCCTTGCTGATTCCAAAGTGTAATTTGTGCCGATATCTCAGGGTCTTGGCTTATTCTAGCTTCTATCTGTAGAGGTCCAAAAACTAACTTATCCTTAGGCATCCTATAAACCACAACCTTACCATACTCCTCAGGATCACACATTACAGCCATCCATGATACTAAATTATCCTTATCCTTAGGGTTAAAAGGCAAAACTAACACAAATTTCAAATCCTGGTCTTTTGGCAATCTAGTTAGGATATAATAAGGCTCAACATCAACTCTATCACCAAATTTTATTTCCTTAGCAATACTCCAAACATCCTCTTGGTTAAAGAAAATGTTTGGGTCCTTCATGTGATAAATTCTATAAATCTGAGCCTGCATGTTAAGAAGTTTTTCAGGATACCTGATGTGTGATCTAAGGTCAGGGTCCATCTCACTTATATCTTTAAACTTTATTCCTAGCATGTTTTTGAATACATTTATTACTGGATCCTTCGGATCCACTAAATAAAATTCAACAGTACCATCATAAGCAGAAACAACAACCTTTATAGGATTCCTTATGTACGAGAAGTTATCAAATCTCTTAGCATAGGGAAAACTATCGGAAGTAGTATAGGCATCAATTATCCAGTAAAGTTTACCTTTACTTATCACTACATAAGGGTCATCATCGTAGTACAAGAAAGGCATTATCTTATCAACTCTTTCAAGCACATTCCTGAAAAGCAAAATCTTTGTATTTTCGTCTATATACTCCGAGAAAAGAACCTTTATATCCTCATTTAAGTACAAAGCAAATAGTAACTTCTTTATAAATGAGTCCATCTT
>Ga0207433_10011541_pt1 | contig 13445 bp, 8 predicted proteins | sample YelNatPaOPGAMG01_FD_187559 | JGI IMG/M metagenome (GOLD analysis project Ga0207433, IMG submission 187559) | Hot spring thermophilic microbial communities from Obsidian Pool, Yellowstone National Park, USA - OP-RAMG-01 (SPAdes) (version 3) | ecosystem: Environmental > Aquatic > Thermal springs >... | reverse complement strand
CACGGTGCGGATTGCGATAGTCCATCTTGAGCGTGTCCCAATCCCGGGTGCGATACTCGCAGATCATGCTCTCCTCCAGTGCTTCATGTGGATGGTAATATTATACAGCCCGAAGCGGAGGAAGGGAGAATTCTCAATTTTTTAATTTTGAATGTTGAATAGGCTGTGGGTGAAGGTCTGTAGCGGTAACAGTTACCATATAGCGCTATCAAACCTATAGCAATGGCTGGCCTACTCAGTGCTATCGGATATCTTACTTATAGATATGTACTGGTAATGTTGGTCTGGCTATAGATTGTAAGTCAATCTCTTACACAAAAGCACCGGACGCGGCGCACTCCAAGACGCTTGGCTGATCATTGTCAGTCAGCAGATATATTTATAAGCTATTTAGCATTGAGCGTTATCCCTTCCCTGCTCTCCGCTACTCTGTTATCTTACCAGGCAAAAGCCTCGGGGGCAGCGCCGCCTGGGCCTGGGAATATCTCATCGAGCTTGTTCAAAGTCTCTTCCGAAAGCTCTATTTCCAGAGCATGGAGCGAGCTATCCAGTTGCTCTATGGTGCGCGGGCCGACGATCGGTGCGGTTACCACAGGATTCGCGAGGAGCCATGCCAGAGCAACATCCGCGGGGTTTTCTCCTAGCTCATCGCACAGGGATTCATATTTTTCCAGCTGCGGACGGAGCTTTTCTATCCTCTCCTGAACTCCGGACTGTGCTCTTCTTCCCTCGGCGGCTTTCCTTAAAGCTCCTCCGAGCACTCCGCTCCCGAGCGGGCTCCAGGGGATCACTCCGAGCCCATAGCCTTCGCATGTGGGCAATATCTCAAGCTCAACGGTGCGCTGGGCGAGATTATAAAGGCACTGCTCTGAAACAAGCCCCATAAAATACCTGCGTTTCGCTTCTTCGTTTGCGCGCGCAATGTGCCAGCCGGCGAAGTTACTCGATCCCACATAAATGACCTTACCCTGGTTTACCAGCACCTCCATCGCCTGCCATATCTCTTCCCACGGCGCCTTGCGATAGATATGGTGCATCTGGTAGAGGTCGATGTGGTCGGTCTGGAGCCGGCGCAGGCTTTCTTCACAGGCCCTGCGGATGTGCAGCGCCGAGAGCTTGCCCTCATTAGGCCAATCGCCCATATTTCCGAAGACTTTTGTAGCGATTACGGTCTTTTCGCGCCGTTCCCCACCCTGCGCGAACCAGCGACCCACGATCTGCTCGGTAATTCCCTCTCCGAGTTTCCAGCCATAGACATTGGCGGTGTCGAAAAAATTGATACCATGTTCGAGGGCACGGTCCATAATTTTGAAGCTGTCGGGTTCGGTGGTAAGCGGTCCGAAGTTCATTGTACCGAGACAGAAGCGGCTGACTTCGAGCCCTGTGCGGCCGAGATGTGTGTATTGCATGAAGATCTCCTCGTATCAGTGCTGAGTTTCATCCCATTCTGCCCACAGGAGCTGCCGATCAAACCTGAAGTTTTACAATACAGACAATGTATCAGCGTTTCACAGTCGCATCATGCTTCTGACATGCACATTCAATTCATAATTTTTATCAAAGGAGCGGGAGTATTATTAACCCAAGGTCATGTGTCTGCCTCAGCATCAAAACAGACTCCGCAGGATTTGAATAAAATTGTGGACAGCGGGCATAATATATTACCTTGACACACATCAGGACTGCTGATATACTGCACCATGTCAATAAAGGGACGCACTCAGTATTTACTTCGGCCAACAGGCCATAGGATCAACAGAGGCAGAGGATTGGTCTCGATTGACCCCGGTAAGGCAGGGGATCGCCGGAATTACATTCGGGGTTATGAAACGGGGGGTTCCAGAGTCCGGACGGGCCTGGCAGACCGTCGCTGCGATTCTAAACCAGCTACATAAAAACTTTCTTCGGTTCTACAAGCTGTCGCAGCGCCCAATGCGAGTAGCTCTCTTCGAAGTGTAATTCTCCGAGCTTGAGTTGTTGTAATGCTCCAATGGGGCATCTTAGGCACAAAAGGCAGCAGCGCAGTTCTTATCAGAGTCATCTGCCGCGATAATTTGCAATATCGCAGATGGGTCTCATCACCACAAAACAACATACTGACATATAAACGGCTCTTGGCCTGCACTATTTGCGAAACGTATAGTGTATTAACTTGATATGCTCGAAACCGCAACACAGATGAGAGCAAAGTTTTCTAAGGGTAGGCGAAAGGAGTAGTAGTGTGACTGCCGAACCGCCGGAAGGCATTCAAGAAGAGCGAGTGGTCAGTCTGACCAAGCGAGAAATAGAGGTTCTGAGCCTGGTATTGGAGGGGAAGTCCTCTAGAGAAGTAGCAGCCTCGTTATTTTGCAGCAAGCGCACAGTCGATTTTCACCTGGCGCGGATATATGAAAAGCTCCAGGTATCCAATCGGGTGCAGGCGATGCGGCGCGCGACGCTGCTCGGGCTGGTTGATGTAAGAGCAACAGAAGCGACCACAAACTAGCTACTAAAAACTCGACAAATGCAGGTCTGAAATAATAAGCGCCTGCCTGGTTCCGCTTCGAATACATCGGAGCGGACATATTTCCCTGCGCGCGACACACAGCTTGGTGTACCCCACAGCCCAACATTCACCACAAATTCCCTTAAAATCATCTGGCTACAGTAGCTCATCCGTTTCGTCTATGGTAATCACAGGATGACTTGCCGGCCCGCCAGGGTCACAAGCCCCCCCAGTTTAATGCAACTTGCAATACAGGAGTGTGCATGATGAAAGCAAAAACCATTTCCCTCATCTCTTTCTCCCTCTTGATCGTTTTCGTAATAACGATCTCTATGCCCACGGCGGCAATGGCGGGTTCGAAGGGCGCGCGGAACACCGCAGTCGCTCTCACCGCCGCGACTATCGCAGCAGCTCTCACGAAGCATAAGACCGCGGCGATCATCCTCGGCGCCGGAAGCGCTTATGCGTGGAAGAGACAGGCGGATGCCCGCGCGAACGAAGCGTATACCAAGGGATACAATGACGGCCATTATTCCCGGTATCAGGGTTATCACCAGAGCGGTAACGGCAGAGGACACGGATTGCATAAGGGCTGGATCAAGGGCAGGCGCATCGGCTGGAGCCATAGCTGCCATAGATAATTCCAGGATGAAACGCCTCAGATATTAAATGGCCCGGCATTTTTAGCCGGGCCTTTTGTTTTTGCGACCCGGGAACTTGGATGGGTCACATACTCACTCATCCGGCCACTATGAAAGCCCCCGGGTCTATCTGACTTCCGCCCCTCCCCACTCCTCTTACCGGAACGGAAGTGTTTTACTGTCACCAATACCCGTTATTCCATCCCCATACCGGTAATTTCAACAGTATTTATCGAGCATGCGAATACGCACCTCTCACTTCATATCCAGCCGGTTTCGTGGAATACAAATCCATAGGGAATATGCTCGATTGTCGATGAGCATGGCCTGTGCTACTATGAGGTGAACCTGGTATGGCAGAGCCACAGAAGAAAAAGACAGAAGAGGAACTGAAGGAACTTCGTAAGCAGCCACTCGCGCTTCGAGAGCTCCTGGGGGCATTCAGCACGGCTCGCAGGCAATCGAGCCTCTACGGCGCCGATCATCCCAACACCCGCAAGTGCGCGGAGGAGATCGAAAAGGCGCTGGTGGAATTTCTCGCTAATTTCGACCATGCAACCTTTGTGTTCGGAAGGAACGCAGTCATTATAAATGATCAATATTATGTAGCTTCTCCGGAGAGCCAGGAGATTGCACAGAGACTTCGAGCGCGCGGCGCCATGGCAATTACATTTGCCGGATCGGTGCCGGCAGAACAGATCATAAACTTCCTGGGATTCATGAACACAGATCCAAAGGAGATACGCGTGCAGGGCGGGCCTTCGCAGTATCTGCGCACTCATTCCGTCAGCCGGATAGTCGCCACTGACGCCGTATACGTCAGCGGGGACGAATCAGAATATGAAGACGGTGATATTTCGAGCCGAGCCGATTGGAACGCCGATAATATAGGCCATGCTATCGAAGCAGCTATACACTGGCTGTCAAATCAGGATGAACCGGAGGACGAGGCGGATAAACTGCCGATCTCGGATATATTGTCCCACCCCGATCAAGCCGCCAAATTAATCCGCGAAGCCGTCACTAAGCTCCATGTGTCCAGACGCGAGGAGACTGTCGGGGAGGTGGCGAGCGAGGTAGTTCACGATCTCAAGGATCTTGCCCGCACGAACAAGGAAAAATGGGACGAATCCACCCCACAGATCCGCAAGGCGCTCTCCAAGCTGCCCAGAGATATGCGCCCGGAGATAGCCGGGTTTACCGAGGAAGAGCTCGAAGCCAACGATCTCAGCGGTCCGAAGTCGGATAAGGTCGCGGATGTGAGCGAGATTGAAAAGAAATTTACCGAAGTATTCAATGACAGCATACATACTCCGCGAATGCTCCCGAGGCCCGATGATTTTGAACCACTTTTCGGGGCTAAAGCCGACGGGCTGCTCTCATCATGGCGAAGAGAGCTGCAGCCGGATTCGGTGATCGGGTCATCGGGCAAAACTCTTGAGACGCTGATGACATGGGAAGACGGCAGCGTGGAACATGGGCGCATCGCCCTTGCGATGGCAGCGCTAATTCCACGGGCGCTCGAGATGAAAGACATTCCCTCCGCATGTATCATAGCTCAAAGCCTGGTCAGGGAGATGCGTCGGGACGATATGCTCAACTGGCACTCGGCAAATGCAAAGGCGGCGCTGCAGAATATCGATCTTTCACAGCTCGGCGCGCTTGTTGACGGAGCTCTGGACCTTGGGGATTCCGAGGCGCGGAATGTGGCATGCACGCTCGTAGAGACAGTTCCCAACCTCGCCCTGAGCAAATTCAATCTGCTCGGATCGAGCGGGTCGGCGATATTCAATGAATCGCTCAAGAAGGGAATCGCCGCCGCGGGTCAAGCCGCGATCGGACCGCTCGGCGCACTGCTGCGCGGTGGGACCGGCTCATCGAGGGAGTTCGCGCTCGAAATACTGATCAGGATGTCGGGCACTGCCGCGGTGAAGGAGATTGCATCCGTTATCCGTGAAGCTAACGAGACCGATTCGACTTTCACCGTAAAAGCCCTGCACCTGCTGCCCGCTGTGCGTATACCGATGGTGACGGAGATATGTATTGAGTGCCTCTCGCATTCATCTGCCGAGGTCAGGTGCGCGGCGCTCGGAGCCCTCGGCGAAATGGGGCATGAGTCGGCTGTTCCGCATATAATCAGATTCGCGCAGCGCCGCAGCCTCGCGCAGGATGATATGGCTGAGAAGATAGCGGCTATAAATGCTCTCGGACGGATCGAATGCCCCGAGACGGTCTCCTGTCTTACAAAAATGGCTTCCTATAAACCGCTGATCGGGCGAAGCCGCTATGAACCGATACGAATTGCCGCGGAACGAGTCCTGGATGATATCCGCAGCCGGCAGTCGCAGCTTAAGGCAGCGTAAGGAGACTGTAAATGAATACTTATGAGAATATGAACAATCCAGAAGGAGCCGAAGGAAAGCTTCAATCGGTCGATATGCATGCAAGAGTTGCGGATGCGTTCGGCAAGACCAGCGTGTGCGTGCGAAGTGTGGGACAATATGGACGCTTCCACCCCCTGATCGAGGAACTAGTCGATTCCGCTCACCAGGCGCTCGCGGAGCTGCTTGTCATCCAGCCGACCGTTATCGTGGCTTCGGCGGATTCATATCTTGCGCTGGATAGTTTTCCCGTGGAAGATCGCAAGGGCAGTCTCGAGGGTTTCTCGAAGATATTGCACCAGCGCAAGGTTTCGGAGATTCGACTGACCGCGGGGGTTACCCATCAGGAAGTGCTCGAGTTCGCCGAGACTCTCACGCTATCACCGGAGGACCTGATGCTGCGGGGAGGCGTAAATGGAGAGCTCGAAAGGCGGGGAGTAGTCAATATCCAGGTCAGGGTCGGGGTGCTTCCGACGGAATCACGCGAAGCTAAAGATCCGGCGGATATTTACGAAGAGGCGCTGCTGCTGGTCGAAGAAGCGATGAAGGCGGTCCAGTCAGGGCTGCAGATACCTGTTCCGGAGATCAGAGCCGTGGTAGCGGACTCGCTGCACAGCCTCATCCAGGATAACAGCGCGCTGATAGCCCTTGCGGGGATACGCAGCTACGACAGGTATCTATCCGAACACAGCGTCAATGTGTGCATACTCTCGATGGTCCTCGGGCGCGATCTTGGGCTGGATCCCGCATCGACTCTCGAACTGGGTATCTCGGCGATGCTTCATGATGTGGGAAAGGTCTTTGTGCCGGGCGAGATTGTGAAGAAACCGGGGAAGCTGAGCGATGAAGAGTGGCAGCAGATCCGCAGGCATCCGGCTGAAGGCGCGAGAGCGCTCGCGGGGCTCCCCGATTTGCCGGCGCTCGCATCCACGATCGCACTCGAGCACCACACCCGCCTCGACGGGTCCGGTTATCCATCACTTCCTCCTCAGCACAGGCCGCATTTATTAAGCCGGCTGGTAGCGGTGGTCGACGCTTATGACGCGCTCACGACCGACCGGCCCTACAGGGAACGATGGACAGCTCAGCAGGCGATAGCATGGATGCTTTACGAATCGAAAGGGCAGTTCGACAGGGAATTGATGGCAAGGTTCGCTTCACGGGCAAGATTATATCCCATAGGTTCCATAGTGCGCTTAAAGAGCGGGGATTACGGGGTAGTAGTGGGAGGAAGCCACAAGCATCCTCGAAAACCGAGCCTGCGGATTGTAGCCGGCCCTGACTTTTTAAGTCTTGAGCCCGCGATAATCGATTTATCTACCAATACCGATCCGGGGCTGGAAATCGATTCAATGGCTCAGCCGGTAGAAGTGCTGCTTCCTTATGCGGACAGGCTGCTGGCGGCTTAAGATCTTGATTAACTGCAAACCAGAAAAGTATTACCAGAATTACCAATTTATCTGTCCAAACCCTTGACAAGCCGCCTGGCTTGGGCGAAAATATAATTAGGGAAAGCATCCGGTTAAAAAAACCGAGCCGAGGTCCAGTCCCAACCCCGGCCCGTTTTCCCTGAAATCCCCCCAATGTCCGGTGTAGTTCCGGGAAGCTTTCCCGGAACTACACTGAGGCCATCCGGAGCCAGTATTCCACAAAAGGCATCACATCGACTACGTCATCGGTGAAGTCTGGGCAACCACGTATATCCGATTCACGCGCCGGCACGATCAACAAATCGTGCGCAATATCCAGGTAAAGTCCCTCAACAGGAACCAGAGCAGTCTTACCCGTGTCTTCGCTTCTTACTGCCACGAAAACGATCTGACCGGTCGAAGCATCTGCGAGAAGGTCGGAGACCTTACCAACGATCACGCCCTCTACATCCGCTACCTGCCAGCCCATCGCATCCGGCTGACCATCAGCTAGTGTGTATGTAACGCGGCTTAGCCTGACCAAGCCTATCTGTTCTTCTTCTTCATCAAAGAAATCAGGATAGTACTCCATTTGCGTACCCTCACGACTTATACAGTCAAGGGGACTCGCCCCACAAGGCGCAGCTCTTCCATGCCGCGCCCTTACATGATTGGGTTACCCGTTCCTGTCAACAAACAACACCGAATATGATATAATTCGCGTAACCTGCCGGCTCTGGAGGATCGAATGTCTGCTCTCTATCGATCAAGATATTACTCGGTTGCTTTGATCATTTGCGTTATCATCACGCTTCAGTTTTCACACGCGGGTTTGTGCGCGGAGAAGCCCGCGCGCGTCGAGTTGACTATTCTGCATACCAATGATATCCACGGCCATCTTTTCCCCTTCGACTACGATGATATGGGAAATTATCTCATGGACGTGGGAGGAGCGGCGCGGCGAGCGACCCTTATCCGCCAGATCAAATCTACAGCCGGAAACCCGGTGCTGGTGATGGATGCGGGGGATGTTTTTCAGCGCGGACCGCTTGCGGACCAGTTCGGGGCGCCGGATTTCAAGGTGATGAACGCGATACCCTACGACGTGATGACCCTGGGCAATAACGAGTTCAAGGGAGCACCGGGAGCTCAAGCGAGGCAGGTCCTCCTGGACCGGATCAAAGACGCGAAATTTCCTATAGTATCTGCTAATGTTTACGATCGATCCAGCGGTAAGCTGCTTGTGGATCCGTATGAAATTTTCGATGTCGGCGGGATCAAGGTAGGGATAATCGGTCTGCTCACCGCGCGCGATCAGAAATTGCCGCAGACACAGTGGGTGCGCGTTGATGATCCGATCGCCACGATGAAGGCGATCCTGCCCGAGGTCCGGGCGAAGGCAGATTTTATCGTAGCTCTCACTCACCTCGGAGTTGCGCAGGATATCGAACTCGCATCGGTTGTTGGGGGAATCGATGTAATCATCGGCGGCGACTCTCACACCTGGCTCTTCCGCCCTATCTTTGTCAAATCGAGCGAGCCTGTGCCGGGGTGGGCTGTGGGTGGAACGATCATCTGCCAGGATGGTGAATGGGGTAAGAGCCTGGGCAGGCTCGATCTTACCCTGCGCCCGGCTGAGGGACACGCCTACAAGCCGTCATCATATAGCGCGAAGCTCATAGATGTAGATTCATCCATCAAGCCGGCGAATGATATTACCGCGATCATCGATGCCGCGGCAAAGCCTTATATGGTCAAGATCGGGAATCTCACGGCGCCCATATCTGAAAAAGACGCTCCATCGTGGGTGGCAGCGCGCATGCGCACGGCCGCTGGAGCGCAGGTCGCGGTGGAGCCGGCAGAAAACATCGAAAACGGGCTTAAATCAGGAAACGTGACGATGCTCGATATACGAGCTATGTTCTCGTTCACGAATAATGTGGCGAAGCTCACGGTGAGCGGGAAACAGCTCAAAAGCTTCATCCTATCATACGTCGATCCGGGTCTTTCAGGTGCGGAGCTTCGTGATGGCGATCTTTATGTCGGTGGAGATAAGGCATCGCCCGCACAGACATATACGCTCGCTGTCGAGGATTATTATGCCCTCCATTCCGCTTCCCTCGCCGGCACTCCGGTCCATTCAATTGGAAAAAGCACCGTGGATATCGTGGCGATGTATCTTTCTACGCGGTAGAGCGGATTTGCAAATTCTCTATTCATGAATAGAACACAGCACAATACTTGTGCTTCAATGCTCAATGTTGAATAGGCTTTCATTGAGGGTCTGTCTATCAATGATTAGCGAAGCGCCTTTGGATTGTGCCGCGTCCGGCGCCTTATCTGGCTTACAATCTACAGCCAAACCAACAGTACCAATACAGGATCAACAAGCAAGATATCCGATAGCACTGAGTAGGCCAGTCTTAGCCATAGATTTAATACAATTAACTGGCCGTGTCGAAGTGCGGCCTGCGAAGATACCTGCTATCAATCAACCCGTGCTTCGACTCTCGCAGCCGCAAGGCTACTGTAGTCCAGGAGATACGCCCAGATAGCTGGATCAATATTGATAGCCAGGACAGGCCTACTCAGCACTATCGGGTAATCTCTATGGTACCTGTACCGGCACAGACCTTCACCCACAGCCTATTAAACATTCAGAATTAAAAATCGAGAATTCTCCCTGCCCTGCTCTCCACTATCTTCCCCTGATTCTCTTCTTGGAAGTTATTGGTATCGTCGCGACGACGGCATTGGGCACATAGCCAGTATCGACTACGTATACAAACTATGACCTGATATACCTGAAAACGACCAGCGCCGGCTTGGCTGAGGTTCACGCACGAGGTACGAGGGTATAACAAGGATATCAAGCGACGGGACTGCACTGGATATCATGAATAATCAGCCCGATATGGGCAATCAACATAACAACCAGGAGCGACTTTTCCGCGAGCGCACGGAATGTGTTCCGGATTGGATGTGGGAAGTCGATCTGGGCGGGGTTATAACTTATTCTAACCCAGTGGTGGAGAGCATAATCGGCTACGCTCCATCCGAGGTCGAGGGCAGGGTAATTTTTGACTTTATGCCCCCCGATGATGCCGCGAAATGCCGGAAAATCCTCGAAGAAGCCATAAGAAAACGCGAAACCATTCGCAATGTAATGGGCTACTTCATCACGAAAGATTCCTCAATTAAAACTGCCGAGATATGCTGCGTTCCCATGTTTGACGGTGAAAATCTGACAGGCTTTCGCGCCACTGTCAGAGATATCACCGATCTCATCGCGCAGCAGCGCATAGCGCAGGAAGCGGAGGCGAATTACAGGGCTCTCGTCGAGAATTCGCAGACCGGTATATTCATAGTCCAAAACGAAGCGCTGGTCTTTACGAACCCGAGGATAGAGGAACTGATGGGCTACACCAGCGAGGAGGCTCTCGGTTCGAGCATCTGGAAATTCGTACACCCCGATGACGTCGAATGGCTCTCTGATTATTATCATCGTCGCCTTGCGGGTGAAGATGTGCCCACGGAGTATATAGCCCGCGGTATTACGAAGAGCGGTGAGATCAGATATCTGGATTTCCGCGCAAAATCCATCCAGTATAAAGGGGCTCCCGCTGTTTTATTGAACGCTGTAGATATTACCGAGCGTAAACAAGCCGAAGAAGCCCTGGTAGGGTCGGAGGAACGATACCGCAGCCTGTTCGAGAATAACCCGAACCCCATGCTGATCTTCGATCTCGATACGCTCGAGATCCTCGCAGTGAACGAAGCCGCGATACGGCTCTATGGTTATTCCCGGGAAGAATTTCTTTCGCTTACCACCAAGGACATCAGACCACCGGAAGACATCCCCGCGTTTCTCAAGAAAATCAACGGAGTGATGGCTGGATTCGATCTTGCGGGAGTCTGGCGGCACCTGAAGAAGGACGGGTCCATCATTCACGTGGCAATCACAACGCACACGTTGACGTTCGATGGAAGAAGGGCGCAGCTCGCGCTGATGCAGGATATTACGGAACGCAAGGAGATGATGGAAAAGCTCAAGCAGACCACTTCCGAGCTCGAAGCCGTATTTCATGCGTTCCCCGACCGTTATTTATGGCTCGATTCCAACGGCACGATCCTCAACTACCATACAGCTTCGGAAGATGACTTGTATGTTTCGGCGGAACAATTCCTGGGCAAGCGCCTGTGGGAAGTGCTGCCGGATGATGTGGCGCGGCAGTTCAAAGAAGGCGTTTCGCAGCTTCTCAAAACGCGCTCGCTGGGTACGTTGGAATATCCTCTAAAAGATAAATATTACGAAGCCAGGCTCATGCTGCTTCCGGATGACCATATCTTTGTAATTATCAGAGACATAACCGATCGCAAGCGGGCCGAGCAGGCGCTTCAGGAAGCTGAAGCGAAGTATCGAAGCCTGGTCGAAGAGAATCTTGTTGGGGTCTATCTCATACAGGACGGCAGGTTCGTATATGTGAACCCTCGCATAGCGGAGATATTCGGCTATTCGCAGGATGAAATCGTAGGCAAGCCAATTCAAGAGTTCGTGGCTCCGGAAAATCGCGCGCTCGTGATAGAGAATGTTCGTAAACGCGTCTCAGGAGAAATACCGAGTATTCACTATAATTTCAGAGCTCTGCAAAGCAACGGGAGGGTGATCGATGTTGAGGTTCACGGCGTGCGTACTATCTACAACGGGAAGCCCGCGGTCATCGGCTCCCTGATGGATATAACCGAGCGCAAGCGGTATATAGAGGACCTTCGCGACAGTGAACAGCGCTATAGACAGCTTTTCGAGCACAGCCCAGATATCGTGTTTGTCCTCAGTGAAAGAGACGGAACGATTGTCGAAGTCAACCCGAGCATGACGGCGGTCCTCGGATATGAGCCGCATGAGGTGCTGGGCAGAACGCCATGGGATATCAGCCCCGAGTTTCAACCCGATGGCATACCTTCAAAGGAAAAAGCTATAGAATTAATCGAAAAACATCCTGAATCGTGTGTGCAGCGCTTCGAATGGGTCCATATGCACAAGGGAGGAGCGCTGGTGGACTGTGAAGTGAGCCTGGCTTATTATAAAGTGCATGGCGAGATGATGGTGCAGGCGATTGTCAGAGATGTCACACAGCGCAAGCAAGCCGAAGAAAGCCGGCGCAGGCTCGAGGAACAGTTGGAATCGCAGAAGCGATCGTTTTATCGAGAGACGATTATGAGCGTGACCGGTGGCAAGCTCAATATATGCGATGATGCGGATATTTTGCCTTACAAGATTGCCGCGGCTCAGACCACGGAGGTTAACAATGCTCGCCAGGTAGCTGAAGCGAGACGATTGGTGGAAGGATTCTTCAGCGAGCATGGGCTCGAAGGCGAGAGGCTGGACAGCTTTATGATAGGCACAGGCGAGGCAATTACTAATGCCATAAAACATGGGGTCCAGGGTCAAGTGTTCGCGGGAGCCGACGAAAAACTTGTTTATGTCGGTGTTTCGGATAAGGGAAGAGGTATCGAATCGCTCATTTTACCGCGAGCTACGCTGCTGCGGGGATTTTCGACAAAGCCTTCTCTGGGGCTGGGTTATTCGATAATGCTGGATGTATCGGACCGGATTCTTCTGCATACAGGCGAGCACGGAACTACGGTCGTGCTGATCAAAGATCTGCAGGAGCAGGATCTATCGCACCTGGCCGACCGGCTGCCGGATACCTGGAATAATATTCCGGGGTGATTTTTAATTGAGTAGTTATTATTGATTAATGAGTAATGGGATTGGGTGAAGGTCTTTACTGGTACAGGTACCATAGAGATACCTGCTAGTGCTGAGTAGGCCTGTCCTGGCTATAGATTTGATATAGCAATGGCTGGCCTACTCAGTGCTATCGGATATCTTACTTGCTGATCTTGTATTGATGCTGCTGGTCCCGATAGTCCGGGGTATTCCTGCCCCGGACTATCGGCGGTGCCTAAAATCCTCATCTATATGCAATTTTGCAATTAGCTCTAAAAATTGAGAATTCTCCCTTCGGCATAGCTACTTCAGGGTTACGGCAATTTTAGCCAGGTCTTTCTGGTGGGCGATTTGTTTATTGTCCGAGAGTATTTGAAAGCCGGCGCCTTTATGGTATTTAGAGGCAGTTGCGATAACTAAATCCGCGTTCAATTCGGTGCAAGACAAAAGAAGTAAAACCCCAGGTGCTGAGCGTGGGGAGCAACAGGTAGAGGCAAAAAAGATAAAAAATTACCCCAATAAAAGCATGAACTCCTGAGCCGACTGTAGAAGTGGTTGTTATCAAGTAAACACTAAGTCAGGAGGAGTTCATGAGTTATATTAGACAGGGCCAGTTATTTTTCCTTGAGGATTTCTTTAGCGAGGGTGATGACAATCACCGGCTGCTTTTAGTTCTAGAGGCCCTGGATGCTGAGAAGCTGATTGGCAAACTGGAGCGTGAGCGCAAGGGACGACGCAACACCTACCCGGTGCGAATGCTCTGGCAGTGCCTGATAGCCGCCAAGGTATACGGGA
>Ga0207433_10011539_pt1 | contig 13450 bp, 9 predicted proteins | sample YelNatPaOPGAMG01_FD_187559 | JGI IMG/M metagenome (GOLD analysis project Ga0207433, IMG submission 187559) | Hot spring thermophilic microbial communities from Obsidian Pool, Yellowstone National Park, USA - OP-RAMG-01 (SPAdes) (version 3) | ecosystem: Environmental > Aquatic > Thermal springs >... | reverse complement strand
GGACGGATCTCGATGGCGTCCCCGTAGGTAAGTCGCCATTCCCAGGGCGGCAGTCCCCAACGCAGGCGCATGACGCGGCCTACGGGCCGAGCCGTGAAGACCGGGCCTCCGATGAGCACCGTGGGCATGCCGGTCACGATCACCCCGCCGTGGACCGTGGTATCGCCGAGTCGCGCCGCAGGCAGCCCTTGTACCAGAACCGTTGCCGCCCCTTGCGCAATCATGTCCGGCGGGCCGACGCAAGTGGCCATGTCCGTCACGCGAGCCTGGGGCACGCCGCCCACGAGGACCGTAGGCGCGCAGGGCGGCAGAATCGGTCCGCCCACGTGCGGCACCGGCGGCGTGCCGGGAGTGGCCATCGGGCAGGTGTGCATGTCGGTGACGCGTGCAGCCGGCGGCATCGGTGTGCTCAGCAGTTGATCTTCACCATTCCGCCCTTGATCGTCACTACCGGGCTGGTGATGTCAATCGTTCCGGGCGTCATCTGAATGGAACTGGCGCCGCAAACCACCTTCACGCTGGTCATTCCCGTGATCTCAATCTGAAGCGCGGTAGTGCTGTGCGTGCCGGCCGGCGCTTTGATCGTAATGTTACCCATCTGAACCACCAGGCTGTCGCTGCCCTTCATCAGCGTGACGTCGCGATTGCCTTGCCAGAGCTCCAGCGTGTCGTTGCCTTGCTCCAGCGTTTCCTTGCGGTTGCCTTCGCTGATGGTCAGAGTTTCGTCTTTCTTGATCCTGGTCGTGCGCTGGCCGTATACCGTCCGGGTCTCGTTGTTCTCTACCGTAGTCGTGAGGTCGCGCTCGGCGTGAATGACGATCTCCTCGGCGCCTTTCTTGTCCTCGAAGCGAATCTCGTTGAAGTTCTGGGTGCTGCCTCCCTTGGAGCTGCGGGATTTGAAGCCGCTTTTGGTCTGCTCGGCAGGCAGCTCATAAGGCGGCATCTGATTGGCGTTGTAGACGCGGCCCGTGATGATGGGCCGGTCGGGATCGCCCTCGAGAAAATCCACGATGACTTCCTGACCGATGCGCGGGATCCAGATGCCGCCCCAACCCTTGCCCGCCCAAGGCTGGGAGACGCGGATCCAGCACGAGCTTTTCTCGTTGTACTTGCCCAGCCGGTCCCAGTGGAACTGCACTTTCACGCGTCCGTACTTGTCTGTGTAAATTTCCTCGCCGGAAGGTCCGACTACTATGGCCGTCTGGGCGCCGTGAACCACGGGTTTGGGGGTTATTCGCGGCGGGCGGAAGGGCACCGAATAGGGGATCGCAGTAAACAGGTTATCGTAACTGGCCTCCTGCGGGCCGCCTACTCCCGAGTAAAATCCGCCTTCCGTCGCGTTGTGAGTTACGGAGGTGATCAGATACATCCCGTTTTGATCTTTTCGCTCGTGATCGTAGAATTCGAAGCGGTATCCGGGAGTGAAGGCGCGGCACACACTGGCCCCCTGTACGACGGCGTGCGCCGCTTCCTCGCGCTCGACCCTGAGCCGCACCTCCCGCTCGCCTTCATCCCGCCGCAGGTATTCGCCGGGAAAGTCATAGACCTCGAGCGAGGTGTTTCCCCCTTGCTGGATCTTGCTCTCCAGGCTGGTGAGGAGGCTCGTGGTCGGCGTTTCAAAGTTGAAGTCCGTCACCGTGCAGCGTCCGGGTCGCAGCTCGTGCTGGAGTTTCCAGCGCGTGACGTAGTCTTCGGGGGCGGCAAAGCCCGGTCCGGCGGCCGGCTCATAACGCGCCCTTTCCTGATTGGGGCAGGGGGGGTTGGCGGCGGGCGCGTCGCCTAGCACCAGGGTGTGTTTGCCGTCTTCGTGGCGGAAATAGTAGAAGATTCCCTCCTGCTCCATCAACCGCTGGATGAAGTTATAGGAGGTCTCCCGGTACTGCACGCAGTATTCCCGTTTGGGATAGCTGGCCTGAAGCTGGAAATCCACGTCGCGGATGTTGTGCCGCTCGAGAACGTCTTTGATGATTTCGGGCACGCTGAGATTCTGGTAAATGCGGCAATCCGTGGTGCGGGTGAGAAACCACAGGCCGGGGACCACCTCGGCCTGGTATCGCGCCAGCCGGCCAATGCCAGGCAACTGGGCGAATCGGCTGATGAAGCCGTTGAAGTACCGGTAGGTTTCGCCATCAGCCAGAGTAATGGCGAACGTGACGTTCTGGCCGACCAGATCGTCGAAGTTGATCGTCGAATCCTCCGAGAGCAAATCCAGTTGGAAACTGAAGAGCTCGGAGATGGCCTCGCGCCCCGTGAAGGAGCGCAGCAGGAGCTTGTCAGGCCCCAGCGGGGTGGCCAGCCGCAGCAACCGGTACGTCTGTGCGAACGAGCTGCCCATGGGTTACCTCTCTTGTCCTGACTGGCGCGCAGCCTCAGGTGAACTCGTAACAGAAAGAGCCGTCAGTCCCGACGCCCGCGCGAATCGAACTCAGTTTCTCGCCCTCGGCCATGCGGGCCAGCAGTTGGCGCGAAATGTCCGGCAAAAGCGTATTGGTCAGGATATTGTCCACGTTGCGCGCCCCGCTTTCCACCTCGGTGCAGCGCCGCGCGACCTCGTCCACCAATCTGTCGTCATAGGTGAACTCGATGCGGTGGTTTTCGCCGATGCGGCGACGGATCTTCTCCAGCTTGAGCACGATGATCTTCTTGAGCGCCTCGTCGCGCAGCGGGTAGTAAGGGACGATGACGAGCCGGCCCAGGAAGGCCGGTTTGAAGATCTTGTTGAGCTGGGGCTTGATGGCTTTGACCAGAGCCTCCGGCGACGGCGTCGTCTCCGGGTCGGCGCACAGCTTCATGATCTCGTCCGTGCAGGCGTTGGTGGTGAGCATGATGATCGTATTCTTGAAGTCAATCTCACGGCCCTCGCCGTCTTCCATCATGCCCTTGTCAAAGACCTGGTAGAACAGCTCGAGCACGTCGGGATGGGCCTTTTCCACTTCGTCGAGCAGCACGACCGAGTAGGGCCGGCGCCGCACTGCCTCCGTCAGCACGCCTCCCTCGCCGTAGCCGACGTAGCCCGGGGGCGCACCCTTCAGCGTGGACACGGTGTGGGCTTCCTGGAACTCGGACATGTTGATCGTGATCAGGTTGCGCTCGCCGCCGTACAGCAGATCCGAGAGTACGAGCGCCGTTTCCGTCTTGCCCACGCCGCTGGGGCCGACCAGCAGGAAGACCCCCACCGGCTTGTTGGGATCGTCCATGGAGGCGCGCGCGCTCACGATCCGTTCGCTGATCACCTTCAGCGCGTGATCCTGCCCGATGATTCGCTCGCCCAGCACCCGCTCCAGCGAGAGCAGGGTTTGCAACTCGTCCTTGACCATCTTGCCCACCGGGATACCGGTCCAGGCCGAAATCACTTCGCTGACGATCTGCGCGTCCACGCACACCTGCATGAGCGGCTGGTCGCCTTGCAACTCGGCCAGTTCCCGGCTCAGGGCGTCCAGTTCGGCCCGCAAGGCCTGGATGCCGTCGCCGGCTTCCACCGCGGTCGCTGTTTCGGCAACCGGCTGCCCGTCACCGCCCGAAGACTGCCCATCCCCGCCGGCCGCTGCTACGTTGGCAGCCGCGAGGCTGGACATGGATTCCAGCCGCCCTCGTACGTCGCGAATGCGCTCCACCAGGCTGCGCTCTTTCTCCCAACGCTCGGTGAGCGCTTTCAAACGCGCTTCCAGTTCGGGAATTTCGCGGTCAATGGCCTGGAGGCGCTCGCTGTGGTCCGCGCCCACGGCGGCCTCGCGCTCGAGCACGCGTTTCTGCACGCGCAGGTCGTCGAGCCGCCGTTGTGCGTCCTCGATGGGAGGTGGGGTCGCCGCCTGGCCCAGAGCCAGCCGGGCGCACGCGGTGTCCAGCACGCTGACGGCCTTGTCGGGAAGCTGCCGTCCCGCCAGGTAGCGATGAGAGAGTTTCACCGCGGCTCGCACGGCTTCATCGAGGATGCGCACGTTGTGATGCTTTTCCAGCGCGCCCACGATGCCGCGCAGCATCACCATGCACTGCTCTTCGGTGGGCTCGTCCACTTTGACCACCTGGAAGCGGCGGGCCAGCGCGGCGTCCTTCTCGAAATACTTCTTGTACTCACTCCAGGTTGTGGCGGCGATGGTGCGGAGCTCGCCGCGCGCCAGCGCGGGCTTGAGCAGGTTGGCGGCATCTCCCATGCCTGCCTGGCCCCCCGCGCCGATCAGCGTGTGCGCTTCGTCAATGAAAAGGATGATGGGCGTGGGCGAGGCCTTGACCTCCTCGATCAGGCCTTTGAGCCGGTTCTCGAACTCGCCCTTGATGCCGGCGCCGGCTTGCAACAGCGCCAGATCCAGCGCGCGGACGCTGACGTTACGCAGCGGCGCGGGCACATCGCCTTGCGCCACACGCAGCGCGAAGCCCTCCACCACCGCGGTCTTGCCCACGCCCGCCTCGCCCGTGAGGATCGGGTTGTTTTGCCGCCGGCGCATGAGGATGTCAATGATCTGGCGGATCTCGAAATCGCGTCCCAGGACGGGATCGAGCTTGCCTTGCCGCGCCCGTTCGGTCAGGTCAATCGTGTACTGATCCAGGTACGGCGTCTTGCCCGGAGCCGCGGCGCGTGCGGGACCGGCCGCGGTCGTTTCGCGCATCGGTGCAATGGCGTCCTCGTGCGAGCCGGCCACGATAGCCGAAAAGTTCTTGCGCAGGTCTTCGCCGGCAATCTTCTGGAACTCGCGGCTCACCTCGTTGATCAGGCGGGCCAGCTCGTCATTGGTGCGCAAGGCCAGAATCGTGAAGCCGCTGCGGATCTGGCCGGCGTTGAAATCCAGCGTGCCGATGGTCCAGGCTTCGGTAAGCATGCGCACCAGCCACTGGCTCAGGGCGGGGCCGCGGGCGTTGCCGCGCCGCATCTTGTCCAGGCTCCGCGTGAGCTCCTTGCTGAGCTGCGAGGTATCCACCCCGTAATGGTGTGCGATGCGCGCGAAGTCGTTGTCGGTGAAGTCGAGCAGCTTCATCAGGTAATGCTCGATTTCGACCTCGTAGTGCGTGCGCGCCACACAGAGGCCGGCGGCCGCCTCCAGGGCGCTGCGGGTTTGTTCATTAAGTTTTTCGATGAGTGATTTCAAATTCACTGGCATATTCTGCTCCCGAGGGCCTCTGCCCTCGCTTACAACCTCAGTACGGTCTCCCCGGGGTCGCGCGTCATAGGCGACCACCGCGTCCAACTTACCCAGCCCAACCGGGGCGCAGCCTTGGTCTCCGCGCCCAGCTCGCAATAAGGCACTTCCTCGCGCTTGAGCACCAGCTGCACCTCGAAATCGAACTGGTCACCGGCGAAGAAGCGGATCAGGGCGCGCAGCGGTTCAAAGGCCGATCCCGTGGGCAGAAACTCCAGATACTCGTCGAGCGTGAGCGGGCCCAGCCGCACCCGCACCCGGGCTTGCGATTCCCAGACCTCGTCGCCCAACACCGTGCCCACCGCGAGTTGCTCAGTTTCCTCTCCGCCGCCTTCCAGGCGACTCAGCACTTGCGGATCCAGCCGGTACCATCCGCCGACAAACTGCTCGACCTCGACGGGCACTTCGAAATAGTCGGCCAGGATCTGTTCGAGCGCCGTGGCCGAACGGGGGAATTGCGCCAGCAAGCCCGTGTAATAAAGCAGCGCTTCGTCTTCTACGGCCTGGCGCTTTTGCAAACCCGGCGTTCCCAGGCCGATCAAATCCATCAGCAGGGTGGAAAGGCGGTCCTGTTCGCCCCGTTCGTAGGTGATGCCGAAACGGTATCTCTCCCAGGCCCGGTAGAACAGGGAGATCATGCGGTGGTTGAACAGGTCCAGAAAGTCGCGCAGGGCGGTGTCGCGCTCGCGAATCCGGTGGATGACGAGTTCGGTATAAGGCTGCGGAAGAACGCCCACCGGACCAAAAAGGCCCATGAAGTTCACCACCATGCGCGCGGGACTGCCGGGACGACGTTCCAGCGCCTGGATCTGGCTGGCAGGAAACACCAGGGAGGGATTCGCGGCAAAGCGCACCACTTCCTGCTGGGGACGGGTGAAGCGACCCACCGGCTTGCCGTGCGGATCCAGCCGCTCCAGCAATCGCACCGCCTGGAAGAAATCGAACCGCCAAGGCTCGCGTTCCAGCGCCGCTTCCACTTCGGGATGCCGACAGGCCACAGGCGCCGGCACGATTTCGTCGCTTACAGGAGGATCTGCCGACCGGCTCTCGGCGGCCATGCCCGCATCACCTCCTTTCTTTGTTCCGTGGACACCACGACCTGCACAAAGCTGTTCAGCGCCACGTACAAGCCCAGGAAATTCTCCAGCACGCTGGCGAAAAGGTAAGCTCCCCCGCCCTCGAACTGCTCTTCGTCCAGAGTAATATGGACGCGCAGGCCGCGCGCGAAACTGATGCCGTACTCCGAACGTACGCGCGCAAAGTGCTTTTCGCTTCGCAGCTGGGTAATGCCTGCGATTTGTTTGTCCAGATAGGCGGAGTCGGCGAAGTTATAAAGCCGAAGAATTTCCTGCAACGCCTCTTTGCCTTCTTCCACCAGGGAAAGGTAGTTCAAGGCAAGGTGCGAGACCAGCCGCCACAGTGCGCCGCGACCGCCGGGCGGCCGGATCGTGGCCGTGGGTTTGTGCAGGCAGACGATCTTTTCCAGCGCCGAGACCCCCTCCATTTCGAAATCGCCCATCTCGCTACCGAAGGGCAGGCGCGACGGCAAATCGCGGTTGGTGCACGTGCAGCGAACGGTCAGCGTATCCACCGAGGGACGCATGGGTCGCCCGGAAAGATCCACCAGCATCAGATAAACATCGGCTGCGCTTTCTCCTACTTGCTCGGCGGCGTGTCGCGTCGTCATCCAGAAGGTCTGGCGTTTGTCCCGGCGGACTCCGTGGCGGAAGGAGTAGAAGGGTTCGAAGCGGATCACCTCCGGGGAGCGCGGGCTCGAGCTCACGACCTCGTCCACGGAGAACACTTCGGTAGCTCGCCGCCGCCGGACGTCCGGGATCACGGGGTATTCGTAGCGCGTCTGGTCGAGCAGGATGGGCTCGGCGGTCTGGGGGAAGAGATTCACGATCGGCGTGGTAGCCGGACGCAAAGTGCGTTCGGAAACGCCCAGCTCGAGCACCTGGTGCCGTTCCGGCCGCTCGAACGAGGAGATCAGAAACAGGATCTCTGCCGTTTCCTGGAACTGGCCGGTGCGCAGGGCATCCAGTTCCTCCAATTCCACGAACAGGAATTTCTCCGGGAAAGCGAAATACTCCTGGAGCAGGCGATAACCCAGGAACGAACGGCGCGGGTAAGGCAGCACACCCTCGTCCAACCGGAAACCTACCGGACGCAGGGCCTGACGGCGCAAGCTCACTGGCTCCACGCGCGATCCCGGCGTCGGATCGCGCAGCAGGATCTCCATCGTGTTGTTGAGCAGCAGCTCATACAGCGCGAAAACGACTTGACTGTCTCCATTCAGATAGAAACGCAGTCGGTCGAGTTCGAGCTTTTCGAACGTGACGTCGGGCAGGCAGCGCAGCTCGAGCCGCAGCACGGCAGCGGCGGACGATCTCAGAGGCGGGCGGATGCGGTCCGGCGTCGTCCACTGGGCGGCGGTTACGCGCACCGGCCACAGGATCGTGTCATAGCAGGTGCGGAACTTGCAAGGGAAGCCGTCCACCGGGCGCGAGTACAACATGGTATCGCGCGGGATTTTCAAACCCGTGGTCAGCTTTCCCTGTTCGGGATCCAGATGAAACTCCACCACGGACATGGACGGGATGGGACGCAAATAGTGCGGATAAATGATGCCCAGCAGCGCCTCGGTAATTTCCGGGAAATCGTCGTCAATTTTCAGGTGGACCCGAGCGGCCAGAAAAGCGAAGGCTTCGATCAGGCGCTCGACGTGCGGATCCTCGCAACGATCCGGCTCCAGCAACAGCCGGGATGCGATTTTGGGGTACTTCTCGGCGAACTCCGCGCCCAACTGGCGCAAGAAAGTCAGCTCGCGCGTGTAGTAACCTAGCAGCTCATCGCGCACCGGGCTCTCCCATCACCTGATAGCGACCGCTGGACAGCTCCAGAACGGTGTCAAAACTCACTCGCTCCGGCGCCGGGTCTACCCGCAGCAGGCCTTCGATCACGAAGCGCAGCAGGCGCGCGTTCTCGGTCAACGGCTCCATCCGGACGCGCACGCTCATCAGGCGCGGCTCGAACTGCGCGATCGTGGACTCCAGCATTTTGAGCAGCTTTTGCTGGTCGCGGGTGGATCGCAAGCTCAAGCCGATAAAATCCGGAAGTCCGTAGTGGTAGACGGAACGTTCCAGTTCGCTGGCGCCCGGCGGCGCTTCCTGGATGGTCCGTCGCGTGTTCAGCAGCCATTCCAGATCGCGTTTGACGGCAGCCTTCAGCCGGCGCAGGGATTGCGCGCGGGTGGGCGGCGCTTCCGTATGGTGAGCCGGCTCGTAGTCAATCAGCCGGTCCAGCACCGATAACGTGATGGTTCCTTCCGTCTCCGTCCTGGCCATGACGCTCACTCAGGCTGAACACGCCGTCTGCCGCCGGTCTTGCAGTCCGCCAGCCGCCCGTCACCTCCTATCGCCCGCACGCCAGAGCCTGGACGGGATCCAGGCGACAGATGCGTGCGTAAATCCTTTGCTTTTCCTCGCTGTCCCGATCCAGTTTCGACAGGCAGCGAAACAGCAACGTCAGCGGATGCGCCAGCACCTCGGGCGCCTCCCACTCCTCGAGCTTGCGTTGCTCGATCTCCTGCGCGATCTCTTCAAGGATTGGCCATGCTACCGCTTCGTAGCCGGCAGCCATGCAAATTTCCGCCAGTTGGATCCTGCGCTGGAAACGCGCGCGCCCCGAGCGCTCCTGTGCAGCCTCACGCGCCAGAATTTCGACGGCTTCCTTGCGCTGGCCCGAGCGCAATGCCTCCAACGCCAGCATGTACGCATCGGGCGGCTGTTCTTCGCCTTCTGCGGCGGCCGGCGCCGGCTCCTGCCAGGAGACGGGGACGTACGGTTCTTCAGCTTCCTGACTCGGCGGCGCTTCCTCTTGCTTCGGCAAAATCTCTTCCTGAAGCCACGCCTGGGTTTCGGCGTTCGCCGCCGGCGTATCGTCGCTCAGAGACCAGTTCGGCAGTTCGGGATAGTCGGCCAACAGCGCGCGCAGTTCCGCGCGCAACGCGTTGGCCGGCGCTTCATAGCCCAGCTCCGTCAGGCAGCGCACAGCATACCGCTGCACGTCCAGCCACGCCCGGCCGCAGGGCGCTCCCGCAGCTTCCTCGGCCACCTCCAGTGCCTCTGCCCATGATCCTTCGCTTGTCAGTCGCTTGAGTTGCTGACGGATCTCGGTGGAAGGCGCTTCGAGCACGGAGTAATCGGGACTGGCGCCGGCGGCGCGCAGCTCGCCCCAACGCAAGGCCCGCAGGAGCAGATAGGGAACCGGGCTGTAAGGATCTTCGCGTCGCAGGAAGCGGGCGGCGCTCACGACGCGCTCGATCGCATCCTCGCGATCCTGCGGCTCGGCCGCCAGCGCTTTGCGGCGTGGCGCGGCTGTAGGGCGCACTGGAACCGCTGTCACCTCTTCCGCCGCCCAGGCGCCTTCCTCGGCTACGGTTTCTTCCCCGGCAACTTCTTCCTCGGCGGGCGGCCCCTCCAGCGCCTGCTTGCGCTGGAGCAGGATGCGCACGCTCTGCTGGACTTCCTCCAGCGTGTTCCGCAGGACCGAGAAACTGGGCGAGAAATCGCCGAACTTCTCGTCGCAGACGGCGGTCAGTTGGGCCAGGGATTCGCGCGCCGCCTCCAGGTCATCGAACGCCTGCTGGTAGAAGCTAGTCGGAGTGGCGTGGAAAGCCGAATCGAACTCTTCCGGGGTGATCTTGCCGTCGGCGATGGCTGCCTCGCGCTGGGCTCGTCGCGCGTCGCTGCTGGCCGCCTCGTCCTCGGTGGGAACCGATCGCGAGATCTTGTACTGGAACCAATCCAACCCGCTGCGCGTCAGCGGGACCTGCTTGATCGGCGTTTCCAACTGCGTGCCGATCCACTCGAGCGGCGTCGCCCGCAATTCCAGGTCGCCGTCCTCGATCTCCGGGTACAGGCCATCCCAGAAGTTCTCCAACAGCCCGCGGATCAGGTCCAGACAGGGCGCCAGCGCTGCGTAGCCCTCGGTGCGAATCAGAGCCTCCGTCAACCAGGCCGCAAGTTGCAGGTCTTTGCTCTTTGTCGCGAGCGCGTCACTGGCCAGTTTGATGACCAACGGCCAGTTGGCTTTCTTGCCAGGAGTCTGCCAGTCACCCTCGGTGATGGCTTCCTCTTCCCGACGTGCCTCTCGGATCTGGTCGTAGACGGGGGCGTATCGCAGGTTCTCCCCGGCGGGATTAGCTCCGGGGATGGGGTTCAGCAGGTCACTGCGCAAAGGCATGGTGGAAACACCGCTAACGGTACGAGGCTTCGCGTTGGCGTCTGTGCGCCTTCCACTCGTTCAGGCAGTGGCGATCTCCAGCGTGCGAACCTCCAGCAGCGGAAACTCCTCACCGTCCACCAGCAGGAGCTTCTGTCCGTAAGGGATCTCGTTGCCTTCGTCGTCCAGCTCCCAGACGGTGACGCGCCCGAGCCGCACCTGATCATCCGGATGCTGCCAGGAAAGAGGCGACATGACCGGAAGCAGCACTTCGCCGAGCTCGCGGCCTTTCAGGCTGGGGCTAACGCGCACCATGGCGGGTAACCACAACAGGTCGCGCAGCCGCCGGGGTGGCGCCACCTGGACCGAAGCCAGGTGTTCAAAGGGGATCCACAGATACCCTCCTGCCGCCAGTACCTCGAGCCGGGCGCCGATTCGGGGATCCGCGTCGCTCAAGGATTGAAACGGCTTGCCGTTGAGGGTACCCGCGACAGGTTTGGCTTCTCCTGTCTCGGCAAATTCTTTTCGGGCGAAAACTTCCTGGCGAGTCTTCTCCGCGTAAATGGCCCCCCGGTACAAGAGAGCTCCCGCTTCGGAAGCGGGCGATTCGCGGGCCAGCACGTCCAGTTGCTTTTCCGCGCGGTCGAATTGGCCGGCGAAGCAGAGCAGCTCGAACAGGAAGGTGCGCAGCCGGACGTCGGTCGGATTTTCGCGCACCTGGCTGCTCAATGCCTCCAGCGCTTCGGTGAGCTTGCCTGCCTGGAACAGTTCGCGTGCCGTCATGGGGCTGCCCCGCTGGTGGCTGCGGACGCAAAGGGCGCGAGGACGGGACCCCAAGCGGCCGCGTCCTCGCAAGCCCGTCCGCGTTCGGTTAGCCGCCCTTGACCTGCTTGAGGTCGTACCAGGACTTGATGGCGCCACCCAGCGTCCCGTCCGGCTTCTGCTCGCGATATTCGAACTCGATCTTGGTGAAGTTCAGCGAGATCTGGTCCATGGGAAGCATGTCGGAAGCCGCGGCGCCGCTGGTCTGGAAGCTGGAAACCATGACGTCCGAGAAAGTGATTTTCAGGTATTCCTGTTGCTCCTTGCCAGCCTTCCGGCAAGTGAGCACAGCCTTCGGAATGTGGTCGCCTTGCGCACAAGCCAGGAACAACTTCGGACTGGCCTTGTTGACCTTCATCACGAAGTTGAAATCCTGCATCTGCACCTTGCCGGCCCCCAGACCGCCGCCGCGGGCCGCGGTTCCCGTCTGGACCTCACCGAAGGACCAGGATTCGATCTCGATTTCGCCTTTGTGCTTGGAGTCTTGGCTTTCGCCCTCGATGCCGTCAATTTTGAGGAAATAGTCAACCATCCCCATGAGTCTTCCTCTTCTCCTTTCGTAACGTTACTGCTGGCAAGCCTCCGTGCTTGCTGCGAACCCGTTTCGGCTCGAAGTCACTTTCTTGCCGATTGCGGCAGCTCCGCCACCAGCCGCAGAGATACCGTCAGTTCGTCGAGCTGGAAGTGTGGCCGCAGATAGGCGATGGCCCGATAAGCGCCTGGCTTGCCGGGCACCTCCATGACCTCGACCCGAGCCTCGCGCAGCGGATACTGCGCCTTGGTGGCCGGACTGGCCTGATCGTCCTCGGTGACATAGTTCATGATCCACTGGTTCAGGAAACGCTCGCAGTCCGCGCGCGACATGAAACTGCCGATCTTGTCGCGCATGATCGCCTTCAAGTAATGAGCGAAGCGCGATACCGCCAGGATGTACGGCAGTTGCGCGGAAAGGCGTGCGTTCGCCGTAGCCGACTCTTTGTCGTACACCTTGGGCTTGTTGCACGACTGAACGCTGAAGAAGGCTGCGTAATCGGTTCCCTTGCAGTGGACCAGAGGCACGAACCCCAGATCTGCCAGCTCCTTTTCACGCCGGTCGCTGATGGCGATTTCCGTCGGGCACTTCAGGGCCACGTCGCCCTCGTCGGTGCGGAAGGTGTGCACGGGCAGGCCTTCCACCAACCCGCCGCCTTCCACGCCCCGGATCGCCGCGCACCAGCCGTAGGTGGCAAAGGCCTCGGTCAGGCGAGCACCCAGCGCATAGGCAGCGTTGCCCCACAGGTATTTGGAGTGATCACTGCCGTCCACGCCTTCCTCGTAATTGAAGGCTTCCACCGGCTGGGTGTCACGCCCGTAGGGCAGGCGCATCAGCACCCGGGGCAAGCACAGAGCCACGTAGCGGGAATCCTCGCTGTTGCGGAAAGACTTCCACTTGGCATATTCCGTGGATTCGAAAATCTTGGCCAGATCGCGCGGAGCGCCCAGATTGGTGAAGCTGTCCAGCCCCAACAGGTCCGGCGCCGCTGCCGCGATGAAAGGCGCGTGCGCCGCGGCGGCCACCTGCGACATTTTCTCGAGCAGCTCGATGTCCTCGGGGTGCTTGCCGAAGTAATAATCACCGATCAGGGCGCCGAACGGCTCGCCGCCGAAGACCCCGAATTCCTCCTCGTACACCTTCTTGAAGATCGCGCTCTGATCGAACTCCGGCGCCCGCTGCAAATCGCGCAGCAACTCACGCTTGGAGCAGTTCAGGACGCGGATCTTCAGCATCGGGCTGGTCTCGGTGTGATCGAGCAGGTACTTCAGGCCGCGCCAGGTGGCTTCCAGTTGCTGGAAGCTGGGGTGATGCAGGATCTCGTTCAACTGGAGCGAGATCAGGTGGTCAATCTGCGCGATGCGAGCGTTGATCATGGCTTCCGCATCGCGCGAGACCGTCATCTCGCCGGCCAGGACCTGAGAAATGAATTCCTTGACCAGGTCACGGCCCCGGGCCTGCGCCGCGACATCCGTGCCAAAGCGGCCCTCCTCAACGATTTCGTCCAGCAGGCTGCGTTCCACCTTGGTGGGTTGGGCTGCCTGCGGCATGGCAGCCTTTTGCGGATCGCTCATGCCTCGCCCTCCTTTCCTCCGCTTTCGAGTTCAGCGCGCAGCTTCTCCAGCTCTTCGGTGTTCGTCACCGCCCGCATGAGCAGTTCGTCCAGCCGTTCATTGGTCTGCAAGGCGCCGCGCAGGTCGGCTAGCTTCGTCCGCAGCTCGAGTAGCTCGCGCAGCGG
>Ga0207433_10011533_pt1 | contig 13452 bp, 12 predicted proteins | sample YelNatPaOPGAMG01_FD_187559 | JGI IMG/M metagenome (GOLD analysis project Ga0207433, IMG submission 187559) | Hot spring thermophilic microbial communities from Obsidian Pool, Yellowstone National Park, USA - OP-RAMG-01 (SPAdes) (version 3) | ecosystem: Environmental > Aquatic > Thermal springs... | reverse complement strand
TTAAGAAATTAGAGATTTTTAACGAAACGGTTTTCGAAAATCAGAGCGCAAATTACGGCTGGTTTAATACCGAGCCGCTCGGAGCGGCTTCTACAAGTTTAAAATACGGCTATTTAAACAGCGGATACCAGACTTTAATGACCGGTTTAGGAGTCTCTTACCGTTACGGCAGAATAATATGCGATGCAAGGGTATTAAAAACATTGCATGCAAAAAACGGTCCGGATATGACCATGGGGCTTTTATCTGTAACGATACCGTTTAAGTTTTAGGCTCCGCAACCTTTTTAAAAACGGCCGGATTTCACATCTTAACCCGAACCATAACTCCGTTGACTTTTTCGGCGGGAAGTTTGTAAAATCGCACGAATGAGGGCGACAGTTTTTTAATCAGGGCGAATATTCTCCAGAATATATTATTGCTGACTATTTCTTCAAAGCCGTAAAAGATGACGGTTTCGTCTATGTTATATTTCTTAAGTATCGCTTCTACATCGACTACTTCCGAATATCCCGCCCTTATCGCAAGCTGGCTTAGTCCGGAAGCTATGTCGTTTTTAAGCAGGCTGTCAGTTCCGTAAGGTTTTTCGGTTCTCTCTATCGAAACGAATATATTTTTTTCATAGATTATATTATTGCGGAACATTGTCTTAACTATATACGGCGATACTTTGTCGGATAGGCTTGCAAAAAAGAGCGATGTGCCTGCTAATTTGGAAAAATTTTTGTAACGGTATTCGTATTCTTTCATGAAAATATTTAAATCCGTCATCTTATATATGCTGTGCAGTTTTTTCTGACCCTTAGTATATATCATTATAACAACAAAAGGTATAGTGGCTATTATCAATGCAAAATAGCCGCCCTGCAGGGTTTTGTACAGCAGGTTGGACGTTAAAAACATAATATCCGCAAACGTAGTTATAAGTGAAATAAACAGCATAAAATATCTTCTCTTATGGAAGAAATGAATGTTTATTAAGATTCCGGTAAAAGTCATAGTTCCGCTAACGGCAAGGCCGTAAGCCATTGCAAGGTTATTCGATGTTCTGAATATTATAATTGCCGCTAAAACGCTTAAAAACAAAAACCAGTTGGCAAAACTTATGTATATCTGAGACTGCATTTCGCTCGATTTGTAGCTTATTTTTAAAAGCGGAATAATCCTGTTGTTTATAAGCTGGTAAACGATTGAAAATATGCCGCTTATAACAGCCTGAGACGCTATTACGGTTGCCATAATGCTTAGAATAAGAATCGGAAAGTAAAAAAGGTGCGACTGCGAATAGAGCATCTGGAAAAAGGCGTTCGTATCGGTTTTATGGTTAAGCAGGAAAGCTCCCTGCCCCATGTAATTTAAAATAAGCATAATAAATACGAAGACCCATGCCTTGGTTATAGGCGCCCTGCCTATATGCCCCATATCCGCATACAAGGCTTCTCCGCCCGTTGCCGAAAGAATTACGTCCGAAAGGACGAATAAAGAAATAATGCCGTGGGCTATTAACCTGTTAGCGGAAATATTGCCGTTAAATACAAACCTTAGAGCATAACACGGATTTATAACCTTCAATAAAATTTGCGGCATATAAATCAGCGAAAGAAAACCGGAAGCGCCAATTACGATAAACCACAGAAGCATAACCGGACTGAAAATGTTTGCCACTTTTTCCGTCCCCTTGTGCTGATACCAGAACAATCCGGCGGTAATTATTACCGAAATAAAAATAGTAGTATCGGTAGTTATATTTTTGAAGAAAGGGAGCAGGCTGATGCCTTCGACCGCGCTCAAAATACTTATGGCGGGGGTAATAACCGAATCGCCTATAAGGAGAGATAAGGCGATATAAGATATTAAGGTTATAAAAGCAATTTCTCTCGCAGATTTTATGTATTTTTGTATGATATTTTTAAGTATTATGGTGCCGCCTTCGTTTCTTTCGCTTATTCCCATGGCAAACCAGACATACTGGACGGTGACTAAAAGGGTCAGCGTCCATATTATAAGAGATACGACGCCCAATACGTTTCCGTTTGTGACTTTGAGGTAGGCAAAAATAACGGCGATCGTGTATATAGGGCTGGTTCCTATATCTCCAAATACGATGCCGAGGGCTTTGACAGATTTATTTTCCGAAATCTTTTTTTTAATTTTGTTCGGAGTATTGTTAAAAATATTCATGTTTTATTCTTTTATCATTAGTTTAGTTAAAATGCAATATCTTTATTGTAAAAATCTGATATAATTTATAAATGAAATTAAGCTATATATAATATATATAATGCGGCAATTGTTTAAACGCAGACAGTTTTGGGGAATATAAAATATAAATATAAAATATATATTTGTTATTGTTATGGTTTCGATAAATAAAACAGCGGCGGAAACAGCGGCCAACATAGCGGCGGGCAAAAAAGGATTCAGCCTCCTTGAGATAGTTGTTACTATTATTATAATCGGACTGGCTATGGGCGCTATAACCGAAAGTTTTATCGTCGGCTCGGCAAAGACCGTTAATATAGTGAACGAGGAAACGGCGGTAAATGTGGCAAAAGGGATTATGGCGGATTTGAATTACTGCCGGAACGGGGGAACGGTTGCGGGGGTGTGCAGTGCGTTTAATAATACCGGCAGTCCTAACTGCAACGGCAAAAGTCAGAATACATGGGATTGTCCTTCCAGTTTTTTAACCAGCCCTCCGCAGGTTCCGAGTCCGGTAAACAACGAGTGTTTTTATACAACGATAAATGCAAGTAATGTCAATTTTATCGATAACGGCGGGAACGGGAACGGGACTATTCAAGGAAGTTCCAATAATTATATCCAAATCATAGCCAAGACGGGATGGTTTGCGGAAAATCCGCCGGGCAGCTGCCCCGCGACTGCTCCGGCAAATTATCCGTCCGTAACTCTTTCGACGGTCTATGCTGATTATTAATCGGAAAAAGATGACATATTTATAGTTTGAAAAGTAATATATTTTAAATTTAAATATAATTGATATTATTATGAAATCATTAAAATCATTAAATCTTAAAAATAATGAAGTTCAAGCTATAATTGAACTTAAGAAAAGAGTATTGCGCAAAAGATTTTATTGATAGGATTGAGGAGCTGACGTTCAAAATGATTAAAGAAAGCGAACCGGCGAATAAAACAACCGGTATCATAAAAAATAACGGCAATAACCGCAATATAGGTAATAACGGCAATACCGCTGGGTTTACGCTTATAGAATTGGTTATGACGATACTGCTTATCGGCATTCTGTCAATAGGACTTTACGAAGTTGTGATGTGGGGCATAAACGATTACCTTACTAACGAGCAGTATCTTCATTCAAACAATTCTATGACATATGCTATGTCGGTTATCAGGCGAAATTTGGAAAATGCGGCTATGCCGCCCCGCTCGGCGATAAATCCTTCCGGGACAGCGTATTGTAAATTAACTAATCCTATCAATCCGGCAACTTCCGGTAATCCGCCGATTGTCATAGCCAATCTGGCCGGTCAAACCGCAACCTGCGGCGGCTCTGGCGAGCCTGTCTGTGATGAAGTTGCTTTTTATCAAAATGCAACGGTAAACGGAACGGCAAGCCAGCAGCTTGTGGTGTTTTGTGTATATAAAAGTATATTATACCAAGAGGTAACGAACACGAATGGGACAACATCGTATCCGGTTGCGGATAATATTAGCGGTATTAGTTTTTAGCGTATCGGTTTATTTAAGCGGATGCGGTGGCGGAGGCAACGGCGGAGGCAACAATCCGCCTCCGAGCTCTTCTCTTTGCAGTCAAGACGCATCAACGAAGGTCTATTCCTGCAATATCAATATTACGATAACAACGCAGGCGCCTAACGAGCCGTCGTATTCGCAGACTGGAGGGGTATCCGTAACCGTCGCAAATCCGCAGTAGTTAATTTTGCCGCCGGATAAATGCAGTTATAGGCGATTATCGTAATCGCAACTAACACAATAAAATATGTGATTTTTGTGATATAATCATTAAAAATTTGAGCAAATTATTGAAAAATTTAAGCATAAAGGAAAAGGGGTTTTCGACCTGTCTGCTCGACGAGGCTCTCTCCTGAAAAAAAAGAGCAATTTTAACAAAAATGTAACATAAATTTAACACAATTGAAACAAAAATTTCATAATCCTGCAACGTAATTTATGATATAAATAAAAACTCGCACTTTAATATAAATTATAATTATTTATTAATTGGTCAAAAGATTATTAAAAATTAAATTAAAGGATTTAAAGGAGGCAGAGTTTTTATGGGTGAGACAAAACCGTGCAGGAAAAGAAAAACCAAATTGAAAAAAGGTAAAAGGAAAATGAGTTATCAGGAGTTTATAGACGGCATAAACGGAGTTCTTAAACAAAGGAAAGAAATGGAAGATTTATTTAGCAGAGTTCTGATTTTAAATTCCGAAAGCGTTTTAGCCGAAATGGAGATAAAAAGGAAAAATAACGAAATCCTGCAGGCTCATATATTGGCAAAGTCGAAAAAAAATCATGCCGCAAGCGGTGCAGAAGGGGCAGACATCGCAGAAGTTGCAGGCTGTGTAGACGGCGCAGATGCTGCTAAAGTCACAGAAACTCTTGATAAATAAAAAGAAAAAGAAAACAAAAAAAAGGTGTAAAAGAAAAGGGGTCAAGAAAAGCAAGAAAAGGTGTCAGATTTATTTAAATCTGGCACCTTTTTCCTTAATAATTGCTTTGCATTTAAATTCCCCTTTTTTACAAAAGGGGAATTTAAAGACGAATACCCCATTTATTTTATTTTATTTTTTCTATAATCTGATATAATATACTTATACTCTAACATTAATAAATAATACTAAACCATGCACGGCGAAGGTCAAGCCTTTAATAAGAAATACGACAGAACGCTTAAAGACATACTTAAGTCCGTGCCAAAAAAGTTCGTAGAGATTTTAACAGGCAGAAAGCCTCTTGATTTTTTAGACGCCAATTTTCCCAAAGTAGAAGAACTGCAGGCAGACTTATTAGTGAGGCTTGAAGACGATTCGGTTTTTCATTTGGAGTTTCAGACCTCAAACGACGTCTTAATGCCTTTAAGGATGCTTAAGTATTATATCTATCTGTATCAGGCATACAATAAAGAACCAATTCAATTAGTTCTTTTCGTAGGCAATAATTCTTTAAGCATGCCAAACAGCATTAAAACAGACAGACTTTCTTTCTCCTACGAACTGAAAAATATAAAAGATATAGACTGCAAAGAACTGTTAAACTCTCCCGATTTAAACGACAATATACTATCGGTTCTGTGCAGAACAGACGATGCAAAATCTTTAATATTAGAAATTGCTTCAAGATTATCCAAACTTGATAAAAACGATTTTGAAGATTATAAACTTAAACTTAAAAATCTTTTGCATTTAAGACCTGATATAATTAAAATAGTAAAAGAGCTGGAGGAAAAAGAAATGCCTATAACGATAAACTTGGAAGAAGACCCTTTTTACTTGGAAGGAAAAGCTAAAGGTATAGCTGAAGGTAAAGTTGAGGGTAAAGCTGAAGGAATGAGTCAGACTAAAAGAAACTACGTCGTAAGCTCGTTCAAAAACTTACATATCACCCCTGAACAGATTGCCTCTATAGTTGGCGATACACCGGAAAACGTAACCGTCATACTGAAGGAAGAAGGGCTAATTTAATAAGGGACGGCAGTCCATAAAATAACCTTAACTCACCGTTAGAAACTTTACAATCAAACCATAAATAGTTTTTATCGTTTTTTATTATTTTTATGGTTTAATTATAGGTTAGTTTTTTAAAAAGAAAAGGTGCCAGATTTATTTAAATCTGGCACCTTTTTCCTTAATAATTGCTTTGCATTTAAATTCCCCTTTTTTAAAAAAGGGGTGGCAATCCGCCGTTAGCTAAATATGCAATGACGGGGTCTTTGCCTTTAATTCCCCTTTTGTAAAAAAGGGGTGGCAGTCCGCCGCAGGCGGACTGACGGGGTATTTATAATAAATGCTTTTAATCCAATTTGTAGTTTTTTTATTTTGAAGATTATAAACTTAAATTTAAAAATCTTTTGCATTTAAGACCTGATATAATTAAAATAGTAAAAGAGCTGGAGGAAAAAGAAATGCCTATAACGATAAACTTGGAAGAAGACCCTTTTTATTTATTATATTTTATTAGAAATACCCCGTCATTTTGCCTTTCTTTAGAAAGGCAAAATGCCACCCCTTTTAAAAAAGGGGAATTAAAGACAAAAATATTGCTGCCGCATATATTGCAGACAGGTTGAACCGGCAACATTATACGTTATAATAATATTATACGATATACGATATACGATATAAGATATAAGATATACGCTATAAGATATACGCTATATAATAATATAATATCATAATCATAATATTGGTATGTTTTTATCAGCGGCAAGATATTTTAAAAAAACGGTTATCGGTTCTAACAGAGGCATTTCGATAGTTCTGGCGATTATAATTATCATAGTGCTTGGACTGGCGGGGTCTATTTTTGCGTATCTTACGACAAGCGGAAGCATTACTTCGAGGTCTGATTTATTAAGTGCGGCGGCTAAGTATGCCGCAAAGTCGGGAGTTGAGATTACGATGTACGGGATAGAGAGCGGAGACGCCTTTTCCGGCATTCAGCTTTCCGGCTGTCCGGCAAGTCCCGTTCTGCCGCCCGGAGTTAGCGGAACGCTATCTGGTTCTTCGCAATACCTTTCCGGCAATTTACAGGGCGGTTTGAAAACGGTTGCCCCGGGTACTGATTATACTCCCACGTTTTGCGCTGTAGAGGAGAAATTAAATCCTGGCGGTCAATGCACCTATTACATCATCACCTCAAACGGCTTTGCCGGAGGAACGGAAAGAGAGGTTACGGCAGAGGTCGGAATTAAGCAGGGAAACGGAAATGGAAACTGCACCGGCATTTACGTCGAAACCGAACTTCCGAACAGCTAAATAATGCTATGCAAAAATTTATAAAACTTTATAAAATTTGAGGGAATTTTATGCTGAATACAGTTCTTTACGCAATAAATTTCGGAGATTTTTTTTACGAAAATCTCGACTGTTTTGTTAACTACTCTAAACTCGGGTTGAAAGAAATCGTCCTGATACATGTTATAGACCCCTCAATTTTTCAGCACAGCCTTTATTCCGTCTATAAAAAAGAGGACGAAGATAAGATAAAGAAGTTTGCCGAGATTAAACTTGAAGATATTAAAAAATATTTGGAAAAATCCGGATTCGGCGTCCGCTATGTCATACGCACAGGTAATATCGCCGAAGAAATCGCCGAAGAAGCGAAAGCGGAAAATATTGATTTCGTAGTTCTGGATAAAAAAGCCGGAGTAAAATCTAAAGGGTATTTTTCGTTTTACGGTTCTCCTCTTTACGATATTATAATGAAAATAGAAAAGCCTGTTCTTGTTATGAGGCGTTTTTTGTTTCATTCATCCAGCGATTTTAAAAACGATTCTAAAACAAATTGCCGAAACATTTTCGACGACGTCGTTTTTGCAACCGATTTTTCGGAGTTTTCGTTTAAAGCTCTGCCGTTAATATCGAAAGTTCCTGACGACGTAATCAGGCTGTTTACTATTTTGCATGTTATCGACGAAAAATTAATTAAAGGTCTTAAGGGTTCAAGCAGTGATGAAATAGAGAATTACGAGAAAAGCCTGTCCGAAAAATTCGAGTCTGTAATGCGAGGTCTTAACTATAGGTTTGCAAAAGAAAAATCGAACTTAGAGATAGAGGTCAGAAAAGGCGCGCCGTGCAAAGAAATAGTCAATTTTATGGAGGAAACAGGAAAAAAACTGTTAATTCTGGGTTTTAAAGGAAGAGACAGAGAAGGCTTAAAGGAAATTATTTTCGGAAGCACCGCCGAAAGAATAATAAGCGCGCTGCCCTGCTCTATATTTATAGTTAAATAGGCTGCGGCGCGGAATAAGATTTCGCAAAAAAGCCGAATAAAACAGTCGCCAGAATGATTATAAACGCAACTAAATTATATGCCGATATATAATTAAAATAATCGAATACCGCTCCTACCGCAAAGGGCCCCAGTACAAATCCCAGATCGCTTAACGTTCTGTAAATTCCTATCGCTTCGTCAAAATGGCTTTTATCTACGCTGTCCATAAGATAGAGGTTTCTTGCCGGACCGGAAAACCCTCCCCCCGCGCTCAGCAAAATAATTGAAAGACCGAAGGTAAATATGTTTTGAAACGCAATGAAGCTTAAAATGCCTGCGGCGGTTATAATAAAAGACGTTATTATTGATTTTTTAACGCCCATTGCATTTATAACCCTGTCGGAATAATAAGTCAGAATTACGCCGATTACGGCGGATATGGAAACCAGCAGTCCTATGTCCGCCTTATTCAGATTCATCACGCTGTAACCTACAAGAGGGACCAGTTCCCTTCTCGAACCTATTCTAGAGAAGAAAAAAGAGAACGTCAGAAAACACAGTGCAATAAAATTAAAGTTATATAGAAGGGCGGAATATTTTTTAAAATGTTTTTTTGTTTTAGTATCGTCAATATGGGCATTATTTGCGTTGTTAACGGCGTTTAATAATTTTTTGTTATAAAAAGCAATAATTAATCCTATCGCCATTATTATAGTATAAAGCAAAAAAGCAGTTTTATCCGAAAACTCATAGGCTACGATTGCTCCGAGAAAAGGCGCCGAACCCATTGAAAGCCTTCTTGCTATCATATATCTGCTTAAAACCTTTGCCCTTTTTTCGTTTTGATAAAGCCGCTTCGTAAGTATTATCATCGAAGAAGTATTTATGATGCCGGAGCCGAAACCTTCCATGAACCTGAAAATAAACAGCTGGTAGTATGCCGTGGAAAAAAGGTACCCGACCGCGCCCAAAAAAATAAAAAGTATTCCCAGATGAATATACTGAGAATTGCACCTTTTGCTTATTATGCTTATAGGAATATTCACAAAAATACGGGCTAAGCCGAACGATGCGATTATCAGCCCGATGGTTATTATGCTTGCGCCGAGGCTTTTTGCGTAAAGCGGCAGGACGACGGTGTTTAATCCGAGACCGAAGTCGGCAAGCGCAATGGTTGAAAGTATAGCGATTAACAGTCTTTTTGTGCTGTCGGGGCTATCGGAAGGCGTTTCGTTCTTTCCGGCGTTTGAAGGCGCGTTTAAAGGCATACTTGGCGGCATAGGCGGCATAATGATTTATTTTACAGTATGATGACTTTAAAGTCAATTTAATTAAGCATTTACAAAAAAACGGTATATAATTATGCGATTATGGTGTATAATTAAAAATAAATTAAAACATTTCAATTTATTAACTTATTAACTTATTACCTTATTAACTTACTTAATTAAATTTTAATTAACAAATCGCATGACAGATTTATATTTAAAGAGCGGCGTAAATGAAAGCGGTCTCAAAAAATCGATAGATATCAAAGATACCATAAACCTGCTTCAAAAATATCTTGCCGCCGAGGTCGCGGGCAGAGACCTGTATATGGAACAGGCAAAAACCCTTAAAGACCCTATTCTAGTTCAGGCGTTAAAATCTTTTGCCTCTACCGAAAGCGGGCACATCATAAACATCAGGGAAAAAATAGAAGAGCTTGGAGGAATACCTAAACCTCTTAACGAAATAAGAGAAGCGCAAAAAGGCGTGAGTGATGCTTCCCATCAGGTTTCCGCTCCTCTCGATATGCTTAGAATAGATTTAAAAATCGAAGAAAACGCTATTAACGATTATACCGCAGGTTTGGAGCTTATCGAAGACCCCGGCGTGAGAGCGCTCTTAGAAAACAATCTCGCCGAAGAAATACATCATTCGTTATATTTATCGAAAAGGATAAATGAAATTTTAGAATCTACAAAAGCCCGTATAGGAGCCATTAGAGGCATAGAAAAACCCGGCGGCAAAGAACCGTCCGAGATTTTTAAAGCGGCAGTGGAGGTCGGTCAGGCAAGGCTTACCAGAAGCTGGCTGGAAATGTCTATGTCAGGTCTCATTGCCGGTATGAACGTTACGTTCGGTATAATAGCGTCTTCTTATGTCGCTGCAGCGACTTCCCCTTTTGTCGGACCAAATATTGCAAAAATATTGGGGGCGCTGTTTTTCCCCATCGGTTTTATGTTTTTAATGATAGGCAAAAGCGAACTTTTTACGGAAAATTTTTTGGTGCCGGTAACCGCCGTCATTTCTAAAAAAGGAAAAATAGCTAATCTGCTGAAATTATGGTCTTTAACTTTAATAGGAAACATGGCGGGAATTTTTATTTTCGCCCTCGTAATCGCAGGTTCGCTAAATCAGATAGTTCCTTCATTTGTGGTTAACCATATACATTCCATAGCAAACAATTATATGAACAGAACTCCGTTTGTGATGGTTTTAAGCGCAATATTCGCCGGATGGCTTATAACTCTTATGACATGGCTTTTAATCGCTTCAAGCGGAACTCTTGCAAGAATTTTTATTATATGGGTCGTGGGGTTTATGATATATTTAAATTCGTTCAGCCACATAGTCGTCGCTTCATCCGAGATTTTAATAGCTATAAATACCGGTTCGCATATTTCATACCTTCCATGGCTTTACCGCTATGTTCCTTTGACTATCATAGGCAATATGATAGGCGGCTTATTTTTCGTTACAATACTTCAGTATTTGCAGATATTGCATGCTACTTCCGTTACGGATGAAACATTATCGTCAACGTCGTCGCATGAGCTCAATATGATAGGCGGCGGTTCAAAAAAAATGAATGATGTAGAAAACATCGAAGATACTCTATAACAAAAATAAAAAAATAAATAAATTTGACTTTTTAAATTATCATGATAATCTTAAATTATTATGACAGAATTATCTTGAATAAATAATAAAGCAGGAGCTCTTTATGGAATATGATGAAAATGGAGTAAGTATAGTTTCCGCCGAATTAAAAAAAGAGATTTTTGAAGAAGCCAGAAAAGATTTCAGATACGAAGAATATGTAAGAGGATGTTTAAACTGCGGCGTATGCACCGGCGGATGCCCGCCCCAAAGATTTTTCGATTTTTCTCCCCGCATAGTTCTGCAAAAAATGAAATCAAAAGACCCCGAGCTTATTTGGACCATGATGGACGAATATATATGGGCATGCTTTCAATGTTTTACCTGCGCGATGATTTGCCCGTTTTTGAATAATCCGGGCGGAGTCATTGCAATATTGAGAGAAATTGCCGTTCGGAGAGGCTTCGAGTCGGCAAGAAAAGTTTTAAAGCCTTATTCCAGAGTTCTTTTGAAACTTACCGCTTACGGAAATCAGCTGTCCCCTGATATGATCCAGCCCGATTTTTTCCCCGATTGGGGTCCGCATATAGGATATGCTTCAACCGACCTTGCCGCAAAGAGAAAAGCAATTCCTATGCCTACACTGCAGGTAACTAATCTGGCGTGGGATGTGGCGCCCGAAACAATGAAAGAATTATACGATATTTTTGACGAATCCGGGGTTTTTAAGATAATCGAAGCGGTTGACCCTTCTTTGTATGAGATAATACAGGATATAGTGGACGACGTCAGAAGTTCTTAATTGAAACGTAAAAAGAAGAAAAAAGAACAAGACAAATTAATAAAGATGGAAACGGCAAAGAAAGGAGATATATATGGCCATAGAAATAAGTAATAGACTAGGTCTTGCAAATGTAAAATCGGATTATATCCATGCCGCCGGCAGAAAACTTGAGAATATTCATGAACAGCTTCTCGAACTTGAGGCAAAAGGCGAGGTTAAGGTTATTCACGTTAAGGATGAAAATAAACCTAAAGAGGCAGAAACGTTATTCGGCTGGAAGAAAAAAATTCCCACCAATAAAATATGGCACCATAAATCGTGCGGGCAGTGCGGGAATATTCCCGGCTATCCGGTGTCGTTCCTGTGGTTTATGAATCAATTAGGGCTTGAATATATAGACGAAAGAAACCAGACATCCTGCACCGCTTGGAATTATCACGGCTCAGGCACCTCTAATCCGGTAGGGCTTGCGGCGGTAGCCGTGAGAAACTGGCACAGAGCTTACGAGCTAGGACTGTTTCCGATATTTCACTGCGCCACTACATTCGGGGATTATAAAGAAATGCGGAACCTGCTTGTTGAAAATAAGGAGTTGAGGGATGAAGTCGGAAGGATAATGCGCAAAATAGGAAGAGAATTAGTTATTCCAGAATATATCGTGCATTACAGCGAATGGGTTCACGTTATGCGTTTTGAAATAGCCAAATTAAAAAAGTATGATTTGAGCAATATTATTGTGACGGTTCATCCTGCCTGCCATTGTTATAAAATGATACCGGAAGACTGCATTTACGATAAGGATATTTATGCCGGAAAAAGGACTGCGGTTTCTACGGGCGTTATGCTCGCTCTCGGAGCACAGGTCGCGGATTATTCTACATGGTATGACTGCTGCGGTTTCGGTTTCAGGCATATTTTGACGGAGAGGGAGGCGTCAAGGTCTTTCGTGATGGACAGAAAAATAAGGCCGATGGTCAGAGAGGCTCATTCAGACGTTTGCATTACGCAGGATACCGGATGCACCACGACATTGGATAAAAACCAGTGGATAGGGAAAGCCATGGGTTATACCGAACAGGTTCCGGTTATGGCGGACGTTATGTTTGCCGCATTGGCCTGCGGCGCGGACGTTTTTAAAATCGTTCAGCTTCAGTGGCATACGACGGATTGGAGACCGCTATGCGAAAAAATGGGTATAGACTGGAAAAAGTCTGAAGAGGAATATAACGCATATCTCGAAGAGCTTAAGGCAGGGGGAAAGACGGTAAACTTATACGAATATCCGAAGAGTTAAATTTAAATAAAAAAATACAAATGGAGTTAAAGGCATTTATTATAAATACCCCGTCATTTTGCCTTTCTAAAGAAAGGCAAAATGCCACCCCTTTTTTACAAAAGGGGAATTAAAAACGAAAACCCTGTCATTGCGATGAGCGTTAGCCAATATCCTGTCATTGCGAGGAGCGTTAGCGACGAAGCAATCTCGCTTTCGCAAAAAGGGGAATTAAATACAAATACCCCGTCCCGTCATTGCGAGGAGCGTTAGCGACGAAGCAATCTCGCTTTTAAAAAAGGGGAATTAAAAATAAAAATATTACTGCCCTACATATGGCAGAATTAATAATTTAATAGCCTTGGAGGATGTTTATGTCTGAAAATATTTTAGTAATTGGCGGAGGTCCGGCAGGTTTAAACGCGGCGGTGATGCTTTCCGAGTTAGGAGTCAATGTAACTTTAGTGGAAAGAGATTCGTTTCTTGGAGGAAACCCCAAAAAATTCAAATATAAATTTTTGTTCCCGGATATGCAGCCTGCCGATAACGTAATAGGAGAGTTAATTAAAAAGGCGGAATCGGGCGG
>Ga0207433_10011530_pt1 | contig 13453 bp, 9 predicted proteins | sample YelNatPaOPGAMG01_FD_187559 | JGI IMG/M metagenome (GOLD analysis project Ga0207433, IMG submission 187559) | Hot spring thermophilic microbial communities from Obsidian Pool, Yellowstone National Park, USA - OP-RAMG-01 (SPAdes) (version 3) | ecosystem: Environmental > Aquatic > Thermal springs >... | reverse complement strand
GGCTGCTGGCGGAGAAGGGTGGCGAGATCGTTGATCCGGCCTGTTTTCTTGCGGAGGTCGAACTGGCCGTCGTGGAGCGTACAAACGCCGGCCGAATCGTACCCCCGGTATTCGAGACGGCGGAGCCCTTCGAGCAGGATGTTCTGGGCGGGCTTCTTCCCGATGTAACCAACAATGCCACACGTGGTGGTGCTCCTTTCGCGAGTCGCGCCACCGAAGTTCAACCGGCCAAATGACAAGGCCACGGCGTGCCGGCGAACCATCTGGGGCGTGGACTCAATCAATGTTTGTTTTGTCCGCCGCGGCAGGGATAAACTCCCACATTCACCCGCCCAGATCAACCGGAATGCGGGGAGCGCATCTGGACACGATCACCCTTCAATCAGTCGTTGTCGTTCTGAGACCCTGAATCCGCGATGCGGGATTGATTGCGGTGCAAGAACCGTCTGGCGGTGGCGGTTGATTGGTTGGTGACACCTGACGCGGGCCGTGTGCCGGCGGTCAGGTTGTTCCCGTTTGGGGCATTGCCATCGGCCAAGAGCAAATCTTCGTGGCCGTGAAGGAGCAGGCGGTCAAGGTGTTGGGAACGCACCTGGCCGATGATCGGCTGGCGGCCCGCGATTTGCAGGAGCACGGCCTCCGGCCGGTGGCCAGGGAGGCCACCGGCATGTACTGGATTCCGTGGCACGATCTGTGGCAGGCCGCGGGGCTGGCGGTCACCGTTTGCCGTGGTCAACTCTCCACTCGCCACACCATATCTCACGAGAACAGAACGGTAACGACCGTCGCTAGTTTCGGCAGCGCCGAGAACGGGCTTGAGCGGGCAGGCTGAACCGGATATGTTGGCGGCGATGAAGACAGCAGCAACATTGACCGAGCAGGCGTTGCGGTTGCCGGTGGATCGCCGGGCGCGGCTGGCCCACGCGTTGATTCAGAGTTTGGACACGGCGAGCGATGCGGACGCCGAACGGCAATGGGACGCGGAGATTGCCCGGCGGGTGGAGGAAATTCGCGGGGGGCGCGTTCAAGGGATTCCCGCCGGTAAAGTCCTCGCGCGTCGTCCGCACCGGGGTTCGTGAAGCCGGCGGTATTCCATCCCGAAGCACAAGCTGAGTTCTTCGCCGCGCAGGATTACTACGAGCAGTGCGTGGCCGGACTCGGCGTTGACTACCGCGACGAGGTGCAAGCCGCTTTGACCGTCATCCAAGCAGCTCCACTACGGTGAGCGGTTCACATTCATGGCACACGGACGTATCTTGTCCACCGATTCCCGTTTGCAGTCATCTACCTCGACTTGCCGGAAAAGATCTGGGTGGTTGCCGTTGCCCACCTGCGCCGTCGGCCCGGTTACTGGAAACGCCGACTGCAGCCAGTTTCGGCAGCGTGGAGAACAGGCTTAAGCAGGTTGACAGAGCCGGTTATGTGTTGGCCGGGACGCGGTGGCATTTTTACGGTGCGGCCATGAAAGCGCGTTGGAAGTCGTCAATCGGCTGCGGGCGGATGGCGTGATCGGGCAGTACGCCATCGGCGGGGCAGTGGGGCGACGTTCTCCCTGGAGCCGGTCGCCACGCTCGATATTGATATCTTCGTGTCGTTCCCCAAGAAGCCGGGGAGCGCGTTGCTCTCGGTGCCGCCAATCTACGATTACCCGACGGCGCGGGGGTACAAGACGGAGAAGAAATACGTGATTATCGAAGGCTGGCCGGTGCAGTTTCTGCCGCCCGGTGACGCGGTGGGTGAGGAGGCGTTGGCCCAAGCCGTCGAAACGACGCTGGGCGCAACTCCCCCATTCACCCGCCTAGATCAACCGGGATGCGGGGAGGCACACACCGCGATGTTGCGGGAGGCGGGGCCGCTGCTATTATCCGCCGCATCGTGGCCGGTCAGGCGCAATGCACCGTTTGTCATCGTCTCGTGGGGGTGGACACCCCGCCCACCGCGGCACCGTACCTCTGTCCGGAATGTGCCGCGGCCGGCGCGCCGCCGGTGAAGCCGGCGCCGGTCGCGGTCGAACCGGTCAAGTTTGGACAGTACGAGTTGCTCGACGAAATCGCTCGGGGCGGCGTTGGCATCATTTACAAAGCCCGGCAGCCAGGCTTGGACCGGTTGGTGGCGATCAAAGTCCTGCTCGGCGGCAGCGCGGCCGCGCCCCAGCAGGTCCAACGCTTCCTGAACGAGGCCCGCGCCGCCGCCAAACTCCAGCACCCGCACATCGTGCCGATCCACGATTTCGGCGTCCAGGACGGCCAGTACTATTTCACGATGGACTACGTCGAGGGCGAGTCGCTGGCGGACGTGATTGCCCGCGGACCGCTCCCGGCGCGCGAGGCGTTGACGATTGTCAAACAGGTCGCCGAGGCGTTGCACTACGCCCACGAACACGGCGTCATCCACCGCGACATCAAGCCCGGCAACATCCTCCTCGACAAAACCGGGCAGGTCAAAGTCACCGATTTCGGTCTCGCGAAGGAGATCGAGCGCGACCAGATGCATCTGACGGTGACCGGCCAGGTGTTGGGCACGCCCCGGTACATGTCGCCCGAACAAGCCGGCGGCAAAACGGCGCTCGCCGACGCCCGCAGCGACGTGTTCTCGCTCGGGGCGACGCTCTACGAGATGTTGACCGGCCGGCAGGCGTTTCCCGGGGAAAACGTCGTGCAAATCCTGCACCGCATCCTGCTGGTGGATCCGCCGGCTCCGCACAAGGTCAACCCCAAAGTCCACCGCGACGCCGCCACCATTTGCCTCACGGCGCTGGAGAAAGACCCCGACCGGCGTTACCAAACGGCGCAGGAAATGGCCGAGGACATCCAGCGGTTCCTCGACGGTGAGCCGATCGAGGCCAGCCTGCCCGGTCTGGCATACATCCTCGCCCGCAAAGCGCGCAAACATCTCCGCCTCATCACGATCAACACCCTCGCGCTCTACGCGCTCGTGCACGGCACGCTCATCTACCTCCACAACCGGCCCGCCCTCCTGCAGGTCAACGTTGACCCTCCCCACGCCGTCGTCCAACTCGGCGGCCTCGCCCTCGGCGACGACGAACTGCGGCGCGGCCTCCGCACCACCGCCGGCCCGCACCGCCTGCGCGCCGAAGCGGAGCCGTGGTACGACCCCGTCGAGATGGAATTCACCGCTGCACCGGGCGAAAACCGGACCATCGCCCTCGTGTTGGTCCGCCGCAAAGGCGAACTCGTCATCCGCACCGACCCGCCCGACGCCGGCGTGACCATCACCGGCGACAACGGTTACCGGGCCAAGTTTCAGGGACCGGTCATCCAACAGGAACTGCCGACCGGCAGCTACACGTTGCTGGCCTACCGCGAAAACCACCTGGCCGAACAACGGCACGTCGTGCTCGGCAATCGCGAGACGCTCGCCGTGTCGTTCCGCCTGCCGGCCGTCACACTCTGGTCGGTGCCGACCCGCGGGCGCGTGTACGCCGTGCCGGTCGTGGCGGACTTCGACGGCGACGGCATCCCGGACGTTGTGGCCGGCGACGACGACGGCCAGGTGTACTGTTTGTCCGGCAGCGACGGCGTGGCGTTGTGGGTGTTCCGCGCGCAGGATGCCGTCCAATCACCGCTCGCCGCGACCGACGTGAACGGCGACGGCACCCCCGACGTGTTCGTCGGCGCCACCGACAACCATCTCTATTGCCTGAACGGCAGGACGGGCGTGCCGCTCTGGACGTTTGCGACGCGCGGCGCCATCGTCGGTCCGACGCTGCTCCGCGACCTCACCGGGGACAACATCCCGGACGCGATTGTCGGAGCCGCCGACGGTCTCGTGTACGCGCTGGCCGGCCACACGGGGCAACTGTTGTGGAACTACCCCACCGGCGGCCCGATCACCGGGTCGCTCGCCTGGGGCGGCGACGTCGTGCTCGTCGGCAGCCTCGACAAAACGCTGACCGCGTTGCAGCCGTCCACCGGCGCGCTGCTCTGGCAGGTGGCGCTCTCCGTGCCGTTGCATTACCCGGCCCGGGTCGAACACGATGTCGCCTACCTGCTCACGCCCCAAACCGCCGGCGACCTGCGCAGCTGCACCGCCGTCTCGCTCCGCGACCACCGCGTCACCGGCATCAGCGATGCCTTCCCGGTCCAGATGGATTTGGCCGGCAACGGCCGGCCGGTCTGGTTGGCGCTCGACGCCACCGGCACGCGCTGTTTCGACGCCACCGGCACCAACCTGCTCTGGCAGACGGAATACCGGATCAGCGCGCCGCACGCCGCCGACGTGGACGGCGACGGCGTGCTCGATCTCGTGTTCAACAACGGCGCCGACGAGATCGTCTGCCTCGCGGGCGCCACCGGCCGCGAACTGGGCCGGGTCAAACTCGCCGCCGACGTCGGCCGCGGCTTTGCCCTCGACGACGTGGATCGCGACGGCGTGCCGGATGTCACCCTCGGCGCCGGCAACCGCGTGAGCTGCTTCTCGTGGGTCGGCGGCCGGAAACGCTGGTCCCTGCGGGCCGACGCCCATTTCGACGCGGCGCTGGCCGTCGCCGAGGGCCGCGTGTGGACCAAATCCCTGGCCGGCGACGTGACGTGCTGGAGTCCGGACACCGGCACCGAAATCTGGCGCGCCAGGACCTCGCCGCAGCCGTCGCCCTACAATGGCGTGGCGGTGGGGCAGGGGTTTGTGGCCGATGCCGACGCGCATACCCGGCGGTTGCAGGTCTGGAACGCCGCCACCGGCAAACCGGTCTGGGCCATGAAACTGGCGGGCGCGCCGGACTCGCCCATCGGCTGGCCGGCGATTGGCCCCGACGTGCTGGTCGTGGGTGAAGGCGGCGCCGGTTTGTACTGCTTCGCGCTGACCAACGGCGTGTTGCGATGGTCGGTCGGACTGCCCAAGGTCACCGTCCCGGCCGCGCTCGACCGGCAATCCGTGTTCGTCGCCGATGGCGCGGGCGGCTTGCATTGCCTGGCGCTGGCCGATGGCCGGTCCCGCTGGCGATTTGCGGCGTCGGATCCGTTTGTCAGCCCCCCGGCGATTGTCCCCGGCGCCGTCGTGGCGGTCTGCCAGAACGGTCTTGTCTATGCCCTCGACGCCCAAACCGGCGCGCCGCGGTGGAGCTACCGGCTCGCCGACGTCCGCGCCGGGTCGCGCAACCGGGTGGTCGTCACCGATGGTGACGGCGTGGTGGCGTCGCTGAAAGGCCGGGTGGTCCGCCTCGATCTGCAACGCGGCCAGCCGAAGTGGACGGTCGAGTTGCGCGAGCCGGTCATGGCGGAGCCGGTGCTCGGCGAAGTCAACGGGCAAACGGTGATCCTGGTCGGCACCATGAACCGGCGGGTGCGCTGTCTCGCCGCCCAGGATGGCCGGGAGTTGTGGAGCTACGAAGTCGGCGCGCCGATCCGCTACAGCACCCCGGCATTGATCAACGGGTTGGTGCTGATCGGCACCGGACCGCCGGAAAACGGCTTGTATTGTCTGCGCGCCGATGGACCGCGGCCGAAAACGCGGGATTGGTTGGGACCGTGGCGATGATGTGACCGCGGCGCCCCCGGAGCGCCGCGGGGCCGGCACCGGTCGCAGACCGCCGCTCCAGTTACCACAACCCGAGCCGTTTCTTGCCTTCTTCGGAAATCATGCTCTGATTCCACGGCGGATCCCAGACGATCTGCACGTCGGCTTCTTCCACGCCGGGGAGTTGGAGCAACTTGTCGCGCGCCTGCATCGCGATGACCGGCCCCATGCCGCAGCCGACCGCCGTCAACGTCATCTTTACATCCACCCGGCTGCGCGTGGAGGGCAGGGGAGTCAACTTCACGTCGTACACCAGGCCGAGGTCCACGATGTTCAGCGGAATCTCCGGATCGTAGCAGGTTTTCAAGGCGTCCCAGACATCCTTTTCGTTGGCCGGGCCGGCGGCGGGGGGCGCGGCGCCGGTGGTCGTCGCCGCGGCGGGCGCGACCGGTTGCCCGTCCTTGAGCAAGGCGTCCACGTTGTGGCCGGCCACTTGTACCAGCATGCCCTGTTGCGTGATGTGTAACGTCACGTACCCGCCCAACGTCTGCGTGACAATGCCCTCGACGCCGCGGCCGATGGTCATCGTGGTGCCGCTGGGGATTTGCGTGACTTCACAGTCCCGGCTAAACGTCACCCGGTCCTGCGGATGAAGATTCTCAAAGGGATTCATGTCGTTCTCAGTACCACAGGAACCCGGCAGGCGCAACCCGGCGCCGATCATTTCGTGGTCGAGAACGACCGCCGGCACTCGCCCATGAAACTCCCTGCCTGACCGGCCCCCTTTGGGCAACACGCCTGGGAGAGTTGCTGCCCCTGATGCAGATACCCATTGCTAATGGGCAGTACCGTTGTAAATTGCTTCGAGAGCCGAGCGACACCTCTGAGCAAGCAGAGTCACGGGCCTGCGGGCCTACCTCGAAGCAGTTCGGGGCGTTGTCAATCGCGGAGTGCGATCCTCGGCTCTCTTGCGTTGCCGGCCCTGCGATGGTACAACCGGCCGCCATGAACGACCCGGTCGGCCACCATCTCTTCATCGGTTTCCGCGGCACCGATCTCGACACCGACAGCCGGCGACTGTTGAACACCGTCCAGCCGGGCGGCATCGTGTTGTTCGCCCGCAATGTGGACTCCGCCGCCCAACTCCGCCGACTCACCGCCGTGTTGCGCACGGAGATCGCCTCCCGGCCGCTGATCGCGATTGATCAGGAACACGGACGGGTCAACCGGCTCCGGCCGATTGTCGGCGAATTGCCCACGATTGCCGGGCTGAAAACCGGCGGCATCGAGCGCGTGGCGGAGTTTGGCCGGCAAGTCGGCCAATCCCTCCGCGCCTGTGGTGTCGAAATCAATTTTGCGCCGGTCGTGGACCTGGAACTCTTTCCGCCCGGCACCGACAACGCACTTCAGGAACGGTGTTGGGGCCGGACTGCCGACGAGGTGATCGCGTGGACCGGGGCGTTTCTTGCCGGGATGCAGGAAACCGGCGTGGCCGGTTGTCTGAAACATTTTCCCGGCCTCGGCGGCAGTCATCAGGATTCGCACGAACATCTGCCGACCATCACCCGCAGCCGGGAACAATTGCTGGCCGAGGACCTCCGGCCGTACACGGCGCTGCAGGCGCCGCTGGTGATGGTCGGGCACGGTCATTACCCGGCGATTGATGGCGACCGGCCCAGGCCGGCGTCGGTTTCGCGCGCCATCATTACCGGTCTGCTCCGCGCGCAGGTGGGGTTTGAGGGGCTGGTGTTGACGGACGACATGGAGATGGGGGCGATCTTTCAGTACGCGCCGTTGCCGGAAGTGGTGGTCGAGGCGTTCGCCGCCGGGGCGGATGTTTTGTTGGCGTGTCATTTGCCGGAGACGATTCTGGCCATCCACGAGGCGCTGGTCAAAGCGGTGGAATCCGGGCAGGTGCGGCTCGAACCGTCCCGCGCCCGGCTCGCCCGGGTGCGACAATGGCTGGGCCGATAGACCAATGCCGGCTTTGTCCCCGGCTGGTGGCCTACCGGGAACGCGTGGCCCGCGAAAAGAAACGCGCGTTCCGCGACTGGGATTACTGGGGCAAACCGGTGCCGAGCCTCGGGAACACCGAGGCCCGGCTGCTCATTGTCGGTCTCGCCCCGGGGGCGCACGGGGCGAATCGGACGGGCCGGATGTTTACCGGTGATGAATCGGGCCGGTGGCTCTTCCGGGCGCTGCACAAGGCCGGGTTCGCCAGCCAGCCGACCTGGGAACGGCGCGATGACGGGATGGAGTTGCGCGATTGCTACATCACTGCCGTCATCCATTGCGCGCCGCCCGGGAACAAACCGTTGCCGGAGGAGGTCGCGAACTGCAGCCGGTATTTCCGCGAGGACCTGGCGCGCCTGAAGAACGTCCGCGTGGTGATCACTCTCGGCCGGATTGCGTTCAATCATTACTTGAACGTGGTCGGCGTGACGCCGCGTCCGAAGTTTGCTCATGGCGCGGTGTATCCGCTGCAGCCGGTGCTGATTGCCTCGTATCATCCGAGCCGGCAGAACACGAATACCGGCAAGCTCACCGAGCCGATGCTCGATTCGGTGTTTGCGGCGGCGCGGGCGGCGTTGGCTGACCGGCGTGCGCCTCTGGACACGACCCCCATCCCCCGGCCTGTCCCCCGGAGCGTCCTGCCGAAGCCCTGAGCCGCGAAGGGGCGGGGTCTCGGTCGTTTGCGTCGCGTCTTTCCGAAGAAAGGCGGAGATTTCCCGCACACGGCAGCGGCGTCGCGTTTGGCGCGGCTATCGCTTTGCTCAGGAATGGTTGCCGGGCAGCGGCGGAGCTGTTAGGATGCGGGCTGCGACGATGAACCAGAAAAAAGAAGCGTGGGCAACGCGGATTGGCGTGATTCTCGCCGTGACCGGCAGCGCGGTCGGGTTGGGGAATTTCCTGCGATTCCCCGGCAAGGCGGCGCAATACGAGGGCGGGGCGTTCATGATACCGTATTTCATTGCGCTGCTGCTGCTGGGGTTGCCGATTGCGTGGGCGGAATGGGCCATGGGCCGGTACGGGGGCAGTCGCGGACACAATTCGTTGCCGGGCATCTTCCGCGTGGTGTGGCGCAACCGGTGGTCGCCGTACTTCGGCGTGTTGGGGGTGCTCATCCCGGTGGCCATCTACATGTACTACATCTACATCGAGGCCTGGTGTCTGGGCTACGCGTGGAAGTTTGCCACCGGCTCGATGAGCCTGGGGACGGACAAATCGAAGTACGCCGACTTCTTCGTGCGGTACGTGGGGTTGAACGGCCACGGCAGCGTGTTCACCGGCTCGTGGTCGGACTCGGTCCTGCCGCTGTTGCTGATCTGTTTTGTGGTGAATTTTGTGATTATTTATCGGGGGCTGAGCCGGGGCATTGAGTTGTTTTGCAAATGGGCGATGCCGGCGTTGATCCTCTGCGCGTTGATTGTGTTGGCGCGCGTGCTGACGTTGGGGACGCCCGATCCCGCGAAGCCCGACCAGAATGTGCTGAACGGCCTGGGCTTTATGTGGAACCTCGGCTGGGGCGGGAAAACGGTCTGGCAGTCGCTGGCCAATCCGCAAATGTGGCTGGAAGCGGCGGGGCAAATCTTCTTCACGTTGTCGGTCGGGTTTGGGGTGATCAGTTGCTACGCCAGTTATCTCAAACCGCAAGACGACATCGCGCTGAGTTCGGTCACGGCCTGCGCCGGCAACGAGTTCTGCGAGGTGGCGTTGGGCGGGCTGATCACCGTGCCGGCCGCGTTCATCTTCCTCGGTGCCGCCGGCGTGATGGAGGCGACCCGCTCGACGTTCAATCTCGGATTCATGACGCTGCCGCTGATCTTCAACGAGATGCCGCTGGGGCAGTTCATCGGGGCGACATTCTTTTTTCTGCTGTTTTTGGCGGCGCTGACCAGTTCCATCTCGATGTTGCAGCCGGCCATCGCGCTGTTGGAAGAAGGGTTGGGGCTGGGGCGACGGGGGTCGGTGGCCATGCTCGGGTTCATCACCGCCGTCGGGACGGCATTCATTGTCTGTTTCTCCAAAGACGCGGTGGCGCTGGACACGTTTGATTTTTGGATTGGCTCGGTCTGCATTTACATCCTCGCGACGATTCAAGTGATTCTCTTTGGCTGGGTCCTGGGCGTGGAGCAGGGGTACCAGGAGATCAACCGCGGCGCCGAGATTCGGGTGCCGAAGTTTTATATGTTCATCATCAAGTTCGTCTCCCCGGTCTATTTGTTGGTGGTGTTCGCGCTCTGGTTGTTTCAGACGGGCGGAACGTATCTGCGCAAGATTGGCAGCGACCCCGTGGTGGCCGGCTCGGTCGGTTTTCTTGGCTTGGTGTTCCTCTTCTTCGTGCTGCTGACCGCGCAGTCGGTGCGCCGGTGGCGCCGCACGCATCCGTTGGACAAGGAGACTCCGGGATGACGCTGAGCGGCTGGATTGTGATGATTTTTTCGGTGGGCTTCGTGACCGGACTGCTGGGGTGGTGCGTGTACCGGGTGATGCGCGAGCCGGAAGCGCCGGAGCGGCTGCACGCCCAGGACGAAATTGACACCCACGACCAGGACTAACGGGAACGCCCTTGCCAGCGATGCCGGGCCGTGTTAGAAGCGGCTCATGCTCAAACAACAGCAAACCATCAAACGCCCGGTCACATTTACCGGTGTCGGCGTCCATACCGGCAACAAAGTCACCATGACCTGGAAACCCGCGCCGGTGGACCACGGCGTGAAGTTTGTCCGGGTGGACCTGGACAGCAAGCCGGTGATCGAGCCGGTGGTGGCCAACGTCGGCGATACGACCCGCTGGACCACCCTCACCGCCGGCAGCACGGTCATCCACACGGTGGAACACGTGCTGGCGACCTTTGCCGGTTGCGGCGTGGACAATGTGCTGGTGGAGTTGGACGCGAACGAGACGCCGGTGGGCGACGGCAGCGCGCTGCCATTCGTCAAACTGGTCGAGCAAGCCGGTCTCCAGCCGCAAGAAGGCCAACGCGAGCTGTTTCAGCCCAAGGAACCGATCCATGTCGAAATGGGCGAATCGCTGGCGATTGTCTTGCCGAGCGATCATTTGCGGATCAGTTGCACCATCCATTTTGGCAAACCCGGACTTGATGCGCAGTTTTTGAGCATGGCCATCGAGCCGGAAAGTTTTCAGACACAGATCGCGCCGGCCCGGACGTTTGCGTTTCACGACGAGATTCAATTCCTGATTGACAAAGGACTCATCAAAGGCGGCAGCCTCGAGAACGCCGTGCTGATCCGGGGAGAGAGCATTCTCGCCACGGCGCCGCTGCGGTTCCGCGACGAGTTTGTCCGGCACAAGATTCTCGACGTGCTGGGCGACCTGACGTTGCTCGGCCGGCCGTTGGTCGCGCACGTGGTCGTCGTCAAACCGGGGCACGCTGCGAATGCCGAGCTGGTCCGGGCGTTGACACAGGCGATGGCGAAAGCCAGGCCCGCCGCGCCGCCGCCGCCACCCCCGTTACCGGTGCAACCGCCGGCGCAGGGGGTCGGCACCGTCGCGATGGACATCATGGGGCTGCTGAACGTGATGCCGCACCGGTATCCGTTTTTGATGATTGATCGGGTCATCAGCATTGAGGGGAACAAGATCGTCGGCCTCAAGAACGTCACGATCAACGAGCCGTTTTTCCAGGGGCATTTCCCCGGCCACCCGATCATGCCGGGCGTGCTCCAGCTCGAAGCGATGGCGCAGGTGGCCGGCATTCTCCTGCTCCAGACGGGCGACGCCGCGAACAAGGTGGCCTACTTCATGAGCGCCAACGACGTGAAATGGCGCAAGCCGGTCCGCCCCGGCGATCAACTGCTCATCGAAGTCGAATTGAGCAAGGCGCGCGGCCGGTTGGCCAAGGCCAACGCCTGCTGCAAAGTCGGCGGCGATGTCGTCAGCGAAGCCGAAGTGATGTTCACGCTCGTGGACAAGTGAGCGACGCGTGGTGGGAATGTCAGCGGTGCGCCGCGTGTTGCCGGTGGCCGGGCGAAGTGCGGGTGACGGACGCGGAAATCCTGCGGCTGGCGATTTTTCTGGAGATCACGGCGGAGGAATTGATCCAACGCTGCCTGCGGCTCCGCCCGGATCGGCTGGGGCTGGCATTGGCGGAGCAACCGGATGGCGCGTGCGTGTTTCTTGTCGGGAACGATTGCCGTGTCCAACCGGTCAAACCGCAGCAGTGCCGGGATTTCCCGAACGGCTGGAATTTCCCCGGATTCGAAGAGCAATGCCGGGCGATCAAACGTCCACGCCCAGCAGTTTCCGCATCACAAACCCCAGCAGAAACGTGAATGCCGCGACGGCGAAGCTCAGTCCGGCCATTTCGAGAAACCGGTGCCGGAATGACAGGTCGCGGGCCACGCAAATGTAGTAGTTGAACGCCGCGATGATGGCGACCGCAATACCCAAGGTGCTCGCCAGGCAGAGATAGTAGTTCTGCAGCACGAGGTAGGGCGTGATCAGGAGGGCCACCGTGCACAAATAGGCCACGCCGGTATAGACCGACGCCTTCAACGGGTTTTTGTGGGTGCCCGTCTCGGCGCGCGTCGAGAGATACGAGGACGCCGCCATCGAGAGCGCCGCGGCCACGCCGGTAATCAACCCGGACAGGGCGATCAGCCGGGTGTTCTGCAGCGCCAGCGTGAACCCGGCCAGCGCCCCGGTCAGTTCCACCAACGCGTCGTTCAAGCCGAGCACCATCGAGCCGGTGTACTGAAGTCGTTCCTCGTCGAGCATCCCGATCAACGCTTTTTCGTGTTCGTCCTCCTCGCCGGCAATCCGCGTCGCCTCCGGCACGGCGGTTGCGAGGTGCCGGTAGCCCTGTTCCGCGGCTTCTTCGCCGCGTTCCATCAGCTTGATGGCAAACGTGAAGCCCAACAGCCGGCCCAGCCAGTAGTAGAACGCGACGACCCATCCGCGCGGCGCGGCCGTGGTCCCGGTGTAGCCTGCCCACACGTGGGCGTGGGCCAGTTCGTCCGCGGCGATCTTCTCCAACACCCGCCGGTTCTCGTTGGCGGGCAGCGCCGCCGCCAACCGGCGATACACGTGATGCTCGGTAATCTCCGCGCGTTGGAACGCCAGCAACCGGCTTCTGATTTCCGCAGTCAATTCCTGGGCCATGACCGTTTCCATACCCGAAGAACCCGGCCGGGTCAACGCCGCCGATTTGGCGCTTGAGCTGCCGGCGGTGGCGGCGTAGCATGCACGCCATGAAGCAGAAGACCGGCTTGTTGCAGGGCGCCCGGGTGTACTTGTCAGGACCGATGGACTTCGTCGCGTCGCGCGCGGCGGAAAAGAAGGCCGGGTGGCGCAATCGGGTGGGGGAGTTTTTGCAGGCCGCCGGCGTCACCGTGTTCGACCCGTGGTTCAAGCCCGGTGTGCGCGGGATGTACGAGTACGGCCGCGAAGACGAACAGAGCGTCGAACGGATCCGGCAGCGCTGGACCTACCGGCGCGGGGCCGCCGGCGCCAAAGCCCGGGCCTGGTGCGGCGCGCAGTTTTGGGAGACGTTGCACATTGACCTGCGGATGGTGGACACGAGCGATTTCACCATCGCGTATTGTCCGACCAACATTTACTCGGTCGGCACCCCGCACGAGATCATCATGGCCACGCTCCAACACAAGCCGGTGCTGTTCGTCAGCCCGCCCGTGACGTTCCCCACGCTCCGGGCACTCCGCGACCATCTGGCGAACGACCCCCCAGGCGCCGCCTTGCTCGACCGGCTCACCCGCGAGGTGCCGATCCGCGAAAACCCGCGCGGCATTCCGAGTCTGTGGTACCTGCCGCTGGTCGGCAGCGAAAACTTCTTCGACGGCTTCGGCTTCGCGGCCTACCGGAAACAGTTTGGTTGGCACGAAGACATCCCGCTCGACGACCACGAACGCCGGCACAAACCGCAGCGGCCGCTGTTGCCGTTCCTCGAAAAGCTCAACCGGCAACTCCCGAAAAAGTGGGACGCCAAACTCAACCG